>Ga0209636_10001810_pt1 | contig 21627 bp, 22 predicted proteins | sample DeeMarSWOR152_54_FD_187464 | JGI IMG/M metagenome (GOLD analysis project Ga0209636, IMG submission 187464) | Marine sediment microbial communities from White Oak River estuary, North Carolina - WOR-1-52-54 (SPAdes) (version 2) | ecosystem: Environmental > Aquatic > Marine > Intertidal zone >...
CGATCTCTTCGAGCGCCAATCTCCCGATGGGATTTGCAGGCTCGGAGTTATTGTTGTGGATGGAATCTGGCCCAAGTCGGCAGAGTGTCTTGCCTTCGGCTGTTACAATTCCCGCGAAATCCAAATCGGCGTTGAGGGCAAGAACCCTGATTCTATTAAAAAGCTCCCGGGTGTCGCCCTCTTTGACCGCTGAGCGGAATCCAAATCCCAGGGTGGTTATATTGAGGCAGGTTTTAATACTCTCTATGCGGTTTAGATATATCTCGTGGGCGGCATTTAGATCCAATCTGACCCGGTTTGTCGCCTCGCTGAATACAGCTTTATACAGGAGTTGACCACCGATGAGAAGAGAAACAGCTCCGACCAGAAGGGTAACTCCGAGAAAACTTGCGATAAGCTTGGACCTTGTGGAGTAGAACATATTCAAGTGTCTGAAGTGAGCTACAATGGCCAAAGTACCTAAAATAAAGACACAAACAATACCTGAAACCTAATCCCTAACGTTACGTGGCCAGCGTACTGAGAGGGTGAAGTGAGCTGAAGTGGTAAGCAACTCGCCGAGCAGATAATCTGAACCTGGCCTCCCCTAGGACTTACTCTGGATTTTCAAAAAGATAAGCATTCGTCGCTGAGCTCGAGTAAGACGGCCGAGCTGCTCTTCAATCCATCGGACGTCGCCGGTGACAATGGCGAGTTTCTCTGCCTTTGTTAAATCGTATTCATCTAAGGCATCTACGGAGTGCTCGAGAAGCTTCATGAAGAAGTCATCATCCGATTCAGCTCGATTCAGAACCTTTGATACCTCCTCACGGTGAATCAGTCCTTGCTCTTCCACCTCCTTGGAAATACCGAGAGCTCGGGAAACCGCTTCAAGCAGCTGTTCGGGTTCAAAGGGTTTTTCTATATATTCTGCCGCCCCCAGTTTCATAGCCTGTACTGCCGACTCGATCGAAGCATAACCGGTGATCATGATCACAGGAAGCGTTGGATTGATTCTCTTGACGTCCCTCAGGACCTTCATGCCCCCAATATCCGGCATCCGAATATCGGTCAAAACAACGTCATATTTTCTTTCAATGGCCCAGTCCAGCCCTTGCCGCCCATCCAGCGACACGTCAACCTCAAAACCTTCATCCCTCAGCAATGTACTGACACTATCTAATACGATCTGCTCGTCATCAATTACGAGGGCCTTCTTTTTTTCCATGGCGTTCCTCCTTTGTAATAACCTTGCGGATCGTTTCCACAAGTTCATCCGGTTCAAATGGCTTGGCAATAAAGGTTGCAGCGCCCCTGTCCATAGCCTCTTTGATAGTATTGGTTGTATAATACCCGCTCATGACCAAAATAGGTATATTAGGCCATTCTTTTTTGATCGCTTCCATGAGGTACATGCCATCGTGCCCAGGCATCTTTACATCAATAAGCAGGAGCGAGAAGACATTTTTTTTCATTGCCCCGAGAGCCTTATCAGCACTGGGGACGAGGCAGACCTCAAATCCCTCTGCTTCAAGCACCGCCTGACAGCTTTCGAGGACAATGTCTTCGTCATCAACGACGAGTATTTTCATATGCGCCTCTTCATGAGAGGGGTTCGAACAATCGAGGCTACGTTGGAATAAGAGGGCTTGGATTCTCGAGAAACTATTATCATCGATCTCAGAGAACCTGTTTAGGCCCCAATGCAAAAACCAATGATCGCCGGAAATTACCTACATTTGATCAGGTAGTTGTTTAATAGTATTAAATCCTGAGTATAGTCAATATATTAATCCATCCCGTGTTCTCAGGGCATCGTATTTTTGGGCCACAAATAGGGTGCCGAGGTCGAATAGACGTATCGTCTTGTTAATTGCCTCAATGGCCTGCAGATGATCCATGGGTGTGACAAAGGTCGCTTGGGAGTCGGCGTACAACCAAATATGCCGTCTCATCATGAAGAGAGCGTAAATAGCCTCGGGACAGGGGATTCCTTCGTTGTATCGGTCTTCTGCATACTGCGTGAAAAACTCAAACACATCCCGGCTCGGTCTTTTGCTGAAATAAACCTTGCCCAGGTTGTTATAGAAGTTGACTGCCTGCTGAAGACATGCATCTTCCGGAACGGCATGATATGACGGTGTTCTGTTGCTTGTCCTCACAGTTTTGCACCACTGTTCAGCAATTTCTTGTGCATGACGTTCGGTGATCTCTACTAACTTGTCCGCAAATGCCTTCATGCTATACCTCCCTGAAGCACCTAACGGTACTCTGCCTCCCGCTGGGTCCTTTGCTTCTGTCCACGTCTGCGACGTAGTTTCTCTGCAACCTTGAGCCTCACTAAGGACCTTCGAAGAGCAGCTTCAGCTGCAGCCGTGTCAGTTTCGGGCGATGGAGCCTCCATTATTTCTCCTGCCCTGCGTCTGGCTTCCTCGGCACGAGCTATGTCGATTTCATCGGCGCGCTCACAGGCATCGGCCAGGATAACCACTTTTTCGGGTCTTACTTCAAGAAACCCGCCGCTCACAGCCAAATAGGACTCCTCATCATCCTTTCGAATAATGAGTTCTCCGGGCTGAAGCATGGTAATCAAGGGGGCGTGATGGGGAAGGATACTCAGCTGCCCCTCAGTGCCCCATGCAATCACCATGCTGACATCATCAGAATAAACAAGCCTTTCTGCAGTAACAAGCTCAAGCTTAAATGTGGCCACTATAACTCACCCATCTCTTTAGCCTTTTCCACTGCTTCGTCAATGGTGCCAACCATGTAGAAGGCCGCTTCGGGAAGCTCATCATGTCTTCCTTCCAGGATTTCCTTAAATCCGCGCACAGTCTCTTTCACGGGAACATATCTACCAGGGACACCGGTGAATTGCTCAGCTACATGGAACGGTTGAGAACAGAACCTCTGAATTCGTCGAGCCCTATTTACCGTTAGCTTATCCTCATCGCTCAGTTCTTCCATGCCCAGAATGGCTATTATGTCCTGCAATTCCCGGTACCTCTGTAATGTCTTCTGTACTCCTCGTGCCACCTCATAGTGCTCTTCACCGACAATAGCAGGGTCGAGTATTCGTGATGTTGAAGTTAAGGGGTCGACGGCAGGATAGATGCCCAACTCGGCGATGGAACGCTCGAGGGCCACGACGGCATCCAGGTGGCCATAGGTAGCAACTATGCCAGGGTCCGTATAATCGTCTGCGGGAACGTAGATGGCCTGGAATGAGGTTATTGAGCCCTTTTTTGTCGTGGTAATCCTCTCTTCAAGTTGGCCGACATCAGTACCGAGCGTCGGCTGATAGCCGACAGCAGAGGGCATCCGGCCCAGCAGGGCCGACAGTTCCATATTCGCGAGCACATAGCGATAGATATTGTCTACGAACAGGAGAACGTCCTGACCTTCCACATCTCGGAAATACTCCGCCATGGTCACGCCGGTCAAGGCGACCCGGGAGCGTACACCTGGGCTCTCATTCATTTGCCCAAAGACGAGGACCGTTCGTTCTAGAACCCCGGATTGTTTCATTTCCAGCCACAGGTCGTTGCCTTCGCGAGACCGTTCACCAACCCCAGTAAACACGGAGTAACCGCCATGCTCAGTGGCAATATTGCGAATGAGCTCGGTGATAACTACCGTTTTGCCCACACCGGCCCCTCCGTATGCGCCTATTTTTCCGCCTCTCGTAAAGGGGGTCACCAGGTCCATTATCTTGAGGCCCGTTTCCAAAATTTGTGGGGTCGTTTCCTGTTCCTCGAGCGGGGGAGGTGTGCGGTGGATGGGATAGTGCAGATCCGTCTTCACCTCCCCAATACCATCGATCGGCTCTCCAAACACGTTGAAAAGCCTCCCTAAAGTCTCCTTTCCGACAGGCACCGTAATAGGATTTCCCATATCTACAGCCTCTGCACCCCTCTGGAGTCCCTCGGTGGCGGTAAGGGCAATACCTCTCACCCAGTTGTTTCCAATATGTTGCTGAGCCTCGACAACGATCTCAGTGCCATTTTGAGAAATCACAATTCCGTTGTTTATGGCCGGTAGCTCACCAGGCGGGAATTCCATATCGATCACTGTTCCAATAACCTGAACTACTTTACCTTTTGCCACCTATTACCTCCTTATCTGGCCAAAGCCTCAGCTCCTCCGCAAATATCGCAGATCTCATTCGTTATTGTCTCCTGCCGGGCTTTATTGAGCGTTAGCGTCAAATCCTCGATTACATCCCGAGCATTGTCGCTGGCACTGCGCATGGCCACCATCCGTGCAGATTGTTCGCTTGCAATGAGCTCCAATATGGCATGATAGACTTCCATCTCCACAAATCGCGGCAGCAGTTCATTGAGCACCACATTGGGCTCAGGCTCGTAAATGTATTCCCCTCTCTGCGCTGGAGGCAGATCAACCGGTTCTATGGGAAGCAAGACCTCCATGGTGGGCCGCTGGACCATGGTGGTAACGAAACGAGGATATGCAAGGTATACGAGATCAATCTCCCCCTTCCCGTAATCGTCGATAACGACCCGAGAGATGGGCAAGGTCTCCAGGAGCGTGGGCCGGTCACTTATACCCGTAAACTCGGCGCGAATGGTTTGTCCTGAACGAAGCATAAAACTACGCCCCTTGCGGCCCACGGTCACCAGATGCACCGGCGCACTCTGTTCTATCATGAATCCCGCAACCATGCGGTTCATGTTGGCATTGAGCCCACCACAGAGCCCTCGATCAGTGGTAACGTGGATAATTGCGATCTTTTTAACCTCTCGCCTTTCGAGTAGTGGGTGCGTCTGGCCTCCTACCTGAGGATGAACAGCGAGATCTGCAATCACCTGTCTGATCTTCTCCGCATAAGGACGGCCCGCCTGAGCTTGGTCTTGAGCCCGCTTCATCTTAGCGGTGGCAATCATCTCCATCGCTTTACAGATCTTGGCCGTGTTTTCAATGCTGTGTATGCGCCGACGAAGAATTCTCGTGCTAATCATGAAACCCCCTAATATGCACTGCCCTCATTGAATTCTGAGATGGCTTTCCGCAGCGCCTCCTCGGTGTCAGGCTTTATCTCCTTATCCTCGGTTATGCTTCGTTCGATGTCAGGATAACTGGTTTTCATAAACCGGTGGAAGCTTTCCTCATAAGCGAGAACTTTTTCTACAGGCACCTCGTCAAGATAGCCCTTGGTTACCGCATACAGGATAGTCACTTGCTGTCCCAGGGACATAGGTGCGTACTGCGGTTGCTTCAATATCTCGGTAATACGTCGCCCTCTATCCAGCTGGTCCCTGGTGGCCTTATCCAGGTCTGCGGCACCGAATTGGGCGAAGGCCTGGAGCTCGCGAAACTGCGCGAGCTCTAAACGGAGCGTTCCCGCTACCTGCCTCATAGCCTTTCGCTGAGCAGAGCCACCCACTCGAGATACGGATAAACCCACATTTGCCGCTGGTCGAATACCGGCGTTGAAAAGGTCAGGCTCCAGATAGATCTGCCCATCGGTAATCGAGATAACATTAGTTGGAATATAGGCAGACATGTCGCCTGCCTGGGTCTCGATGATCGGCAGGGCTGTGAGCGAGCCCCCACCGAGCTCCGAGGAGAGCCTTGCCGACCTTTCCAAAAGCCTGCTGTGTAAGTAAAAGACATCCCCGGGATACGCCTCCCTGCCCGGCGGCCTGCGGAGCAAAAGGGAGAGCTGGCGATAGGCCCATGCATGCTTGTAGAGGTCGTCATAGACAATCAGCACATCCTTTCCCTCTTCCATGAACTCCTCACCCATAGCACAGCCGGCATAGGGAGCAATATACTGCAACGGAGCTGGGTCAGAAGCGTCAGCTGTTACCACAATCGTATGGTTCATTGCCTCGTATTTTTCGAGTGTGGCAACAACCTGGGCAACCTTGGATGTCTTTTGTCCGACGGCCACATAAATACAGATGACGTTTTCACCCTTTTGGGCGATTATAGCGTCTATGGCAATAGCCGATTTACCGGTAAACCGATCACCGATGATCAGCTCCCGCTGACCACGGCCGATAGGAATCATGCTGTCAACGGCCTTAATGCCCGTCATGATGGGAGTATCGACCGGCTCGCGCATCGTGACACCGGGCGCCACCCGTTCGATCGGTCGTGACTTTTCCGTCTTAATCGGGCCCTTTCCGTCACGAGGACGGCCTAAAGGATCGAGCACCCTCCCGATAATGGGGTCACCCACGGGAACCTCAACAACCCTACCTGTAGCGCGGACCTCGTCACCTTCACTGATTCGATTGTATTCACCGAGGATGACGGCACCAACATTATCTTCTTCCAGATTGAGAGCCAAACCCATGATGTCATGGGGAAATTGTAACAATTCGTTATACTTGGCAGCACTCAGTCCATGAACCCGGGCAATGCCATCACCAAGCTCCACAACGGTACCCACATTGGCCGTCGTTACTTCAGCGCCGAACTGTTGGATCTCTTCCTTGATTATTGCAACTATATCCTGCTCCCGCGCTGCCATCTGTGCCTCCTATCTGTTGCTATGGGCGCACTGCCCTTTTATCTCTATCATCTGCCGGCCCCGATCAGGCTGTGTCGCAACGAATCTAATTTGTTATGTATGCTTCCATCGATGAGCACATCACCAATCCTGGCCCTGAATCCACCGATAACAGACGGGTCTGTGTGCGCATTTACAAAAATCGTATGCCCGACTATTTCACCGAGCCGGCGGGCAAGTGTGTTTATCTCCTCATCATCTAATGGTAAGGCGGTGATGATATCAGCACGCTCAATGCCATTATGAGCGTCGAGCAATCGATTATAGTGCTCAGCCACATTTCGGATAGTCTTGAGTTTGCCCCTGCTCATCAGAAGACAGATCAGGTTAAAAACCAAGGGACGCACTTTTCCGAGCCGCTTTTTCAAAAGGCTTTTCTTTGCGTGGAAAGGGAGTTTGGGGTTCTCCAATAAAACCATCAGCTGAGCGTCCAATATTGCTTCAGCAGCCTTGCTCAGGTCTTCTCGCCAGAGCTCCAGTTCACCTTTCTCCAATGCCAACGCAAATGCAGCCTGGGCGTATCGTTTGCCGGAAATTATTCGGGGCATGGTTTACCTTAATGAGCCCTGAGGGCAGCACTTTCGTCCAACGTCTTCTCAATAAGCTGACGATGCTTCCCTCTATCCAACGATTCACTCAATACTCTCTCGGCAGCCAGGATAGCTGTATCGACAAACTCCTTGCGTAACTCGTCGACGATCTTATCTCGCTCTCGGTCTAGTTCAGCTCGAGCCTTTTCAACAATGGCTTGTGTCTCCTTTCGAGCCTCTTGCCTCGCCTCTTCCTTAAGCCTATTTCCCGCTTGCACTGCCTGTTCGATGATAGACTGACCTTCTTCACGTGCTTTTCTGATTTGCTTTTCCACTTCCCCCTGAGCCCGCTCGTATTCGAGTTTGGTGGCTTCAGCCTGCTCCATGCTCTGTCTTATCCTGTTGGAACGCTCGTCCAGCATTTTGCGAATCGGCTTATAGCCGAAAAAGGTGAGCAGCCCGAGCAAGATGAGAAAATTGATCAATTGGCCGATAAAGCTGGGCAACGTTAACCCTAAGAAACCTTCCATGAGGCTCTCCTACCTTCCTGTTTATTGATGAGCCCTTAGGCTACGAAGATGAGCAAAATAGCTACGACCAGTGCGTAGATGGCTACCGCCTCCGCGAACGCAATACTCAAGATCATGTTGGTCATTATCGGCCCTCTTGCTTCGGGATTTCGCCCCAGTGCATTCATAGCACCCATCCCGAGTATGCCGATGCCGATACCAGGCCCAAGGGCTCCCAGTCCTATAGCTAGACCTGCACCTATTACCTTAGCCACACTTATCCAGATTTCCATCACTTCGACCTCCTTCTTCTGCCCTATAGGTATAATGTATATTTACCTTTTAGGTACGGCTTGTTTTGAGCAAATAGATTTCTCTATTCTTCCTCCATAACTGCAGCACAGGCAAACCCGAGCGTCAGCCCACCGAATATCATCGCCTGAATAAAACCAAAGAATGCCTCCAGCCCATAAAAAATGCAGGGAAGCACCCAAGGAATAAGAAAAAGCATGATCATGACGAGTATCATCCCTGCCGTCATATTGCCAAAAAGCCGAAACGTAAAGCTCACCATCCTGATCAAGTGGCTGAGTATTTCGAGCAGGCCGGCGAAAAGGGCCACCAAGCCGTTCAACAGACCAGCTGCGCCAGCCTTTATTTTGCCGGTAAGGATGAGTTGGATCGCTTCCAGCAAGGGACCGAAGTGGAAAAACGTCTTAAGATATGACCTCCCGCGGGCCTTGAATCCCCAATACTCGATAAAGCAGAACGCTACTACGGCGAGGGCTGCAGGGATGTTCAGGTCTGTATTTGCGCTGCGGAATAACGGTTCCCCGTGAACAGTGATGGTCTCAAAGCCGGGGATGAGACTCACCCAGGCATTGGCGACAACAAAGAGAAAAATAGTAGTGCAAACAGGGAAAAACCATCTGCCATGCTTTTCGCCTGCCGGATCCTCAATGAATTTTGCTGCTGCTTCAACGATCAACTCGAGAAAGTTCTGTAACCCGGTTGGGACGAGCTTCATCTTGCGAGTGCCAAGGAAGAACAAGCCAAATAGCAACAGCATGCTGATCCACCCAGTGATCATAGTATTGGTTATGGGAAGATCATGGAAAGGCCTTTCAGGGGCTGGGTGATAGGTGGGGGCTTCCACATCAAGGAATCCCAGCGGGTGAGTGCCCATTATGTCGCTTCCCACCTTACTGCCCATGAAGCTGACAATAACCATGGCGAAGAGGGCAAAGATTAAGACCGCGAGTTTCAGTAAACCGGATCGCCGCGTTTTTTCAGCCATTATCCCTCCTCATCGTCATTTTCCGTTTGGATGCTCGCAGGCCAACGAGGGTCGTTTTCGGCCGGCTACCTTGATCTTCCTTTCCTTTTTGTTCGGTCTCACGCAAAAAGGGCCGTACCATGCGGTAAACACCATAAACCATTATGACGGTACCGACGCCGAGACCAATGATGGTATAAAGCGGAAATCCATGGGATGCCTTTCTGTCAAGCCAGAAACCAAATCCTGTTGGGATCAACATGCTCAGTGGTACATAGAAACCAACTATCATTAACTTCAAGGCTGCTGACCAATCCCTCACTCGCTCTCCTGCCTTCACCCTCAAGGATGTATGCTTTCTGAGATACCCAATTACTTGCACTCAACACCTTTTGGCCTGCTGAGTTTACTTCGATGTTATCTGCCACCACTAGGTGTATGAGCATCCAATTTGATTTCGGGCGTCAATACAATGATGAATTCCCTTTAATTTCAGCTTCATAAATACTTTTCTAGCAAGAGAAGTTCAATCGGGTAATCTACTCAAAAGAGTAGAAACCACCCTCATTTATGTATGGGGGTGGTTTTAGTTTGTCCATCTACCCACTCCACGATAGGGTGAAGTACCTAAATGGAAAAGGGGAGAAAAGGTGGTTTGCCAGAACAGGCACGTGATCTTATGAGGAAAAATGCCGCGCCATGAAACAGTGACGAAATGAAAACAAGCTCACAAGATTTCTACATGAGGAAACACCCGAGGGGGTTGCCTGGTCAGCCTAACTTGACCCTCCCGCCTTTGTTTCCTATAATAATGCCGCGCAATGGTGTGGTTTTCTTCATCATGAAACCCTTGCAAGATAATGCATTTCATTTCCTATATCACGGCAACGAGGAGAAAGGGAAATCCTGACTGGCCAGGGTTTTGCAAAGGTTTCACCATAGCGTTTTGGCTGAGGGTGCTCATCACTGAGGCCCCACAGCCTCTCTTTTTCACGGAGAGGTGAAAGTCCAGGCCCTTGATCTCCATAAAGCCTAATCGCCGCGAGAGAACCCGTATGAAGGTCGCCATAAAGCCTCTTATTGCATATCTCCTGTTAGTCGCCTTAGTTCTGGCCTTTGCCTATGGGAGCATGGATCGCTCCCTAGAGAAGATTGAAAAACGAGGGTATGTAACGCTGATAACGACAAATGGCCCCACAACTTACTACCTGTATCGAGAAGAGGAGACGGGCTTTGAGTACGACTTAGCCAAGGCATTCGCGGATTACCTGGGAGTGGAGCTGAAGGTGTTGGTAGCTGAATGGGACGAAATGATCCCCTTGCTTAGACGAGGGAAGGGTGATTTTATCGGGGCAGGATTGAGTATCAGCGAGGAGAAAAAAGAGGTGGTTAGCTTTTCAAGGCCTCATTTCACCATCCGGCAGGCGCTTATTACGAACACGAATGACCGCAGAATTAAAGACTTAGCTGAGTTAAGAGGGGTGACAATTCACGTGCGTAAAGATACCTCATGGGAAGAGAAGCTGGAAGAGCTCGTCAGAGATGGTCATGATCTGAAAATCAGGCTCCATGACGACGTGCCAACCGAGGAATTGATTAATTGGGTTGCCCAGGGAAAGATAAGGGTTACCGTTGCGGATTCGAACATTGCCCTTCTGAGCAGGCGATACTTCCCAGACATTAGAATATCATATACCCTCGATGAGAAGGTGTACCTCGGATGGGCTGTTCGAAGGAGAGATACGAAGCTGCTCGACGCTATCAACAACTTCCTTGATGAAATAGAGACAAATGGGCTATACACCGATCTCTATGATAAGTACTACTCTTACATTGATTTATTCGACTATGTGGATATCAAGACATATCACCGGAGACTACAAACGAGGCTCCCGAGATATCAGGAGGTCATAGCGAAAGCTGCAGAGAAGTTTGGCTTTGACTGGCGCTTGATCGCAGCAATCATATATCAAGAATCCCAATTCAGGCCCAAAGCCAGGAGCCATACGGGGGTGAGAGGGCTCATGCAGCTGACGCTTAAGACGGCCCGGGACATGGGTGTGACCAACAGGCTTGACCCGGAGAAAAGCATTTACGGAGGTGTACGCTACCTTAGGCATCTCTATGACCGGCATGACGACATCCAAGGTTGGGACAGGATGTTGATCACGCTTGCGAGTTACAATGTAGGGCCCGGACATATCGAAGATGCCCGACAACTAGCCCTTCAAGAGGGGCTCAATCCCAACAAGTGGTCATCAATAACGGAGGTGCTGCCGCTCCTTTCATACAAACGGTACTACAAGAAGACCAAGCACGGATACTGCCGCGGAGCTGAGCCCGTGGAGTATGTCAAAAGGATCGTGTTGTATTATGATATCCTGAAAATGCAGGCTGTGAGCACAGACTCAGGCGACGCGTAAGGTGCCGTGGGGCACCTAGGGGTTTGGCAATGGGAGCAGGAGTATAGTTACTGAGCCTCTCTTGTAGCGAGAAACGAGTTTCCCGAAGGAGGAAATAGGGACATGATCCATGTCGAAAACCTCACGAAGTATTTCAACGAGCTCTGCGCAGTGGATCGGATCACGTTCGATATTCAGAAGGGCGAAATCTTGGGGCTGCTCGGGCCCAATGGGGCGGGCAAAACTACCTTCTTACGGATGCTGACGGGCTATCTCCGTCCCACCTCCGGCACCATTCGAGTTAAGGACTACACCATTAATGAACATTTGCTGGAGATAAAGAAGCTTCTGGGCTATTTACCGGAGTCGGCCCCGTTGTATCACGATATGCTGGCATATGATTACTTGAACTACGTTGCCGATGTCAGGGAGCTTCACGGAGAAGAGAAGCTCTCCAGGATTCGCCGTCTCGCCGACCTTTGTGGTCTCAACGAGGTTATGCATCAGCCCATTGGTGAGCTCTCTAAGGGGTACAAACAGCGGGTAGGTTTGGCGCAGGCAATGATGAGCGATCCTGAGATCTTGGTGTTGGATGAGCTCACATCGGGCCTGGATCCCAATCAGATCGTCGAGATTCGGGAGATCATCAAAAAGATCGGTAAGAGGAAGACAATCGTCATCTCCACCCACATTCTGAGTGAAGCGGAGGCGACATGCGATCGCATCGTCATTATAAATCGAGGCAGAATTGTTGCCGACGGCAGCACCGAGACCATCAAGCAAACTTCGAGCGGCGAGTATCTGATTAACGTTTCTCTTCAGAATACTGACTACAAATCTGTCGAAAGGGAATTGAGTTCCGTTGATGGTATTGTAAACATTGCGCTCCGTAGTGAGGAAGAGGGTATTTTGGGGGTTGCTCTTACCTGTAAGTCCTCTGGCGATATCCGTGGTGAAATCTATGGGAAGATCAAAGGGACTGACTGGATTCTTCTGGAATTCCATCAGGAGACCGGATCTCTGGAAAACATATTCCGACGGCTCACTCAGGAGAACTAATATGCGACAGGTTAGTCATATCTTCAAGAAGGAATTCAAGGCCTATTTCATTTCCCCGATTGCGTACATCGTCATAGCTGTTTTCCTCCTGGTGACAGGATGGTTCTTTTTCACGCCCTTCTTTCTCTTCAATCAGGCGAATCTCAGGAACTTTTTTGCGTTGCTTCCCCTCGTCTTTTCATTTGTGGTTCCGGCCGTCACCATGAGGCTGATCTCGGAGGAGTTAAACGTCGGATCCTATGAGATCCTTTTGACCATGCCGGTGACCACTCTTGACATAGTCCTGGGAAAGTTTCTGGCCAGCGTAGTCTTCGTGGCGGCAATGTTGATGCCTACCCTCGCGTATCCCATCACGGTTTCCCTGCTTGGTGAACTCGATTGGGGGCCGGTTGTTGGCGGGTACATGGGTGCTGTTTTGCTGGGCGGCGCCTTTTCTGCTATTGGGCTGTTTGCGTCGTCGCTGACCCGTAACCAGATCATCGCCTTTATCGCCGGCATGGCCATCTGCTTTGGTCTGACCTTGATTGATAAGATGCTCTTTTTTCTTCCTCACTCACTGCTGGGCATTCTGGGGTATCTGGGAGCGGACTACCACTTTCAAAACATTTCAAAGGGCATTGTTGATTCTCGAGACATCCTTTACTTTTTGAGTGTCTGTTTTGTCGGGCTCTATGGGACACACCTAGCCATGCAGGAAAAACGTTAGGAGGAACGAAAAAATGGGTGTGGAGAGCAGATCAGGAAAATATGTTAAACTCTTGGCCTATTTTGTTGTCATTGTCCTGGTCAACGTGGCTGGGATTACCCTTTTTTTCAGACTGGATCTGACAGCAAACAAGATATATTCGATCTCCGAGGCGAGCAAACAAGTGGTGTCCACCCTATCTGAGCCCCTCACCATCAACGTCTTTTTCACCAAGAACCTGGCTGCTCCCTATAACAATACCGAACGATATCTCCGCGACCTTCTGGAAGAATATGCTATCTATGCCAATCGCTATTTCAACTACCGCTTCTATGACGTGAGCCCGGAGGAAGGGGATATGAGTCCCGAAACGAGGGAAAATCAGGAGCTGGCAAGGGACTACGGCATCTATCCCGTTCAGATTCGGGTAATTCAAAAGGACGAGGTTAAATTTCAGAAGGTTTACATGGGCCTGGTTATCATTCACGGGGACCTGCTTGAACGGATTGCGACCATTACTTCAACGGAGGACCTTGAGTACAGGCTGACGACCACTATAGAGAAGCTCAACAACAAGATCAGTACCCTTTTGAGCCTGCCCGAAAAGATCCGCGTCAAACTCTTCTTGTCCTCCTCCCTTGAAATAGTTGCTCCATATCTACACGTAGGCGAACTGTCAAAACTGCCCGGCAGGCTGGAAGGAATTGTTCAGAAGCTAAATGACAAGAACTATGGAAAGCTGGAATTTGAATACCTCGACCCTACAAGGGATGAGGGCCTTGAGGTCGAACTGCAAAAGCATGATATTTTGAGCCTCAAGTGGCCGGCCCTTTCCGGCGGGAAAATACAGCCGGGTAAGGGATCTATTGGTATGGTGATGGAGTACGGTGACCGGTCGGTTGAAATCCCATTGATTCGCGTTCTCCGGGTGCCCCTCATCGGTACGCGGTATGAGTTGACCGACCTGGACAAGATGGAGGAGATTATCAATGAAAACGTGGAGTCGATCATAGATATCAATCAGGATATTGGTTATCTTGCCGATCACGGTACCCTAAAGCTCGGCGGTAGACCGACATTAAATCGCAGGGAACAACGGAGGGAGGAGACCCTATCCACGTTCCAGAGCCTCATATCACAGACGTACACCATAAAAAATGTTAGTCTCAAAGATGGCTTCATACCTGAAGGCATCGACTGCCTCATAATAGGGGGACCGACCGAGCCCTTTACCGATTACGAGCTGTTTCAGATCGATCAGTTCCTGATGCGAGGAAAAAGCCTGGCCTTTTTTCTGGATGCCTTCAAAGAGGTCATGCCCTCGGATCAGCAGGGCAGATCATTTGGAGCTCCCCGGTATGTTCCCATCAATACCGGCCTTGAGAAACTGTTGGAACATTACGGTATCCGCATCAGGAAATCCTATGTTATGGATGAGAATTGCTACAAACAGACTCTGCCGTCCGGACTGGGAGGCGGTGAGCGACCCATATACTTTGTGCCCATCATAAAGAACCAGTTTATCAACAAAGATCTGGATTATATGAGGAATATTAAGGGCTTGATCACTATGAAGGCCTCGCCACTGGAATTGGAGGCAAAGCGTATCGGTGAAAACGGGTTACGGGCATATAAGTTGTTTGCATCATCGGAAAAGTCTTGGGAGATGAGCGGACGGATCAATCTCAATCCCATGGTCATCAGGCCCCCTCGATCGGGCGAAGGGCAGCAAAGCCTTCCGTTGGCCTATCTCCTTGAAGGGAAGTTTCCCAGTTACTTTGCCGGTAAACCAATACCCGAGAGGAAAACAGCAGGAAAGGATTCGGGGAAGTCAGAGGAGAAAGAGGTAGACGCTCAGAAGGCTGAAGTTGAACTCTCAAAAATAGAGAGCAAGGGCAAGGTGTTATCAAAGGGCAAACCAGGCAAGGTACTGCTCGTTGCATCCTCGGAGATGCTCAAGGACAATCTGCTGGACGCGAAAGGCAGAAGTCCCAATGCTACGTTTATCATGAATGTGTTGGATTCCCTGAATAACCGCGAGGGGATCGCTGTTATTCGAAGCAAAGAGCAGCGGTTTAACCCCCTCCACGATGCCAAAGCTGGCACCAAGACCTTTGTAAAATCATTCAATATCGCGGGCCTACCGGTACTGGTAATCATTTTCGGGGTTTTTGTCTGGCTCCGCAGGCATGCCCGAAAGAGACAGATCCAGATGATGTTCCTGAAATAAAGAAGGAAGCCCATGAGGATAAGGAAGGAATACATAATACTTGGCGTGGTCATTCTTGCGCTTTCCCTGTACCTTTTTCTGCGCAAACAAGACAGAACCCACTATAAGGTGCCTGAAGTTCCTCCTCTTGCACAGGCAGACATCTCCAAGATCGAGATCTCCAAAAAGGGCACAGCCATCACCCTGAACAAAAGGGATACTATCTGGCGCATTGCCCCTCAGGGTTATAGCGCTGACGCTGGCAAGGTAAAAAGCATGCTGGATGCGATCGAGAAACTGACCCTTACGGCCATGATATCGGAATCAAAAAACTATAACCGCTATGACCTTGACGATAAAAAAAAGCTCACCGTCAAAGCCTGGACCGGAGATATGGTGAAGCGAGACTTCGCCATAGGCAAGGTTGCCCCGTCCTACCGACACACCTTTGTGCAGGTTGGAGGAGATCCCCGGGTCTATCACGCTGAAGGGAATTTCAGGGGGGTCTTTGATCTGAACATGGATAATCTCAGGGATAAGATGGTCCTAAAGTTCGAGAAGGTAGAAATTCAGGGGATCCGAGTCAGCAAGGGCGGGAAATCAACGTCCTTCAGTCGGAAGCAGGTACCCGTTGAAATAAAACTAGACCAAGAGGCTGAGGCCTCGAGCCCGCCTGCTTCAAAAACGGAGATCCTGTGGGAGACTACTGAGGGTCAAAAAGCCGATGAGGTTAAACTGGACCGGCTTTTGACCACCCTGTCTAACCTGAGCTGCGAGAAATACGTGGACGATAAAAAAAAGGAGGATTTTACCGAACCCATTTACACCATTCAGCTCAGAGGGATAGAGGAGTACAGCCTGTCAATTTTTGGCAGACTTGATAAAGATGCCACGGTCTACCCGGCCATTTCCTCTGCAAATGATTATCCGTTTTTTCTCCAAGAGCGGCAGGCGAATGATATTATGAAAGACCCCGAACAGCTGCTGGCAGAGCCTCGAAAAGAGGAAGCTGGAAAAGGAGAAAACAAATAGGTGTTCAGCCGCTCGGTTGAATTACCCCGTGTGCCCGATTTTTAACTCATGATACACGTTGAAGACCGCCTTTATGATCGGAGTAGCTGAGAGAGGGTAGGAGCTCACTAAGGGAACGGGTCAATCCGCTGAATGGGGAGGATGAAAGCGTGAGCAAACCACATATACTTTATGCTATCGAAGGACACATAGCCATACTGACTCTTAACCGGCCGGAGGCAAAAAATGCATTCAGCCCTGAAATGATAACCCTGTGGAATCAGTTTCTCAATGAGGCTCGGGTGAATGACACTGTTCGCGTCATTATTGTGACCGGTAAAGGCGATACATTCTGTTCCGGGGGCGATATACGAGATATGGCCGAAGGTAAACTGCAGTCTTGGGATATGAAGAACTTTCTCTGGGAGGGAGTGCACCGCATCATCTTAACCCTGGAGGACCTAGACAAGCCGGTCATCGCAGCAATCAATGGTGCTGCAATGGGTGCCGGACTGGATATGGCACTTATGTGTGACCTCAGGGTCTGCTCTGATAGGGCGAAACTGGCGGAATCGTATATCATGATGGGGCTCATTCCAGGCGACGGTGGGGCCTATTTCTTGCCAAGGCTCGTTGGTACAGCCAAAGCGCTCGAGTTGTTGCTTACCGGAGATGGTATTGATCCTAAGGAGGCAGAGAGGATAGGGCTGGTAAATCGTGTTGTTCCCCATGCCCGTCTCATGAAGGAAGCTATAGCCCTCGCTGAGAAGATCGTAAACAAACCCCCGCTTGCTATCCGCATGATGAAACGAGCCGTGTACCAATCTCAAACGGCAACCTTAAGATCGCACCTGGACCATATTTCGTCCCACATGGCCATCTTATCGGAGACCTACGATCACCGGGAAGCGGCGCGGGCCTTTCTTGAGAGGAGAAGACCCACGTTTATAGGGAAATGACGAAGGCACTATATCCCTTGACCTCCCCAATCGCCTCACCTATACTTAGTCAGAGTAAAGGTCTTTCGCAATGAGAATCTCGAATCGAGGGCTGTATGCTTGCATGCCTGAACCCCCATGTCTCTTTCAGAGGGATGGGGGTTTTTCGTCGGGGCAATGAAAAGGAGGGCAAGACCAGAGGAGTTGTTTGAGGTTTCTTGATGGGGGCTGCGATGATTAGCAAGATCATCTCCAGTGGTCAAACTGGTGCTGACCAAGCTGCTCTCGATGTGGCCGTAAAGTTTGGCGTTCCCCACGGCGGATGGATAGATAGAGGACGAAAGACCGAAAACGGAAGGTTGCCAGATAAGTACCAGGTGCAGGAAATGCCGCCTGGCAGCCGTGCCAATCACGCTGAACGCAACGTTATAGAATCAGACGGCACGCTGATTCTCTCCCATGGAAAGCTCACCGGTGGCTCTGAGTTCGTGCGGAAAATGGCCATGCACCACGGCCGGCCCTGGCTCCATATAGACCTGAGCAGGACCATCGCCTTTAAGGCAGCACGAAAGATTAGGCTGTGGCTTAAGAACCATAGGATTGAGGTTCTGAATGTTGCAGGCCCTAGGGCGAGCAAGGATCCGGAGATATACCAGGACACGGTAGACGTTTTGGAAATGGCCTTTTATATAGACCTAATCGATATCAGCAAACCTCCACCCTTCTTTGTTCCCACGTGGATGAGGAAGGTGACAAGGAGCGGAACTAGTCCCCATACCGTCGATCAAGCCGTTACCAGGCTCATGTCCGATTTGTCCCTGCGGGATAGGGCGAGAATAGCCAAGTTAAAGGAAGAACAACTGGTAGCGCTCTATTTTTCCCTCGGTGAGTACATCAGAAATGCATTCGGGCTCTGGAGCGGGAACAAGCCTCTCATGGAATCCTGCCGTGCACTGTCTGGAATACGTGATCTCCACGAGGACGACGCCTCCGCCTTTATCATAAAAGAGCTGCTCAAAAGGCTCCGTGAAACTCACACTCTGAGGCTTGTCAAGTGACTTTTCTGCTCGGCTCATTGGAGACACAGAGTACTGAGAAACCGAGGAACGGGGTGCAGCGGGGAGACCGTCATGCAAGATGAAGAAGAGAACATCTGCGAGTCGTGTAACAACGTAACCGATAACTTCAGCATGTGCGAGAACTGCGGTTGGATACGCTGTGACAACTGTTTTGCCTTGAGTGACGAAGATGTGAAACCAACAGATCCCGGCTTTCGTTGTCCAAATTGTGGCAGTGACAGAATTGCCATCTATAGTCATGGCAAAAAGGCGGCCCGCTAAAACTGACAATTGCTGGGACTTTGGTTTACCATGCTCTCAGATGATGACCCTCCCTGTCATTGCCCAAGCAACAAGAATCCCTTGCCTGGGCATCTACTGCGCTCCACTGACGTGCGCACCCGCAGAGGGAATGCGAGGGCAACTGTTCTAAACATGAAGTCTGGGCAGCTGCTATGGAGCTGGAAACTGAGTCTGAACTCCCTCGCTATTACCGAGCCAGATAGAAAAAACGCTCATCATTATTCCAAACAGTTGAAGCAATATTCGAATCAGGGAATTAGTCATAGGGGGAGCAGTAAACGAGCCGCTGCGGCTGCGGCCAGGAGCTGCACGATAACGCTGAAGAGCTTTTGTGGCATCTTTTGAGCCGCGATGATTCCAGCAAGGGCGCCTATTGCAATTAAAGGAAACGCAATCAGGTTCAACATCAGGGAAGCGGCGTTTATGAGGCCCAGATCTGCACTGAAGGGAACCTTAATCCAGTTTACGATAAAGAAGTACCAGGCGTTGGTGCCGATGAATCTCATCTTCGGCAACCGCATTGCCAGAAGATAGATAATCATAATTGGCCCGGCGGCGTTGGCCATCATCGTGGCTACGCCGGCAAGAAGACCAAGTGAAGTCGCAAACCACCAGTAGGTGGGAATTGGCGGATCTTCTCGTTGTGAGCGCTCGCGCCACGTGTTTATGCCCAGCATAATGAGAACGATTCCGCCAATAATCGGGCGCAGTTGCTGGTCATTAACCCTATCCAGACCGAGATACCCAAGGTAGATCCCAAGCAGGCTCCACGGAATGAGGCGAAGGAGATCTCGCCACTGGGCCTCGTGACGGTAGTAGATGGCGGCAAAGATATCGGCAAAGATCAGCATCGGAAGCAAGATACCGACTGAGGCGCGTGCGGGCAAAACGGCGGCCATCAAAGGCACTGCCAAAATGCCTGCGCCGGGTACACCCGTCTTTGCGATGCCTATCAGAACGGAGCTTATCGATACTGTGAACCAGCCGAGCCAGTTGAGTTCGAACACAAGGAGCCCTCGGATCAGACTGTGGTTTCACACAGAAAACCGACTCATGAGATGAGACCGGTAGCCCTTCTCATAATAGGGTATAGGAGGATAACGGTGTCTGCAATACCTTTTTGAAGCCCGTCCTTCGCATATATCTGAAGTTTCCTGACTTTTTTGGGGAACACCGTGGGGCAATGAGCGACGTTGCGGGAGAAGCGGGGCACCCCTTGAGGGTGAGCAGGAAGGGGAAAGCCCGGCCTTTAGAGCCGGGAAGGGGCAACCATTGCCCTCCTGCGAACCCTGAAAGGCTCAGCTCAAAAGCACCGGAGCGAGAGCTCCCACGGTGTTCGCCTAAGGGAACCAACAACCATAACATAATCAATAAGTTGCGAAGATCGGGCACCTTCAAATCGGGAAACTTCAATCCCATATATCCCTTGACCTTGCCATCCCTCCTGCCTATACTCACGACGCTTGAAGGCGCATCGTTGCAAAATACCCCAAGAGGGTAGAGGGTGCACGGCCCTGGGTCACTCTGCGCCTAGGGGATTGTCGTGGGGAGCACTGCCAACCTGGAGCGAATGAAACCGGCTGCCATGAGATTGTATTGAACTCCACTGAGGAGTTTTTAGATATCATGGGTGCAATCTGTTTTCTCTGCCGAACACCGATCAGGCCAACATCGCATATCAGAAAGCTAAGGGTTCTTTTACTCTCTATTCTCGTGGGAGTGCTCCCCATGACGACCATGGGCCAACCGAGGGGGACTGGGAGCCATGGGGCATTCAGCTTCTATTTCGAAAATGATGTCTTCGCTGGCACGGACCGGTACTACACTAACGGCACAAGGTTGACATGGATATCACCGGAGGTAGCCGCTTACCCAGAGCATCCCTGTATACCCAAATGGAGCCTCCCATTCGTTACTGGCCTCCCTTTTGTTAACAAATCGGGGTATAAGCGAGCCATATACGTCTCAGCTGGGCAGAGTATCTACACGCCGGAGGATATCAAACGCACTGACCTTATCAAGGATGATCGTCCCTATGCCGGAGTGGCCTACTTTGCAATCGGGTTTCAAAGCAAGAGCCCGCAGCATATGGAAAGCCTGGAATTCGACGTGGGGCTCGTGGGCCCTCATTCCTATGCCGAACAGACCCAAAAGGCCATTCACGAGTGGAGCGATTCAATGGACCCCAAGGGCTGGGATAATCAACTGGAAGATGAGCCATTCCTGGAGGCTATCTATCTGCACAAAATCAAATTCATCCGGTCTAGACTGGCTAATGGGTTTGAATATGATGTGATTCCGCATTATGGCTGGGGACTGGGAAATGCCTATACCTTTGCTAATGCGGGAGCGCAGCTCCGATTTGGGTGGAACCTGCCGAACGATTTCGGCACGTTTCTTATTCGCCCTGGATGCGAATGTAACGCTCCATCCGGAGAGCGTGACCGCAGCTTCCCCCGTGGTACCAACCAATTAGGAATCCACGTGTTTGCAGCAGTCGATGGTTACGCAGTACTGAGGGATATCCTCCTCGATGGCAACACATTCAGAGACAGTCACAGCGTGGAAAAGGAGCCATTTACAGCCGATTTGCTAGCAGGTGTTGGTCTGACAGTTAGTCGGTTTAAGGTTAGCTATGGCTATGTGTATCGGACAAAACAGTTCAAAACCCAAAGAGATGAACAAGTCTTTGGGACGATCACCATCTCGTTTTTCTACTGAGCTTGCCCCTGAGTGGTTTTGGCTGCTCACCCGTTAATTCCCTTCCGCAGGGCGAACGGAAGTGCTATACTGTTTGTCAGGTATGGGTCAGGCGGCGGTTTTCAAAGGTATTCTGGATGATTGTGATAGGGAGGTGGGGGATTTCAAGGGGAAACCCTTGATAGGATGGACCTGCACCTACCTCCCCTTGGAGATTCTGGACGCAGGGGGCTTACTATCCTGCCGAATTCTTCCCGAGCCATTCTCGGAGCAGGCTGACGCGTATTTGGATCCAAACTTCTGCCCACTCATCAAGACCTCATTGGGAGCTGCCATTCAGGGAGGCTATTCCTTCCTTTCCGGTATCATCATGGTGAACACGTGCGATGGCATGCGCCGGCTCTACGATGCCTGGAAATTTTACTGCCCC
>Ga0209636_10001811_pt1 | contig 21622 bp, 18 predicted proteins | sample DeeMarSWOR152_54_FD_187464 | JGI IMG/M metagenome (GOLD analysis project Ga0209636, IMG submission 187464) | Marine sediment microbial communities from White Oak River estuary, North Carolina - WOR-1-52-54 (SPAdes) (version 2) | ecosystem: Environmental > Aquatic > Marine > Intertidal zone >...
CACCGGACCTGTAACCTTTTTCAGGGTCAGACGTTATAGATTTACAAGGGTAAGAAAGGAGTGAGAACATGAAGAAGATCTGTTTAATGATCTGTGCCGTTGTGCTTTGTGCTTCACTGGCTTTCGGCGATGAGGTGGACGACAAGCTCTCCGGTGTGGCCACCGAGCAAGTGAAGGCCGGCACCAGAGAAATGATCCACTCCGGCATCGGAAGCGACGATGCTATTAAGATGACGAAGCTCATGCTGGAGAACCACTTCAGGCATCAGCTTATACTGAGAGCGCATCACATCATCCTGAACGCTCAACGGGAAGGATTGCCGGTGGGGCCCATCATGAACAAGGCTCATGAAGGCATGGCAAAACGTGTACAGGATAAGAATATCGTTCAGGCCATGGAGAGAGTGAGATCCCGCTATGCCTTCGCCCATCAGCAGGCAAAACTCATAACGCAGCACAAAGCTCAAATGCACCTCATAGGAAACACTATAGCTCAGGGTCTTGCAGCTGGTATGAATCAGGAGAATATAGGCCGTGTTATGCAAAGCTTTCAGCACAGGGCGAAAGCGATGACGAGGGTCGATGCTGAAGAACTTGCGAGAGAAACCTTCATGGCTACTATGAACATGGCGCGCCTTGGTGTTTCCTCGAAGGCTGCAACTGACCTTGTTTGCCAGGCCCTACAGCATCGCTACACCGCGAGGGAGATGAAAACAATGAGGAACTCATTTATGAGCCGCGCCAGAAATGCTAACCCCACGAACCTTGCCAAGAGCTACGCCAACGAGATCCAAGGTGGTAAAGGTGCAGAAGGCCTGGGCTCTTCAGGCATGGGAGGAGCAGGGATGTCTGGCGGCCACGGGGGTTCAGGCGGCGGAGGTAAGTGAGCTGGCTCTGCAAGATTTATCACCTGACCTCCGGTCCTTCCCGAATATGGCCTGTGCTGGAAAAACGAATGCCATCATTGATTATATATTATGTGATGCCCTGATATTTCCTTTCCGCTTAACACCAGCAAGTGATACCTATACCGAGCCTCACGGGTTACCCTAAAAGGCCCAGGTTAGGCCTACCACTACTCCTTGTTTGGAGGGTTCAATGGTCACCATTATACTGTCTGGAGAATCGATTCCAAGAAAGGCATCATTAAAAAAGGCGCCGAAAAAATTCCCGAGTGCGATCCCAAAAAGGATATCTGAGGGATAGTGTTTGTTTGCCTCCACGCGGGCCCATCCAACGGCAAAGGGAAGGGTGGTCAATCCGCCGCGCAAGGCGGTTTTTCCCCGATTGGATAGGGTTAGGTATTCAACATTCTTAGACGCCAGCATGGTGGCCGTGGCTGCGCTTGAGGCATGGCCCGAGGGAAAGCTTCGATCATTAGAACCATCCGGGCGGGTTAGGCTGAATGTGTCCTTTAGCACACACGTTGTACCACAGCTCGTCATCATGGCCGCGAACCCAACGCCAATCCCCTTGAGCTTTGCATTTAACCAAACCTCCTTGTCTCCACTGGGAGTTAACAGCGCGGTAACAAGATATGACGCATGGGCGGTTGCGTTGAGAAGGTCGGCAGCCCTTTCTGCATCGTCTTGGGACCCAAACAGGAACATGTGATCTGTGGCCCAGTCGGCAAGATCCTCGTCCATATCATCTACCTTTAGAACTAACGCCCCTGCAGCGGGGGCCCACGTTGCAGGGGCAGTAACTGCCTTCACAGCTGCATCGCGAACCCGCCGCCAGCCCGGGAAAGGGGTAGCGTCCTGCCCCCAACCACGCCCATTTGGAAGTGTTCCACAACCGGTCAGCGCTGCAACCGCTAGGAACAGAGCAAATGCCTTTAACCCCGTCATGAGATACATAGTTTGTTTCACTATGAGAAAGCATGTCCTTTGGGTGTGGTTATGCTTCTGTAGGTATGCCGAGAACGGCTCTCCCAAACGGTGAAATCCGAAATCCTAATGTCGAAATCCCTGGCTCAGGCCTGGCTTAAAAGAACAAAGTGTCTGATCCCAGCAACGAGAATCTTGCCGGGATGACATTATGTTCACATCACGTCGCGCCAGGGCAGGCCGAAACAAATTCAAATCTCGAATGTTCAAATGACAGAAACAAACCCTCTACACTGGAATCTCGAAAACGAGTGCCGCACAACGCAGTTTGGGTCATTTGAATTTCGGTCATTGGATATCGTTTCGGATTTCGTATTTCGTGCTTCGAATTTTAGGTTTTACGGAGAGGCGTCCCACACACTCCTATGGGGTGCTTCCTCAAAGCCCTTTGCTTTGGGCAGGGATTATTTACTTCTTCCATCTGGATATCTCTAAACCTACTCTGGAAGTCTGCACGATGCTATTCGCCATGCACAACGTTGAGGATCTTAACGAGCATCTCGTCTCTCCAGGTCTTGATCTGCTCAAGGGTCTTTGTGCGGACAACCTCCATTTCATTGACTCCTTTTATAATCGCCTTCGCTGCTGAAGGGGGGATGGAGGTCCACGTCTCCATTGTCTCCCACCGATATTGGTACGAGCGGGAGAAATTTTCGATAAAGCGCTCGATGCCACTTCCTGCTAAATGTATGCGGAGGAAAGGGCCGATGAAGGGATCCCGAAGACCTAGCCCCATGCAGAAGGCGGTATCCACATCCGAGGCACTGGCTATACCTTTGTGAACCAGATCAATTGCTTCACGCAAGAGAGCCGCCTGCAACCGGTTCACAATGTAGCCGGGGACCTCCCGGTTGAGTACAACAGGGGTTTTTCCCATCGTTTTCATGAAATCCCGCGTTGCCATAACGGTCTCATGAGAGGTGTGTTCACCTCCAACGATCTCAACAAGGGGGAGAAGGTGAGCGGGGAGCACCGGGTGGGCCAGCACACAGCGTTCGGGCCTCGTCGTGACCTTTTGAATTTCGGTCATAAGCAAGCCCGAAGCGCTACTTGCCAAAATCGCCTGAGGGGGAGCCTGTGTGTCCAATTCTTGGAAAACGCGTTTCTTAATCTCATAGTTGTCAGGAACGGACTCTTGGACGTAGTCCGCGTGAGCCACAGCCTCGCCAAGATCTCTGGTTGTCTCTATCCGCTTAAGCGCAGCGTCGGCCTCGCCTGCTCTCAGGAGGTTGTTTTCTTCCATAAAGATAAGGCTAGAGGTTACGTTGGTAATCGAGTTGTGAAGGATGCCTTCTGTGACATCGTGCAGAGTCACCTCGAGACCTTTTGAAGAAAACAGGGTTGTCCAGTTTTGTCCTATGAGCCCAGCTCCGACGCAGGCAACCTTCCGAATTTCCATTAGCCATTCCTCCTATTGTTTAAAGACCTTTCCCATCACCTCGAGGGCGAATCTCGCGGAGACAGTGGCAGGGCCGCCTCCCATTTCCATTCCCACCTCAACTCCTTCCAAGACTTCCTGCATAGATGCTCCGGCTTTGGCAGCTTGCTCGATATGCCACTGCATGCAGGATTCGCAATCTCTTACGACTGAGATTCCTATAGCAATGAGTTCTTTATTCTTCTTGGGCAAAGCACCGTCAGAGAAGGCAGCCTCCTCCATCTCAAGGAACGCTTGATATACTTTGGACTTCAAGGACAACAGTTTGTTATGAGCAGCTTCTCTTCTAATAGAGATTTCCTTTAGTTTGTTCATAGGTATTCCTCCTGACTTCGCGACCAATTCAAATGACAGGTCTCCCGACGCTCGAGCTGGGTATGTAACAAGCCGTTTTATAAGATCAGCCGGACCGAATGTCTCTACTGAGCGGTATTTGACATTTGTAGGAACAGGACTTTCAGATAAGCTGTTCCCCCAATCTGGTTTATTGGGATTTTTTTCTTTTCACAGCTCGTAAAAAGTCATCTACTCCGAAGCCCTTTTTTCTGCGTTTATAATAGGCTACCGTTACCTCCGCATACCGCTCATACAAACGTTTTCGAGCCAAAAAAAGCTTCGGGTAGCAGCGTTGGAGTGCCTCCTCCTCGGTTTCATTCGCCTCTTTGCTAAAAATGCCTCTCCACAGCATAGGATGTGGATTGGATATATATGCATTCAGTAATTGCTTCTGAACCCCCGGTGGCGTTGCCAGATAAACGATCGTCGTAAATCGCTGGAGCCTTCTGAGGATTTCCTCTCCAGTGTAAATGACGCTTCCGGTCGTATCGACCACTATTCTCTCTTCAGGAGTATTCTCAAGGTACTCAAGGATTTCACGCATTACTGCCCTCTCATGGGTCAGATACTGAGATTCACGTTCTTTGTAATTAGGCTCATACGGGAACCCCATCCATTCGGCCACTTTCATGGTGGTTCCATCTGATCTCGTCAGCTCTGGGACAAGTTTCGCTTCAATCATATCATCGCAGCAGAGATGACGGAGGCCGTGTTCAGCAAGTTTACGAGACCAGTGAGACTTACCTGATCCTGCCATACCCATTAGGGAAAGACGCATAACATACAGTGGTTTTATGTTCAAGTCAGCTCCGCTTCGCTACTGTTCCATCCTTAAAACATTCCATTCCCGCCAGATGCGGGACTTGGAACGATTGACATGGTTCATTGTAAACTCTGACCTCTAGCTACAACTGGCCCCATTATCAGAGACTACCTACATGTCTGAGTTTGAGTAGCTTTGGCTTTTCCCCCAAGACGGTCAGTACATTGATCCAAATCGGGTCAAGGTAGATTGGACGATTTCCAGTATTTGCTCCTTAGTAAAAAGTTGTCCATGCCCGATACCCGGACATGTACTGGAGACCTTTTGCCACTCTGCTTCGGAACGTAAATTTTCAAGCCAGAAGGGAAATGATCTACACTGGTGGGGTCGTACTGGATAAATGTTACAGCCCTTATCATAGAAGAAACATCGGCCGTCGGGGTGTTCACGGATACTATAGTTATTCCTAAAGGGGTAGAGATATTTCTCTATGAAAAGGCTGACAGGGATCCCCAGGTATTCTGCAATATAAGAGATCTCTAAGTGGTCTACATAGATAGTGCCAGGGTCTCCTGTGCAGCAAACCCCACAGCGCTGGCATTCAAAACGAATTCCGCTGTCAAAAAAATAGGCATGATTATATGATAAGTCCATGAGGTCTGGAGTTGATGTTCGAATCTATGTCACAGTACTTTTTGCCCTTTTCTTGCCCCATCTTCAATTTGTGCGAAAAGGAAGAGCGCTCAAACCACCAATACTCTTGGGCTAGCTTATATAGCTTTTTTCAAGATTTCCATTAATTCCCGATCTGTCAGTTCAATAGGGTTTCCTTTCATGCTGCTTGTCCTTTTAGAACTGGCTACCACATTTGGGAGGTCTGCTTCTTTCAATCTAAACTCAGCCAGCGGCGGGACCTTTAGCGCCACGCATAGGTCTTGTATCCATAGGGTGCCGTCTGCTGCTCCTGCTGTGGCCATCCCTGTCAGGATCTGGGCAACCTCCTCATACCGGGCCAATGCAGGGGAGGTGGGCGCACGGATCTGCAATGCTTCCACATTGGCTTCCATAACATATGCTGCCAGTCGAGCGCATATGCTGCCGTGTGGAGCGGAAAACATGCCACCCAGCGGTGCAGCGAAACCATGTACCGCACCCAATCCCGCGTTTGCCAAAGCCAGCCCACCGAAGAGACTTGCCAAGCACATGTCGTCACGCGCAGCTGTATTGCTCCCATCTTCGTAGGCTCGTGGTAAGGAACGGGCCGCTCGTTTGAGACCCTCTCGGCATATGCCATCTGTCAGTGGATTTGCCCTTTTTGAAACATAAGCCTCCATGAGCTGTGTCATGGCGTCCAAGCCAGTACTTGCCGTTACCGCTGGTGGCATTGAGTGGGTAAGTACAGGATCAATCACAGCCGCACGGGGCAGCATCAATGGGCTGCGCATGCTCACCTTGACACGATGTTCAGGCGAGATCAGTACCGCGTTACGGGTAACCTCAGTACCGGTACCTGCCGTAGTTGGAACCGCGACGTAAGCTGCAGCATTGTTGGCCAGTTCTTGACCACCACCGATAACCTCCAGATAATCAATCAGGTCTCCGTTATTGGTCAGGAGTGCGGCAACCACTTTGCCGGTGTCGAGGACGCTTCCGCCACCAATTCCAATAACCAAATCGGACTTGGCCTCGCGGGCTTTTTGTGCCCCTGTAAACGCCATGGTGGTAGTCGGCTCGCAAGGAACGGAAAAGGTGATGAATTCTATCCTTTGTTTCTTTAACTGTTCCAATAGCGGCCCAGCCCGTTCCACGTTACTGCCAGTAATCACAAAGGCTCGGCAACCCATATCAGCGGCAAGTGGCCCAACTTCTCGCAGGGTGCCGTGGCCAAAGACGATTCGTGTGGCAGTGGCAAATTCAAATCGCATGATACCCCCTTTGATTTTTGATAAGTGACAGATGCTTCTATAAAAACTCAGCAGCACTAAAGCAGACTGAGCACTTTTTTTGTTGACTCAGGTGTTCCATCACACCCACAGCGAAAAGATATATCTAATCCCAGCCCTGCTCGTCAGGAAATACATTGGTATAGGTAATACTGGTCCGTGGACCGGCCATCATGCTGGCCACAGTATCTCGCCATTTCTGATAATGGGCCGTTTGTTTGTGCTTGGCCGGGTCTTGAGAACTTCGATAGACCTCCACAAGCACAAAGCGAGTCGGGTCATCTTTTTCTTGAATGACATCGAAGCGAGCAATGCCTGATTCCCCTTTGCTGTTTCGGGCGTTCTCAAGAGTAGCGATCTTGAAGGCCTCAATCTGGTCAGGCTTTAAATGGACAAAGACATGAACAATAAGCATATCATCCTCCTTTTCTTGAAAGAGAGTATTTTGCGGTAAGAACTGATAGGTTTGGTCAATGAGTTCCATATAATGTGCTTTTACCATATTTTTGGGTATTATCTGACGAATCAGCGGTAAATGCACATGCTCAAACGATAAGATGAGCTTTTCAACAACCCCCCAAGGATAAAACCATATTTCGGATTTGCCTCTTCTCCCTTGAAGGTACAAATATCCGCCTCAAACATCAGCGTTTCATGCCTCTGTAAAGCAATCAAAACCTCAATACTACATACCCCAAGGGGCCAATAAGAGCACTCTTGGTGGAATCCATACGCTGCCTTTCCTCAAGGCGAGACTGGCATGTCGAAATTGGGTAAGCGTGCCTATTGGACGTTAATAGTCTTTTGGCCGCTCCTTAACCTGACCGGGGACGCAAAAGGCCTCTGTCAGGGTTTGGATAGTGGTCCCCAAATGCTGCCCTTCAACCACACAGGAAACGCTGGAGAGTGAAGTACTAATGGCTAATGAGTTGATCCCCACTGAGGCTATTGAGGAGAACATCAGACCATGTATGTAAGGTTTTTCACGCAAGTGAGGCGCGAAGACTGTTATCACCACCACATCCGGGGTATATGATATAGCCTTAGCGTCGATCGTAGGTTTTAGCTCTAGCAGTATTTGTATGGCCTGATCTAGGTCTTTTTGATCGATGACCACGGCGAGATTGCCGCAGTCGTCGAGGTCGAAACTTTCTACCAGAAGCTCGATGTTTATGCCATTTTCTGCCATGGTTCTGAAAACGGTAGCGGCAACGCTGGCATGATCGGGCACTGACATGATTTTTAGCAGCGCGCGTCCATCGCTCTGCATAATTCCACCGATTTCCATCTTATCCATAGATACGGCTCCCGGCCTTCGGGATTAATCCCAGGACCTTTTATCTTCAATCTTCTTATGCAGATCAGGGATGGTTCCCCGGGTGACGATCTGAACGACACCCTTAACGGTTAGTATGTCCCTTATGTCCCGTTCAATGCGGCCTCTCAGAATCTCCGGCCGGGATATCTCCTCTTTCAATTCCACCAGAAAGGTCATGATATCCCTGTGGTTTTCACGGGTAATGACCACTTGATACTTAAAGACCTCTGGATATCGGGAAATGACCTCATCTGCCTGCCAAGGGTGGATGAATGTGCCTCTTACCTTCGTGGCCTGGTCGATCCTTCCGAGAATTTTCTGTAACATCGGTCCGGTTCTGCCGCAGGGGCAGGATTGCCAAGTTAGCATGGAAAGATCTCCAGTGGCCATCCGAATCATGGGATACGAGGTATTAAAATTGGTGGCCACGATTTCTCCTGCGACCCCGGCTTCTACCTGTTTGCCCGTGTTTGGATCTACCACCTCGACCACAATAGTGTCAGGCACATGTAAGCCGGTTCTGTGATAACATTCATAACCGATGCAGCCGAGAAACACAGTGCCGTATCCCTGTCGAACGGTCATTTCCAGCTTATCCTCAATACGGGAGCGCAGGGATTCAGAAAGCATCTCCGCACCTACGAGGGCAGTATCAAGACAGATATCCTTCTTCAGATCCAGGCCCATGGCCTCAGCACGTTGCGCCAGGGTCATGATAAAACTGGGCGTGCCCATGAATCCATTGACCCTTAGCCTTTGCATGGCCTTGACCTGCATCAATGTGTTGCCCGCACCTGTGGGGATAACAGTTCCACCAATCATTTTCACAGACTCATCCAGCATGAAGGCAAGAGGCCACATATGGTAATTAAAGGTGTTGATGATGCGGTCTCCCTGTTTAAATCCTATCCCACAGAGACCCTCTGCCCAAGAAGTATCCTGATAATCCCATTCTCCTGGTTGCCAAATGAGACCAGGGTTGATGTAGATTCTTCTCAAACTGCCAGGATCGATGGTCTCGAATCCCCCGAAAGGTGAATCTCCCTTCTGACGCTCTACCACATGGCTCATATGCAGAATTGGCAACTTGTCGAGGTCTTCCAAGCTGCGAATATCAGAGGGTTCTATGCCAGCAGAGGTGAATATTTCCCTATATGCTTTTGAGTGCCGGTGGGCATGGTGAAAGGTGTTCAGGAATCTTCTCTCCAGGTCTACCCTTCGCTTTTCCCAATCCATGGTCTCACGCTTACGGTTAAAAAAACGGGCTTCACTTGCCGAGTTCTCCATCTCTTCCCCTGAGTTTGAGGGTTTTCACTGTATGAAAATGGTCTGAATACCAAGAGTATAGGGAAAAAGAAGGAAGGGGTCAAGAATGTCCTATCCTTGGCCATGGTAACGTCAAAGTGCAGGGTATGGTGAGTTTTGACCACTTTTCCCCGGTGGCTCTATGGTTTCAGAGATAGTCTTCGAAAGGTAGGGGAAGATTCAACTTGCTGACAATTCTTGAATGTAGTAGGAGTTTATAGGGATAAGCAGATGGAAGGGGGGTAACTCTGGGGAAGGTATGAATATGGGCAAAGGCACACAGAAAGGCCGGAGCCAGGAACATTCATCCGGCACAATTGAACTTTTGGTCACCAAACGAATGTACCCCATGTTCAGCACAAAGGGGAGGATATTCTTCAAGAGACCCTCTCGTACCCAGCTATCTGATAAAGAGGCTGAGGAAATCATTAAAGAGGCAAGGATGAAATCAGCATCTGCCATTATATTAGTCCACAACCATCCTTCCGGCGAACCAGACCCATCACAAGAGGATATCCACATAACCAGTTAGATAGCCCGGGCTTGCAACCTTGTGGGAATAAAGGTTTTAGACCACGTCATCATGGGAAAAAATAATGATGACTTTGTAAGTCTCTTGGATAAGGGATTGATGTGAGCATAGGCGGGCAGAAAGCTAAGTCCTTGGATTTATAAGTTAGGCTGAATGGAGTGAACAAAACCTCGTAATCAAACCGGCAAAATACGTTCCCATATTTGCGAATCGAAACACTCAGCCTTGCCGAGGGAGGTTCTCAGGCCCGGCCAGAAGCAGATTCATACGGGAATTGTCCGGATATATCAAAGGAAGCTCATAAAAACCAACTGTCGGGAAAACAACGGTTAAAGCTACCCATGCAAGATTGTTTGACATTCGAGCAATACAGTGCCTTTGACTACAACAGGAATATGGTTATTACCGCGGGCCCTGGTGCAGGCAAAACAAGGGTGTTGACTGAACGGTTCTGCCATATGATCCTTACCCGTGACGACGTTAGCGTAGGAGAGATTTTGGCCCTGACCTTTACTGAAAAGGCGGCCGAGGAAATGAAAGCACGCGTGTACATGAAGCTTTCTCATATAGTGCATGAGCTCAGGCAAAGGCAAGGGAGCGAGAGCACTCTTGCTAAGAGATTGAAACAAAATCTAGATGATTTTTCAAAAAATAGGATCGGCACAATCCATTCCTTTTGTGCTCATCTTTTGCGCGAGTATCCAGTTGAGGCAAAGATTGATCCAGGATTCGTTATCGTCCAAGGCTTAACGCAAAGGGAGATGATGATAAAGGCCATCAGGTCAGCAATCTCTTCCGTGTATAAGGGGGAAAAAAGTGAGCTGACCAGACTGGTGCGGGCCTTTGGGAATAGGGGGCTTCTCCTTGAGGCAGTAAGGGGTGTTATCGAGCACCCGATCACCTTCAAAAGGATTTTAGCAACGAGAGATCATCTATTGAGCAAAGAGGACTGGAAGGATCAAGTATTCAAAGAGTATTGTCTTCATATAAGGGATTACCTGCTCATACCTTACTATGATGGTCTGAGGGAAATCGGAGATGGGAAAGGGCAATATGAACAGGTATTGAGTCTTTTGAGCGAATGGTACCAAAAAAAGGACTTTAGCCGAGATAACTTTGGGATTCCGTCTCTATTTGGGCAATTGAGAAGGCTTGCCCGGGAACGGCCATCCAAAAGCTCGAGGCTGGTTGTGAAGCGGGGTGCCAGAGAAATCTCCTATCTTGATATGGTGGATACCTATTATCCTGACTTCTTTGCAATGTTAAACCCAGATACTATCTTTGAACAAGAGCTGTCTATTTTTTTAGAGCTTGCGAAGGCATCTTTGGATTCCTACCGGGCAGAGAAGAGGAGGATCAATGCCCTTGATTTTGCGGATTTGGAGGCAAGGACCCTTGAATTCCTCACGACGCTGTTTTTTTCCGAAAGCCGATCCCTTGTTGAACGGATTCAAGGGAGATTCAAATATATCATGGTGGATGAGTTTCAGGATACCAACCGAAACCAGTGGGACATTCTAAGCCTCCTCGTCTCAGATAGAGACCAAAGGGGTAACCCTGTTTTAGGGGAAGATAAGCTGTTTGTTGTTGGTGATAAAAGGCAGGCCATATATAGGTTTCGGGGGGCAGATGTAACTGTTTTTGACAAGGTTACAGAGGAGATAAGGAGATCTAATGTATCTAATACGAAACCTATTTTTTGGCACAATCAGCACCTACTCAAGGAAATGGTCTCCGTGGACCTGGATCTGGAAAGGGAACTGTATGAGCATGTCGCCTTGTGCAAAGGCATGACACAAGGCGAAAGGGAGAAGATGCAGCGAGGGGATATACAGCTCAGCTTGAACTTTCGATCTAATCGAGAACTCATACAGTTCTTTAATACTACCTTTAGCCATATCTTTAATAACAAAGGTGCCGGTGCTCTTGAGGAATATGAAAGCGCATACGTGCCCATAAGAAAAGCAGACTGTTCTGATAGCGGGGAGGAAGGGGGATCGGCTGTCTTTTACCTTATCCCTGATCGAAAAGTGAGTGTCCCGAGCGCTGAGGGGCACAGCAAGGTAGAGCGAGAAGCCTCTCTGGTAGCAGATATTATGAGCAGGATATTGGGGACGGAGGGCAGAGAGACGCCAGAGTATCAACGATACCGATCAATAAGAGAGAAAATAGACAAGGGCGAACCAGCAATCGGCATACTTTTCTTTGCGTATACCCACATAAAAACCTTTGAGACAATATTACGGGAGGCGAGAATACCCTTTATTGTCAATAAGGGAAAAGGCTTCTTTCGGTGCGAGGAAATCATGGAGATGGTCCAGCTCTTGGCATATGTCTCCGATGCCAGACAGAGGATTTCCCTTGTTGCTGCACTGAGGGGATCAATCTTTGGCTTAACCGATCCTGAGATATTTGATCTGTTTGCAGCCCCGATGGCCATTGATGAAACATTTCTCAGCTCGCCCCACGAATACCTCAGAAGAATCGGGATTCAGCTCCATGCCTGGCGGCGATTGGCAGCCCACGTGCCCCTACCAGAGTTGATACGGACCATCATCAGGGACAGGGGGCTCACGGCTGCACTATCCAGCCATCCAAAGAGAATTCAGAGGATGGCCAATATGGAGAAGCTTATAGGGATAGCGAGGCAGTTTGAGTTGGAGGGAAATGGAGCCCTGGCCGATTTCGTCTCCTACTGTCTGAGAATGGCTGATGAAGAAGATGATGAGGGAGAGGCCCTGGTGGAATTGAATCAGGGGGTTTCCATTCATCTTATGACTATACATGCTGCCAAAGGTCTCGAGTTTCCCATGGTAATTATTCCCGAATTAGATAGATCTCTTCCCAAGGGAGGGAAACCGGGAAAACCCGTTAGGCTTTACCCTGCTCACGATTCAAGGCCAGGCGCGTGGAATGACCAAGAAGGTATCCTCCCTATCTTCGATGTTGAATTTCCCCTTGCTGATTTTAGGAAGGTTGCAAGCCCCCTGTCCCTCATTTTGAAGAGGAGAGATACCTTAGAAGATGTTGCTGAAAATCGGAGGGTATTTTATGTTGGTTGCACAAGGGCCATGCATCATCTTATCCTGACCGGTCATAGGGCGGTGGGAGGGGGTAACAGCAATAAGGTCCCGCTTACCCCGTTTGATTATAAAGGGGGAGCCACCATTTTGGATCTCCTGGATGATATCTGGGGCTTAAGCACCGGATTTCGGGAAGACTTGGTTGGGAAATATCCTCAAGGAGATGAGTTCCCTCTTGTTGTATGGTCTGACCCAACCCCGAGGAGGTTTGCCGGGGTCAGTTCCCGTGAGACCAGATTATCCTCGGATAGTTTTGCAAAGCTGGGTGACAGGATCGGGGAGTTCGATTTGACTCATAAGCTCGCTGTTCCCTTCTATCATCAATTGAGCCCAACAAGTCTCACCGTATTCAAGAGATGCCCCCTGAGATTTTACCATAGATACTGGTTAAACATACCTGAGGGCCCCTTTTTTTCGGTGGGGGATGACTACATAGAGAATCTCTTAGAGGATAAGAGCGAGGGGGGGAGTTTTGAGGCAAAGATTATTGGTCTTATGGCGCACGCCTACCTGGAAAAACATGTCTTTGGATCAGATTTGAATCAAGATCTCTTAGAGTCTGTGTTTTCCAGGTTTCTGGGCCAAGAGAAAGAAACAATGCTTCTCAAGAGCCAACTCATTGAGAGGCTGAAAACCAGGGTGAAGGAGATGATTTTCAACGCTATTACAGACAAGGCCCTTTTGGCGCTTCTGGCCGGCGTGAGTCAATACTCAGAGGTTCCCTTTGTCTTGAATAGAAAACGAGGGTATGCTTTTAGAGGAAGAATAGATAGACTCTTTCAAGATAGGAGAACCGGTGAGTGGGCTATAATAGACTGGAAGACGGGTTCACTGCAGGATAAAGATCCTGCCATCTTTGCCTGGGAACACTATTTTGATTTACAGCTCGCCTGTTACGGGTTTGTTATTGAACAGCTGAAATACGCCAGAATCAAGGGAAGGTATCTCTACTTTCTCTCCCTGGGCAAGCTTGTGGAGATAGATTATAGCGGTGATCCAGGCAAGGAGATCGATGATTTTATAGGGTTTATCGAGAGACACAAGGCGGATTTCGAGGAGATTGGAACCAGTGTAAAGCAGACAAAAAGAGAAGAGGGAGAATGCTCTCAGTGTAGTTATTTCCAAATGGAGGTCTGTTGAGAGACTCCGACAGGAGCGTTAGGTGGTGTGATTTATGGCGAAAGATTTTTACAAGATAATGGGTGTGTCAAAGGATGCAACCCAGGAAGAAATAAAGAAGGTTTACCGCAAGCTGGCCAGGAAATGGCATCCGGACATCAATCCCGGCAACAAGGATGCTGAGCAGAAATTTAAGGAGATATCTGAGGCCTACGATATCATCGGCGATGAGGAAAAACGGAAATTGTATGATGAATTTGGCGAAGAAGGGCTTCGGGCAGGATTTGATGCGGAAAAGGCTCGGCAGTACCGGCAGTGGGGTTCCTTTCAACAGCAGGCGCGAAGCGCAGGTGGACAGGAATTTGGCCAGTACCAGAGCTATGAGGATGTCTTCGGCGACCTCTTTGGTTTCGGAGGAGGGATGGCCGGTTTCAAAACCGCTCGAGCTGCCAAGGGAAGGGATGTCGAGCACGACATGACGATTGACCTCATGTCTGCATTGAGGGGCCTTCAGACAGAAATCTCGATGCAGATGGTGAAGGAATGTCCGGGTTGTCGGGGATCCGGCACCGATCCATCCTCACGCATGAGCCCCTGCCCAACGTGCGGAGGTTCGGGACGACTGAACGTGGCAGAAGGCCCTATGACCTTTACTAAGCCCTGCCCTCAGTGCAAAGGGCACGGGAAGGTGGGAAAGGCCTGCAGGGAGTGTGGAGGCAGTGGCCATGTTGTGGGGGTGGAAAAGATCAAGGTGATTATCCCTGCGGGTGTGAAAGAGGGGTCCAAGGTTCGTGTAGCCGGTAAAGGTGAGCCAGGTTTCAACGGCGGTAAGCCCGGTGATCTGTATCTCATCATTCACGTAAAACCGCACCCCTTTTTGAGGAGGGAAGGGGACAACCTTCACATGGAGGTTCCCGTAACCGTTCATGAAGCTATGGCCGGGGGAACCATTACCATCCCCACCGTAGATGGACTCGTTAAGCTCAGGGTGCCTCCCAAGAGCCAGAGCGGGCAGACTTTAAAGCTGAAAGGCAAGGGAGCGGGCAAGGCCAAATCGAAGGAGCGAGGTGACCTCATGGTGAAACTGATCGTCAAGGTGCCGCAGACAGATGATACGGAGATTCTGCAAGGTGCCGAGAAAATGGACCGCCATTATAAGGAGGACCTGAGAGCGAAGATCAGGCTGTGAAGAGATGCCGGAATCAATATAGCCTGGGGATCCAGCCCGCAGGGTCTGACTTTCTGATAGCGCGAATCCCTGGGGGAGTGGGCCTCGGTCCCGTTTTAGGGATGCTATCTCGATGATTCGCGGAAATGGCGCGCCAGATCTTCGAGCACCGCATCGAATTGCCTTCTCATCTCGATCATGTTCTGTCTCATCCGCAGGATGACCTCAACACCCGGCAGGTTAACATCCATATCCTCGACGAGGATCTTTGCCAGCCGCACCTTCTCCATTTCGCTTGCCGAGAATAGCTTGGTTGATGAGTGATCGGGACAGACGGGGCATAGGATCTCCTCTTTTTCCAGGTCAACAAGAAAACCTTCTTCGATCTGAAAGATCTCCACAACCTCGGTTATGCTCCAGTATTCCTTATCCATGTGATTGTGCCTATCTGGAATTCAGTTCCGTAAACCAACTGATCAAGGAAGTGCTTGGTACATTTCATGCTCTAATATAATTTACCATACCGGGAAAATATCTCACAAGCCAATTGTTAATTAATGCCTGAAAAGAGACACCTGTACTCACGATAAACTCTGATGCTACCGTGGCAGATGCCTCGGCACTGTGTACACCTTTCAACCAGATATGATATGATAATCACAATCACGTCTCGAGCCCCTCGATATTCCATAACAAGACTTAATTTTTGTCGAGGTGCGTAGGCACATAGTATAAGGCGATCATAATCATGGAGAACATGGTGGCAGATCAGGGTTGTCAGAAAAACAGGTTGAAGATCGATTTCCGGTTTTTTCCGATTAGGTCATTCATTTTCTATGAGTTCCAGGTAAGGGGGTCCTCGAAACCTTGGAGACCTGAGTCAATAGAGGAGGGGAAACCATGGCCCTCAGGGAATGCGCGAGCCTAAAGACATTTCATTTCCGTGGTCTTCATCCAAATGTGTTCATTGGAACAGCGAGTGATCGATATGCTGGGTGGATCGGACAGATCTACTCGAAAGAGCGGTACCAAAATAGCATATCCATGAGACCTAAGGATATTGGGGGGAAGAGACTTGAGGAGAAAGTATTGCCGGTAGGAAGCGTTGAGGAGTATTTTCAACATTTCTCAGTTCTGGAACTGGATTTTACATTTTACAGCTTGCTGTTTGACAAGGATTTAAGACCTACCCAGAACTACCATGTGCTCAGAACGTATGGGAAGTATCTTAAAAAAGAGGACCATCTCATTTTAAAGGTTCCGCAAGCGGTTTTCGCACAGAGGCTCTGGAGGGGAGGAAAATTCTCGGAGAATCCCGATTATCTTAATCCGGAAATCTTCACCCTCCGGTTCTATGAACCGGCTGTGGATCTTCTGGGTAATGCAATCGCCGGATTCATCTTTGAGCAGGAGTACCAGCCCAAAAGAGATCGAGCCACTCCAGAGGAGTATGCTGAAGGTCTTAACGGGTTCTTAGGCAAAATCCCGCATGATGACCGGTACCATATGGAGACAAGAACCGAGTCTTATCTGAGACAGCCATATTTCAAGGTACTCGAAAGGCATGGGGTAGGGCAGGTGCTGTCTCACTGGACCTGGTTGCCTCCTCTGAGCAAGCAATTTACCTTGAGCAGCCAAAGGTTCCTGAACGCTGGGAACCAATCGATTGTCAGGCTCATGACTCCCCTCAGGATGAGGTATGAGGAGGCATACCGAAAGGGGTATCCCTTCGATAAACTGGTTGATGGAATGATGGGACCACGAATGATAGAAGAAACGGTGGAGTTAATGGGAGTGGCAATCGACCAGGAAGTACACATGAACGTGATTGTCAATAACCGCGCCGGAGGAAATGCCCCATTGATTGCACAAAAAGTTGCGGAAAGATTTCTCCAGGTTCACTCCACGGGAAATTGAGGGAGTTCCAATAGCCCTTCTAGTTCAACACCTCCCTTATCTTTTGAGATAATCGCTTCAAATTAAAAGGTTTCTGTATAAAACCGTTACACCCTCGTTCCAACATGTCCTTTGCTTGGCCGATAATGCTATATCCACTTGAAAGGAGAACCTTTACCCCAGGCATAACCTCCTTTATTCGGTTATACGTTTCTTCACCGCTCATATCAGGCATAATCATATCCAGGATGACTATATCAATGGTATCCTTATGTGCCTTGCAGAGGTCAATAGCCTCTTTTCCGCTTTTTGCAACCACTATCTCGTAGCCTAATTTTCTAAGCATCTCACTGGCGACAGTAATAATCATATCTTCATCATCTACCAGAAGAATCGTCTCTGTCCCCGTTAGGAGTTCATCAGGAGCGCCTTTTTCCTCCACGATTTGAGTTTCAGATACCGGGAGGTAGATATTAAACGTGGTTCCATGACCCTTTTCACTGTACACATTTATATGGCCGTTATGGTTCTGAATAATCCCAAAAACAGAGGCCAATCCCAGGCCAGTTCCTCTTCCCATCTCTTGAGTGGTAAAGAATAAATCAAATATCCTTTCCAGAGTCTGTTTATCCATGCCAACACCGGTATCCGTGACTGATATTTTCACATATCTCCCGGGTTCAATGTGATATGGCTTCACATAGTTTTCATCGAGGATGACATTTTCTGTTTCAAGGTGGAGTTCCCCGCCTCCCGGCATGGCCTGCCAGGCATTAACATAGAGGTTTAAGAGCGCCTGGTGAATCTGAGCCTGGTCAACCTCAACAATCCAGATTCCCTCCTGATATCTCGTGTGAATCTTTATCTCTTTCTTGGTGCGACCAAACATCTGAGAACTGTTGGTAACAATATCATTGAGATCGGTGGCCTTGACCTCGTATTTCCCTTCCCTCGCAACACCCAGGAGTTGTTTTGTGAGCTCAGTCCCTTGCTGAATATATTGTTCGATGTTCCTCAGTTTTTCGGTGTGGGGGTAGCTGGAGTCAATCTCCAGGCGCATCAACGAAGCATTTCCCTGTATGCCCATGAGCACATTGTTAAAATGATGAGCAATGCCACTCGCCAGGGTGCCGATGGCTTCCATCTTCTGGGCTTGTTGGAGTTGGACCTCGAGTTTCTTCTGTGGCGTAATATCCCTCAACACATTAAGGATGGCACGGCGATCTCCCCACATGATGGGCACCGGATTGGTTTGCACCCACAATTCCTCACCGTCTTTATCGAGCATTCTGAAAGAGCAGGTACCAGAGGGCTCTTCTCCGGTGACAGTTCTGTTGTATCGCTCCAAAACCATGTCCCGGTCTCCAGGGTGAACAAGATCGGTGAAGGCAATTTGGGACAATTCATCTAGAGAATAACCCATCATCTCTTCGGTCTTTGGATTTGAAAATCTTACCATACCTTCTTGCGTCACAAAGATGGCGTCATTAGCATTTTCCACTAAAAGGCGATACTTTTTTCCGTTTTCCCGAAGCATTCCCGCTGCACGCTTGCGTTCGATTGCATCTCTTTCGAGTTCCTTGATTCTACGCTCAAGCTCTTCATAGGTTGGTTTATGTTCCATCTAGGACTCCCTTCCCATCTTTAGAAGAAATGACAAAATCGCTCTTTTTGGAAGACAGACTCTCTATACCAATCATTGTTCACCTCCATCTCCGGCTTCCCGCAACAGGGTCAAAGGAAAAGGATATCGAAGTATTCTTATCTGAAGAGCCATTCTTCAAACGGGGCCCTCAAAAATGTGGCTTCCCGAGATGGCGTTTTTCCCCGGTGCAAATCTATGCCTTATATTTTTATAGGGATGCCAGGTAGTAAAGATGCACGCACATCCGAGAAGCCTTTTCTTGATCGCACCTCAGTGTAACCTAATGGTTTTCCGGCCGTTTGAACTCACCGGCATCAGGAGTCTATTTACCGGTTGTGAACAAGGGTGAAGCTCAAACCCTGTTCTTGTAAAGGGCTTATGTTTATTGAAATAATCGGATCATTTTTCTCAAAACTTTAGCGTTTTCATTTGCTCATGTCCGGGTTTTCAAATCCAGAGGAAGATTGAGAGTTGGAAGGTACTCATACGAAAAAATACCTCTTCTCAGGGAGTTTGGAGGGCATTTCGAGGCAAGTTTTGGTTTGGTATAAGGCCGAGTTCTCTGTGCGAGTTTGATCTGGGATTTTTCTACCATTGTGAAGTGCTTATAGTAGTAAATGCCCTCAAGCGGGTTCTGCACTGAGGGCATAATAAAGGAAGGGCTGAAACATGTTGGCCGGGCAGGTGTGCACATCGAGGCAAACGGTTGGCAGATGCTGCGGTTCCATCAGAAGGGGTGGGTTGCTCCTATTCAAGGACCTCCCGAACTCCCTGAGAGAGCGCTTTCATGCTATACGGTTTCTGGATAAATCCATTGCAGCCCCGCCCTAATATCCGAGTTGCTCGGCCGTCTCTGCTGTATCCGCTGGAGAGGAGAACCTTTACGTCAGGGTTGATCCCTTTGATTTGGTCGTAAGTCTCACCGCCACTCATCTCGGGCATGATCATATCGAGGATTACGAGGTCAATATCGTCCTTATGCCTTTTATATATTTCAACGGACTCTTTCCCGCTTCTGGCTACCAACACGGTATAGCCCATTTTTTCTAGCATTTGCCTCCCTACATCAACGACTGTATCCTCATCGTCTACCAGAAGAATCGTTTCTTTTCCTCTGATCGGCTCTGCGACGGATTCGGTTTTTTTTGTCACCTTTTTGTTCGATGCAGGTAAATAGACCTTGAAGGTAGTTCCGTGTCCTTTTTCAGATTCCACATCAATGTACCCGTCGTGAGCTTTGATAATACCGTAGACCGAGGCCAACCCGAGGCCGGTTCCTTTGCCAAGGCCCTTTGTCGTGAAGAACGGCTCAAAGATGTGGTCCATGGTCCTTTTATCCATGCCTATGCCAGAATCAGTAACCGTTAGCAGGACGTAGTTTCCGGGCCTTGGATTATACAGCTTTCCCCCCATCTCCTCGTGGGTGACATTGCTGGTTTTCAAGAAAAGATCACCGCTGCCTCGTATGGCATCAGCTGCATTAACGTAGAGGTTCCACAAGGCCTGCTCGATCTGACCCTGGTCTGCATCTATGGGGAGCAGACTATCGGCAAGATCCCGAACAATGCGCATCTCCTTCTTTGCTGTTCCAAAGGTATCAGAGGTTTCCTTAACCAATTGGTTCAGGCTCAAAGGTCTAATCTCGTATCTTCCCTCCCGAGCGTATCCGAGGAGCTGACTCGTCAATTTAGATCCGCTATTGACGAGTTTTTCAATGTTCTTCAGCTTTTCGTACTGTGGAAGTATAGGATCGGTGTCTAGAAGTGCTAAAGATACATTTCCCATGATGCCCATGAGCATGTTATTAAAATTATGGGCAATGCCGCCTGCAAGGGTGCCGAGCGCCTCCATCTTTTGCGCTAACTGGAGTTGCTCCTCCAAATGCTTCCTTTCAGTGATGTCTTCATAGATTATGAACTGGTCTCCCGAGCCCACAGTCAAAGGTCTGAAGTATACTATTTTCTCTGAGCCATCTCTGCACGTGACGGTGAATGTTCGCTGTCGGGACTCGACAGGTGTCGCCTGTTTCAAGTCGGTGATCCATGCTGAAATAGCCTCATTCCGGTATTCTGGATCGGGGAATGCCTCCCTAAACCATTCTTGGCCGGTTGGTACGTCCTTCAGGGTATATCCGAAGATATCGACGAATTTGGGATTGATATACTGGTAACGCCCGTCTTCTCCCACTATTGATACGCCAAAGGGGGACTTTTCAGCGAGAACGCGGAACTTTTCCTTTTCGCGGTACAAGACCTCCTCGGCCCTTTTGCGCTCTGTGATATCTCGTGCAAAGGCGCAGTTGTATTCCCTGCCGCCGAATTTGAGATAATTCACCGTGATTTCTACGGGAAAAATGGTGCCGTCCCTGGTGCGATGATAAGATTCAATGACAAAGGAGCCTCGACGTTTAACCTCCTCCCAATGCTCGGGCCAGATCTCCTGGGGAAAACCTGGGTCGATGTCATGAACGGTCATCTTCAACAATTCGTCTCGCGAGTAACCGAGGCTGCGGCACGCCGCTTGGTTTACGTAAGAGAAGTGCGCATCGGGGCTCATCCAAAAAGCCGCTTCCGAAGACCGGTCGATGCTGAACTGCATGAGTCGAAACAGTTCTTCAGCCGTCTTTCGCCGAGTAATGTCTCTGATGATACCCTGATATCCCAGAATCCTGCCGTCATCGGCACGCCATAGGGTCGCCGTGAGCAGGCATTCCATCTCCGTTCCGTCCTTTTTTCGGAGCCTTACCTCGAAGTCCCTTACAGAGCCTTTCTTCTCTATTTCCCTCTGAAAAATGGGTCGGTCAGCAGGATTAGCGTAGGTTTCGTGCACTTTGAGGCGTTTCATCTCCTCTCTCGTATAGCAAAAGAGGTCTAGGTAAGCCTGGTTGACATCTGAGAATTTCCCCCGTCGAGTCGTAATGTATATAGCGTCTCTGGACTGCTCAAAGAGCGTTCTGTAGCGCTCCTCGCTCTGAAGGACGGCTTTTTCAGCCTGTTTCCGTCCGGTGATATCCACCAGCGCCACATGTACGGCCGGATCTTTCCGGTACTCAATAAGACTGGCAACCATCTCGATCCAGCATTCCGTTCCGTTCTTACGGATGATACGATACTCATAATGAGCCGGCGCCGGTTTGCCTGCGAGGCGATCCTGAAAGCGGCCCCATATCAGAGCCTGATCATCAGGG
>Ga0209636_10001814_pt1 | contig 21610 bp, 18 predicted proteins | sample DeeMarSWOR152_54_FD_187464 | JGI IMG/M metagenome (GOLD analysis project Ga0209636, IMG submission 187464) | Marine sediment microbial communities from White Oak River estuary, North Carolina - WOR-1-52-54 (SPAdes) (version 2) | ecosystem: Environmental > Aquatic > Marine > Intertidal zone >...
TCATCTGGGGGTGTCTCGCCGAGATAGGGATTCTCAGCTTTGTCTGAGATTTCAGGTTGGTCTTTCTCTCTCTCGGAACAGCTGGTTGTGAAACCGATCATGATAAGCGCCAATAAAAAAACAAGGCTTGCACTTGCGGCTATTTTCATGGTTTTACTCCTATTAAGCACTAATAATAAGAGGTGTTTTGCTTTATATTTATCATGCAGACAAAAAAATAGTCAATAAAGGAAGATAAATATATCGCACAAAGACATAGAAGATCGTTTCGAAGTCACCCTGGTCCCGTACTGTGTTCTATAGACGCTCGCCATGAATGGTTCTGAATGTGTATAATACCTCCAGCATCAAAGAACAATGAAGTGTATGCTTGTGGACCAGGGGTATGAACCCGGAAGCTGTCTGACGCAGATTAAAAAGGACCAGAAAAAAGCATGCGACGTCACCCTCAAACGCGATGGCAGTCAGTGGTCTCGTTTGATCAAATCAGCACATCTCTCGCGGCCGGAACATTATTTTTCCATTTACCAATCAGGTTGCAACCATGGCTGCCTAAAATGCCATTCCTGGGAATTCACTCAAAAAGCCACCGGTGAATGGCTCTCGGCAAAAAGAATCGGGTCGATCGCCAGGAAATACGAAAAACTCGTCACAGTCTGGGAACCTCGGGAAAGAGCTACCATGTGGCATGCCACAGATTTATGCCGGAGCTGTGGAAGCTGTGTGATCCATGGCACAAAGGGGCTGCTGTGCCCCGATATTCTCGAGCCAGAAAAGATTGTCCTCAGCCCCCAGGGCCTCGGCCCGGCCAGAAACATCATGGCCTTCACAGGCGGGGATTTATCGTGCTGTGTGGATTTCTACTGCCAGGCTGCCGAAGAGATCAAGAAAAATTCTAGAAGCATGTGGGTGCTCATCGAGTCCAACGGGTATGGTCTCACTCCCCAAAATTTGGACCGGTTGCAGGATTCAGGAGTCGATTCCTTCTGGCTGGACATAAAGGCAACCGATGAAGATGTTTACAAAAGGCTCTGCGGAACAACGAATGAGTGGATCCTTAAAACTCCTGCAGAGATCATCCGAAGGGGATTTGTCCTGGAGATTCTGACTCTTTTCATTCCAGGATGGGTGGAGGACGATCAGATCGAAAAGACCGCCCGTCTCATCGCTGAGGTAGACGATGGGATCCCCTTGACCATTCTTGCCTTCTTTCCAGAATACAAGATGAAAGATGTCAAACCTCCCACACTCGATGAAATGGTCAGAGAGTTCAAGAGCGTTAAAGAGATCGGATTAAGAAACGTCAAGCTGGGGAATTGCGGAGTTTTCGCCAGAAGCAGTGAAGACTGGGAGTGTCTGTTGCAGGAGGTAGGGAAAGAAGGGATTGGCTGAAGATGATTAGCGGGGCCTCTGGATTATTATACAGGGGGCGGAAAATGGCCCAACTGAGTGAGCCATGCGACATTATCCCAGGTAACCCAGGATTCGGCGATCTTGCCGTTCGCTACTCTATGGACGCCGATTATCGTCAACGTGAATGATTTATTGCTCGCAGGGAACGGACCGAATGGGCCCTCCTGAGCGGCCGTCGCCTTGCTGAGATAGGCGACCTTGTCTCCTTCCGCAGACAGGATCTCAATCTGCTCATTCCAATCGGGGCAGGCAGCTATGGTCATCGAATACATCTGTTTGAGTCCTTCGATACCCTGAATTTCCTGAAGCGGAGCCGGCATCGCCTCGCAGTGCCGAACATAGTCCGGTGCGATGAACCGCTCCATAGCGGCGGGATTCTTCTTATTCCAGACCTCATCCAAGTAATCCCGAACGATCGATTTGTTCATCTCCAGTTTTTCCATCTTGAGCTCCCTTTTTTCTTTTTAATATAACCTCAAAGGTTGTTGGTTATAATAGGATTTTATTTATCCGATTTTGATTTTTCGCTGAAGAGCCTTGAATCGAGGATTGATTTTGATCTCTTCCCTCCAAGCGAAGTCGAAGCGGTCCATCAACATCACAACTGCCGGAAAAAAATAGTCCCTTTCCTGTTCAGATTTTTCTAACCACTCCAAAGCCTCTTCCTGCCTATTCAGGGCAAGATACACCACGCACCTGGTCAGGGGAGTGACATATTTTCTTTTCATGAAACGAAAGTGCTTGAGCCCAGGCTTCATATAGATCCCAACTTTTTTAATTGGAGAAATGTATCGTTCTTGCTCTATCCTATCCAATTTCTCGAGAATTTTCTGAGCATCATCCCCTTGTCCTGCCAGGGCATAAGCAGCGCCCAACCAACCCATTGCAAGGTTCATCCCTAATCTGGCGGGTTTCTGCAGATACTCGATGGCTTTTTCAGGAACCGAGGGCTTTATCAAATACACCATCCCCTGGAAGAGATACGGCATCGGCTGATCCGGATCCATGGAGATCGCCTTTTCGATCTGTTCCCGTCCCGCTTCGACTTCCCCTGTTACACCGAGGACAACACCAAGGAGAGAGTGAATGAGGGAAAACAGAGGATCACACTCGATGGCTTTTTTCGCTGCAGCTACAGCATCCTCTTTCCTTCCAAAAGTGGCTGACATTTCAGCATACCAGCCGTGGGCCAGGGCATTCTGGGGATTCAGTTCGATACTGCGGAGAAGATATTTCTTCGCCGCAGGAAAGTCCCATTCATATCCCATGGTCATGAAGGCAAGAGAGGAATACGCCTCGCTGAGCGAGCTGTCGATCTCCATGACCTTTTGGAGCATGGCCTTGGATCTCGTGTAGGCATCTTTGGGATGGATATAGGCCCATTGACCCAGAATGTTGAAGACATCGGCGATACCCACATAGGGAAGGGCATAGTCAAGATCTTTGTCGATAGCCCTCTGATAAAAATCGACGGCTTTGATCATGTCGCCCTGATACCGCCTGTTAAAGAAATAGCGTCCTTTCAGAAAGAGATTTAAAGCATCTTTATTCGCAGTATGACGTTTTGTAATCTTCTCCCTGTCTTCCTCCAACACCTCCCCTTTGAGTCTATCTACGACAGCCATGGATATTTCATCTTGAATGGCGAAGATATTGTCCATGGTCCGGTCAAACCGCTCGGACCAGAGGTGATACCCATCGGATACATTGATGAGTTGGGTTGTGATGCGGAGACGGTTCCCTGACTTCTGGACACTCCCTTCGAGGACTGTGCCGACATTGAGGATCCTTCCAATCTCACGGATATCCACATCCTTCCCTTTGAAGGAAAAAGAAGAGGTGCGGGCAGCCACCTTCAAACCCCTCACCTTTGTTAGGGCATTGATCAGCTCTTCAGCCAGACCTTCACAGAAATAGTCCTGATCCTTTTGGGGGCTCATATCCTTGAAGGGCAATACAGCAATAGAATTATGAAATTCGCGCTCGTCTGTTAAGGGGATGTCTGTTTTCCGTTCTCTCGTTGTTCTTGTTTCTCCTTTGATTTCCTTTTCGATAGTGACCAGATCTGAAAGCACATCCTCTGCTCGTTGATATCTCTTTTCCTTATTTTTTTCCATACATCTGAGTATCAACCGGCTGAGGCTCTCTGGAACCTGCGCATTGAGTTCCTTAGGATTTACAGGGATTTCTGTCTTGTGTTTCAAGGCCACACTCATCGCACTGTCATCTTTGAAAGGCACGCGGCCTGTGACCATCTCAAAGATAATGACACCCAGGGAATAAAGGTCAGCACGCTGATCTGCTTCTTTTCCATCCACCTGCTCTGGGGACATGTAGTCCGGAGTCCCGATGATTGCTCCCTCCTCTGTCAGCGCTGAATCTTTCATCATGCGTGCGATACCGAAATCCATTATCCGGACGTTTCCTTCACGGTCGACCATGATGTTCTGGGGCTTCAGATCCCGATGAACGACTCCCAATCGATGCGCCTCCACCAATCCCTCGCATACCTGCTTGGCAAGAGAAACGGCCGTCAGAATGGAAAGCTGTTTCGATCGTTTCATAAAGCTCTTCAAATCCTCACCAGGAACATACTCCATTGTGATATAATGGATCTCTTCCTTCTTATTCAGGTCATACATCTGGCAAACGTTTTTGTGCCGAATCTTTCGTGCAAATTTCAGTTCGTTTCTAAAGCGTTCGATCGTCTTTTCATCTGCTGCGATCTCGGGCTTTAGGAGCTTGAGGGCAATATTCTCTTTTATCTCTGTATCGAGCGCTTTATAGACCCTCCCCATTCCTCCTTTTCCCAGCTCCTCGATGATCTGGTACCTTCTATCGAATGTAGATCCTGTGGCGAGTTCTTCCCTAGGTGCTTCAATGGTCTTTGTAAGATCAGAAATGTCTTCAGAGGGACGGCCCGATCGGGGATCTGGCCCTGCATCTGTAGGGTCTGTTCCCCGAACAGACCTCAAGAGAGTGCCGCATTCACCACAGAACTTTACTGTATCGGGATTATTGGTATCGCATTTAGGGCATTTCATGGCTTATCATTCCCATAACATCATCGCCAAAAAGAATATCAATTAAACCGGAAGGAGTCAATGAATGCTTCACGAATGCTTTCCGCATGTTGCTTTTTTTCTCACGAATTGATAATTTATTGCCGATGAACGTCGGGGGAGGATACGCATGAAATGTCCCAAGTGTGATGCCGTCAATCCTGAAACAGCCCGTTTTTGCCTCAACTGCGCTGCTCCTATCCCCTCCTCTGAAGATATTCCTGTCCGTACAGAAACCATAGAGGCACCTAAAGAAGAATTGAGCACCGGCTCCCTCTTCGCCGGCAGGTACCAGATCATCGAAGAACTCGGCAAAGGCGGCATGGGACGGGTTTACAGGGTGCTGGACAAAGAACTCAATGAGGAAGTCGCTCTCAAACTCATCAAGCCTGAAATCGCCAAAGACAAAAAGACCATCGAACACTTCAAGAACGAACTCAAGGTCGCCCGCAAAATAAGCCACAGAAATGTTGGATGTATGTATGAGCTCATGGAAGAAGGCGGCATGCACTTTATAACCATGGAGTATGTGCCCGGTCAAGATCTAAGGGGCTGATAAGACAAACAGATCAACTGACGACCGGAAAAGCCATCGCCATTGCCAGGGAGATCTGTGAGGGACTGGATGAGGCACACCGCCAGGGAGTCGTGCACCGGGATCTCAAACCATCCAATATCATCATAGACCGACAGGGGAATGCCAGGATATTGGACTTCGGGATAGCCCAATCAATCGCCGGCAAAGGGATCATAGGTGCAGGAGTGATGATCGGCACTCCTGAGTATATGTCTCCGGAACAGGTCGAAGGGAAGGAGACCGACCAGCGTTCGGATATATATTCGTTAGGGATAATCCTTTATGAGATGGTGACGGGACAGGTACCATTCGAGGGCGATACGCCCTTCACAGTCGGTGTCAAGCATAAAAGCGAAAGACCTAAGGATCCCAAGGAACTGAACACACAGATTCCCGATGATCTTAACCACGTGATCCTGAGATGCCTGGAAAAGGAAAAAGAGAAGAGATATCAGAGTGCGGGTGAAGTCAGTTCTGAGCTAATCAATATCGAAAAAGGCATTCCCACAACAGAAAGAATTGTCCCCGAAAGAAAGCCGCTCACTTCGAGAGAAATAACCGTCCAATTCAGCATAAAAAAACTTTTTGTTCCTGCGTTGGTAATTATGGCCATTGTCGTCGCCGGATTGCTTCTCTGGCATCCATGGTCAAAAGAGAAAGCAATCCCTTTGGCTCACTCAGGCAAGCCATCTCTTGCAGTTATGTATTTCGAAAATAACACAGGAGATGAGAATTTGGACCACTGGAGAAAGGCTCTTTCCGAACTCCTGATAGCAGACCTCTCCCAATCAAAATACATAACTGTATTAAGTGGAGATCGGATTTTCAATATTCTACAAGGACTGAACCTTCTGGATGCAAAAAGCTACTCTTCTGAGGATTTGAAGAAAGTCGCAGAACGAGGAGGAGTTGAAAATATAGTAAGGGGAAGCTACACCAAAGCAGTTGATACCATCCGTGTGAATACCATGATTCAAAGAGCTGACACAGGAGAACTTATTGGTACAGAATCAGCGGAAGGTAGAGGTGAAGAGAGTTTTTTCTCCATGGTCGATGACCTAACCAAGAAAATAAAAGCCAATTTCAGACTCTCCTCCGAAGAAATTGCCAGTGACATTGATAAAGAAGTCGGTAAAATCACCACGAGCTATCCTGAAGCATATAAATATTATGTCGAAGGAAGAAAATATCATCTCAGCATGGATTACCGCCAGAGCATCTCTTTTATGGAGAGGGCTATCGAAATAGACCCCGAGTTTGCCATGGCATATAGATCTATGGCTGCGGCTCACTCCAATCTAGGAAACAGGGAAGAAAGAACAAAATATCTCACAAAAGCTTTCGAGTTGAGCGATCGAGTTTCTGATAAAGAGAGATACTGGATTCAGAGCGATTACTACAGAATGGTCGAAAGTAACTATGACAAAGCCATCGAAGCTTTGAACAAATTGTTAGCGTTGGATCCAGACGATGATATTGCTCACAACAATATGGGATTAATCTACTCCAATTTAGAGGAATGGGATAAAGCAATCGATCATCTGGAAGTGTGCCGAAAGAATAAAGCGGAATTTCTTGGTTCTTATACGAATCTTGGGGGCTATTATGAAGCCAAGGGAATGTATCAAAATGCAAGGGAGGTTTATCGGGATTACATCAATAATTTTTCAGATAATGCCACAATCCATGGGTATTTAGCCAGCAATTATATTTATGAAGGGAAATACGATCTCGCCCTTGAAGAAGCGGACAAAGCCATTGCCCTTAATCCCGTAAGCTATGCCAAGGGTACAATTTATCATTTACAGAGTGATTTTGAGGCTGCTGAAAAAGACTACAAAAGTTGGTTGGAAGTTGAGCGTGAAACATGGCAGTTGCAGGGAAGAAGGTGGCTGGAAGTTCTTTATCGGAATCTTGGACAGTTTAATAAAGCAATTGAACAGGCTCAGCAGGGCTTAGAGCTTTCGGAAAAATTTAACCGGATTGTATGGAAATCATGGTTTCATGTTCAATCGGGATATAGCTATTTCAAGACTGGAAACCTTGAAAAAGCCTTAGATGAATTCAGCAAGATGTGGGATGTAGCTGTCAGGAACGATATAACAGGTCATCAGCATGGCGCCTTATACTGGAAAGCAAGGACATTTCTTGAAATGAAATCTATGGATGAAGCTGAAAAGTCTGCAGAAGAGCTTAAACAGCTTATCGAAGGCAGCATATATCCCAAGAACATAAGATTGTATCACCATCTGATGGGTCTGATCGAGCTAAAGAAAAAGAATTTTCCCCAAGCCATCGATTATTTTAAACAGTCTTATACTTCGATGTACGCACAATCAGATTGGATCGACACACATGCCTTGTATATCTATCCTTTGGGATTAGCTTACTTCAGGTCAGGAGAGTTCAATAAGGCTTTGGAAGAATATGAAAAAATAATTGCTATGACTACTGGCAGGCTGTGGTTTGGAGATCTTTATGTCAAGAGTTTCTACATGCTCGGTAAGATCTACGAACAGCAGGGCGACACAGCCAAAGCCACCGAGCATTACGAGAAATTCCTCGACCTATGGAAGGATGCTGATCCTGGCCAACCCGAAGTCGAAGATGCAAAAAAGAGATTGGCTGCGCTTCGGTCTTAAATTTCGCCCAGAGATTTCACAGATGAATAAAATCCTTTTTCCTCCATCATGGTTTTTCTGCCCGTATGTCAATCATCACTTTGCAGTTCTTTTTCTTATTGCAAATATTATGTCCATGCAGGATTATAAGAGGGGCAGTCGATGAAAACATTTCGTCAATGGATCCCGCTTCTGCTTTTGGGAATCCCAGTTCTGTTCACATTCACTCTTCTATCCGGCATAGAGAGATTGGACGGTCCTAACCCTCAAACCGATAAATGGCAGACCCTTGAAGGAGAATGGCGAGAACCAGACCAGTCAGAGAGCTTTCTCCGCCAAGTCCTGGATAAATCAGGGGCAACGGCTTTGTCCATCGCGGTCATTCAGGGTCCTTATGTCGTTTTCCAGCGTTCGATGGGAATCGTCGATAAAAAAACGAATGGGCTTGTCGATGACCAGACGGTTTTCCGTACTGCCTCTTTGAGCAAGCCCGTTTTCGCCTACCTTGTTATGAAGCTCGTGGACGAAGGGCTGCTCGATGTGGACAAGCCCCTGCATCAATACCTGGAACAGCCGTTTTATGAATATGCTGATTACGAAGACCTTAAAGATGACGATAGATATCAATTGCTGACAGCCAGGATCTTGTTGAGCCACCAGAGTGGTTTTCCTAATTGGCGCGTTATGAATCCGGATCGACGTCTTGATTTCAAATTCACCCCTGGAAAAATGTTCAAATATTCGGGTGAGGGCTACAGGCTTCTGCAGTTCATCCTGGAAGAGTTGACCGGCAAAGACCTCAATCATCTTGCTACTGAAAAAGTCTTCCTTCCCCTGGAAATGATCAACACGTCCTTTCTTTGGGAAAAGCGTTTCGACGGCAATTTCGCCGTGAACTTGAGAACAAGACTCCGCCGATTGATAGAAAGGACGAGAACCGTTCCCAATCCGGCTGCCTCCCTACTGACGAATACGGCCGATTACGCTAAATTCCTTCTGGCCATAATGAATGGTAAAGGCCTAAAGCCCGAATCCCTGAAAATGATGCTGGAGTCTCAAGTCGATATCACATCCAGAAGCCTTCATGCCCCCCAGGGCACCGATCCAGCGATCCATAAAAAATTTCATCTATCCTGGTCGATGGGCTGGGGAAGATTCCGCTGCCCCCGAGGTGATGTCCTTTTTCATGTCGGCTTCGAAGAAGGATGCGATAACTATGCTGTCGTCTTCTTGGACCACAAGATTGGAATCGTCCTGCAAAGCGTGATCACTGGACGTGAGGGTATAGCTCCCACTGTAGTGAAGGAACTTATCGGTGACACCTATTCACCGTTTTCCTGGCTGCAGTACTGATCTTCTGATCATCAACATCCTAGATCCCACAAAGCAAATTCATTCTATTTGCTCCGCTGGAAGAAATTTCTTCGGCGTTTCAACTCTCTTTGCTCTCCCGATCATCTCGAAATTTCCCCTTTACTGTAGAAAAATCTATCACCTCTGTTTTCAGCATAATAGACCTTTGTCTTTATTTGTCTCTTTACTGCCTCTTCTGCGTGAGCCCTATACTGAGTCTCGTCTCCATGCATGGGGAACATGACTTTTGCCTGCGGTGTAGGAATGCTGCTGGAATTCATTGTAACCTTTCACTTCTTAAAGCATATTATAATCAGAGAAGCTATCAAAGGTAACTTATGATCAACTTCCAAGATTTGTACAAATCCTATGGGCCTGAAGTCTATCGATTCGCTCTTTGGCTCGGAGGTAATCACATAGAGGCAGAGGATATTACCTCTGAGACATTCATACGCGCATGGGCAAACAACAGTAAAATTCGTACAGAGACGCTTAAGGCCTATCTCTTCACCATCTCAAGAAATATTTATTTACAGCATCAGAGAAAGAAAAAGCGTCAGGTTGTCCTTGAGAATATTCATCCTGATCCTGCTCCAGGTCCAGACAAACAGACTGAAAATCAACTCAAATTACAGAAAGTTCAGAGAGTTCTTCAGACTATGCCTGAGATTGACCGTGCCGCTTTTGTTTTGCGTGTTCAGCATGAACTTCCCTACGCTGAAATTGCCCGTGTCCTAAAATTATCTGTTACAGCTGCAAAAGTAAAAGTATACCGTGTTCGTAAAAGGTTGATCGTTACTTGTATCGGTAAGGAGGTTTATTAATTATGAAAATAACACGAAATGTCATTCTCGATCTGTTGCCATTATATTTGGCTGATGAAGTGAGCGCCGATACTAGAGCCCTCGTCGAGAACTATCTAGAGACCGACTCAGAACTCGCTAATGTCGCAAAGCAACTGGCGTCAATGGAAAAGCCGAGAGAAATTCCTGTTCCATTTTCTCAGAATGATGAAATGAAAGCCTACAAGAAAGCCAAACGGCGGCAATTTCTATACGCCATCATCTTGGCAGGAGTGTTATCCATACTGGCAATTACTGTATTCATGTTCTTTTTTGGCTCATCATAATGTCTCTTGTATTATTTATCGCGGCAGGACTGACTCTTTTCAATCCCATTCAGGCGTCCACCTTGCCGAACGAAGAAATTGAGGGTATCTGGCAGGGAACTTTGAAGTTCTCTGGGATCGAGCTGCGAATTATTTTCACTATTTCCCGAAGTCCAAAAAACACACTCGCTGCTACCTATGATGTACCGGAACAGAATGTGACTGATGTACCGGTTGATGAAATAACTTTTATCAAAAGAAACTTGCGCCTCGAAATAGTCCCTATCGAAGGCGTTTTTAATGGAACGCTTTCAGAGGATGGGGCAAAGATTGACGGGAACTGGACACAGAGCGGTATGACGCTGCCACTTGTGCTTGAACGCACCTATACAAAACTTGAAATCAAACGTCCGCAGGAGCCGAAGGAACCGTTTCCATACAGGACTGAGGAGGTATTTTTCAAGAACTTCGATGCCGGGATATCACTAGCAGGGACCCTCACGTTACCCCCTTCAGAGGGAACATTTCCAACAGTCCTCCTCCTCTCCGGTTCCGGTGCGCAAGACCGTGATGAGGCGGTTTTCGGTCACCGTCCTTTTTTAGTGTTGGCAGATTATTTAACCCGAAGAGGTATAGCCGTTTTGCGTGTCGATGACCGGGGAGTCGGCGGTTCGACCGGGGACTTTGATAAAGCTACAGCCATGGACTTCGCTTCAGATGCTATGGCCGGAGTAACCTATCTTAAGAGCCGGAAGGAAATCAATCATGAATCAATCGGTCTGGTCGGCCACAGCGAGGGAGGCATGATCGCATCAATGGCGGCTGTTCACTCGTCTGATATAGCATTCATTGTCTTGATTGCAAGCCCTGGTTTGGCCATTAAAGAAATGGAGCATTCAGATCGGGCAAGAACTTTAAAAGCAAGGGGTGCAAGTGACGACCTTATCGTAAGAAACCGGAACGTGCTGAAAAGCCTGTTTAAGGTGATAAATCAGGAAACTGATAGTAAAGTCATACAGAATGAATTCACTTCGATAATAACGGAATTTTTCAAAGGATTAAGCGAAGAAGAAAAAAAGATAACAGGGATATCTGAAGAGAATCTGAAAGTCCATATTCATAATGAGTTTCAGAGGTTGCACTCGCCGTGGTTTCGTTTTTACTTAAACTATGACCCGGGAACAGCATTACAGAAGGTTACATGCCCTTTACTTGCCGTTAACGGAGAAAAGGACGTACAGGTAACGCCCAAAGAAAACCTGCGGGCAATAATAGAAGCACTCAAGGCCGGAGGAAATAGGAATTACACCGTTAAAGTACTGCCTGACTTGAATCATTTGTTACAGACTGCTGAGACGGGAAATATTTCTGAATATGGAAAGATCGAAGAAACCATGTCACCAACCGCTTTACAAATAATCAGTGACTGGATTCTGGAACAAACTGAAATCTGATCATCTCTTTTTCCTTTTTGGGGCCAGACCAAGATTTTTAATGTTTATTGTTATTTAACTCACGATCTTCCCTTTATTTCCACTAAGACAAACATATTAGGAGTCTACTGATTAAACTTATGAAGAGAGGGAATCTCACCCTATTATTTGCTTTAATGATTATTGAATATACAATAACTCGAACCATTCAGCATCCATGGTGGCCTTGTATTCTCCTGCGGGCCACAAGGGTGTTTCCTTTGCCTTTGCCTCGATTTTCCATGTTCCGATCCAAAAACCGAGCTTCTTTTGCTCGGGGCTGGGGGCCGGTTCCTGGGCCAGTGCGTAAGCACCCAGAAAAACGAGTGCACAAATCAATACAAAAGCCATGCGTTTTGTCATCCCTAAGCCTCCCTTTTTGCTCTGATTTCATAATGCTGTGATCGTTCATCAAAGCGGGAGAGCACTTCTCTCGCCTTATCCGGGACAAAGGCAGCTTCATAATCCTCTCCTGCAAACTCACAGACAGCATCTAAGGAATCAAACAGCATGATCGTGACGAATTCCATTTCTTCACCGACTTTGCGGCGAAGCAGTTGAATACTTTTAAAGCCACGCATATGCCGATTTAGAATGCCGACGAAGATCTCCTCTTTAAGCAGCGCCTCATATTTGTCTGCGTTTCCGAGTGTTGTCCATCCATGCCAGATTCGACTTATCATAGGATACATTCCTCCTTTCATACCTGAGTTTTCGTGGCTTCAAGCTCTTCCGCTGCTCCCCTGCCCTGACAGCCAACCATAAAGAATAAACCTTCTTTTTTGCCTGTGATAAAAACCAGAAAAACTTAAGTTAATAGATATTCAATTCGACAAAGAATGTCAATTCATCTGAGAGGCAGATTATCCACTGCGATAAGGATTCGGTCCCAACTCTTTGATTTTTTTCGTCATTTCCTCGGCAACTTTTGCAAATTTGGGTCCCTCCGAGGCTGAAATCCATTCCAACTTGAAGCGTTCCTCCTCCAATCCAAAATCCTCTAACATGAGGGTAATGGCCTCGGCTCGAGATTCCGCTCTTTTGTTGCCTTCCTGATAGTGACAATCCCCCGGATGACACCCGCAGACGAGGACTGCATCGGCATGCCCCTGGGTAAGTGCGTCTATGATAAAATTCGGATGCAGCATTCCGGAACACATGCAGCGAATCACATGGACATTGGATGGATATTGTATCCGTGCCGTGCCGGCCGCATCGACAGCCGCATAGGAGCACCAATTGCAGCAAAACGTAAGAATGATAGGTTCAAAATTTTCCGACATCTTATTCTGCCTCCCTCACAGATTGAATCATCGTATTGAAGAATTCAGGCCTGAAATGATTGACGTAGATTCCCTTCTTGGGGCAGGTAGCCATGCAAATTCCACATCCCCTACAGATCGCTTCGTTGGAATCCACGGTCTTTTTGACACTACCATCATGCCGCATGTACTCGATCAGCGTCAGTGCCTGAGCAGGACAGGGTTCAATGCAGTAGGCACAACCATCACAGCATTCATCCACAACGACCGATACAGTGGGAGCCTTGATCAATTCCTTTTTCGAAATGATTCCTGCCACACGTGAGGCAGCTCCTTCTCCGTCAATAATCGACTCCAGGATGCCCATTTCACCGCGTGCCGATCCGCATTTGAACACACCATCGGTGTTGAAATCCAAAGGATTGAGGATGCCGAGCATCCCTATAAAGGAATTGTTCTCATCTCTGGTGAGGATTAAATCCTTCTCATAGTCCTTTTCTGATGAATCGGCTCTCATATTGGCATTTGTGGCGATGACAAGAGAACCTATCTCAATCTCTTCCTTTGGACTGGAGTTAACCAGGTTGGCTAAGTAATTTCCGATAAATCCTGCCACTCCGGCTATTCTTGTGTTCGAATACACTTTTACGTTTTCGCTCCTATGAAGTTCCTCTATAAGAGCCTTCATATACGGACTGTTGTTTCCTTTGACTTCATCCAAGCTTTTTTCTCGCTCAACCAAATGAACCTGAAAGCTCATCTCGGCGAGTTTTAAAGCACAGGCAATACCACTCGGTGTCCCACCCACCACCAGACAGCTTGAAGTGACTGGAACATGAATCGGGTCTAGAGGTTCGAGTAAATTGGAACGATTGACACCCATTCTCATCAATGTCTTCGCCTTATCAGTCGCTATTTTCGGGTCCTTTGAGTGCACCCAAGTGCAGTGATTACGTAGGTTGACAACCTCTAAAAGATAGGGATTCAAGCCCCCCAATTCGGTGTGAAGCTGGAAGAGCGGCTCATGGGTCCGGGGAGAGCATCCTCCCAACACCAGCCTGTTATATTCCTTACTCTGCAGCAGTTCTTTGACCTTGACCCCATCACAGCCGAAGGGAGTAAGCTCGACATGTTTGACATGAGGCAGTGACTGGGTGTATTGGGCTAGCTCATCGATATCCAGGAGTCCTTCAATGTTTTTTCCACAGCGACATATGACCACAGCTACCGAAGGCTCATCTACTGATGTTACGGGGAGATGTTCCTTTTTTGGGGGGGGCGTGATTTCTGTATTCCTTTCCGATTCCAGAAGGGCTGCCGCATTGGCCGCTGCCGCACAGGACTGGACGATCGCGTCATCAATCCCCTTTGCCTCCTGGAAGCTTCCACAGATAAAAATACCGTCACGAAGGGTACGGAGAGGATGAGAGTCTCCCTTCTTTTTCTGAACAAGTCCCGTTTCATCCAGAGTAAATCCTATTTTCTCCATAAGATTCTGAGCGCTCGAAGTTGGAGCCATAGGTGCGACAAGAACTGTCATCTCGACATCCAGCTGGTTGTCTTCTTTTCCATCTTTTGTATAAGAAATGGAAACATTGCCATCTTTTCCTTCGGAGACAGAGGTGCACTCTGATTGAATGAACTGAATGGGGCTGTCTTTACCCATTTGATAAAATTCTTTATAGGAATTTTTTGTAAGGTTCAGATCCGCATAGAGAATGGAAGCCGAGACATCCGGATTTCTTTCTACAGTTCCCAACGCCTCTGCGATGGCGGTCAAAATGGCATCAGGTGAAGAGCCGTCGATGACAATCCATGCAACGGATTGAGGTTCTTTGCCGTCATCCCGTTTCACAACACCGCCAGTCGGGCCAAGTCCTGAAAGCAGCCTTTCATACTCGATGGACATGAGTACGTTCGGAACTTGACCGTATCCGTAGCTTTCCGACGCTTCTGCGGTTTTTTCATCCATGCCCATGGCCAGGATGACTGCGCCGACATTCAATTCAACTTCCTGGGGTTTTTGATCGAAATCGATAGCATCCGGAGTGCAGGCTATCACGCAGGGCGGCTGTTCTTTATCTCCACATTTTCCTTTCACCAGGTAATCGCATTTATCAGGAATAATGATTGCTTTTCTTGGCGGGAAGGGTGAATAAAAAGTTATGGCTTTGGAGACACTCCGACCAAAGTTAAATTCCATGGGAACGCCGCCCACAGGACAAACCGGGAAACAGTCCGTGCAAGCTGTGCATTTCATGGGATCCACATACCTCGGTTTTTTGGTCACCTTGACTTTAAAATCTCCGGCAGTTCCCTCGATATCTGTCACCTCCGAAAAGGCTAAAATCTTGATATTGTCGGGATTGCTGGTCAGCTCCAGCATGCGGGGTAGAATGGTGCAGGTTGAACACTCGTTGGATGGATACATCTTATCGAGTTGGGCCATTTTACCGCCGATCGTAGGCTTTTCTTCCACAAGAAAAACCTTGAAACCCTGTTCAACAAGTTCACTCGTAGCCCTTATTCCTGCGGGGCCGGCCCCGACCACAAGTACTGATCCTTTCATAACGGTTGACCTCCTTCTTCCAGGACGATTTCTGTGACGATTCTTCGGGTGTAAAGCAGATATTTTCCTTCTTCCTCCAGCTTTACCACTTCAAAATCATCCTTTAGGTAAGATTTCTCTTTTTGCTCAGCCTCTGGGTCTGTCGCATAAACCTTTTTGTCCCACATAAATTTTTTTCCATCATATCTGATGGTCAAATTTGCCATCACTTCACCTCCTTGTTATTTTAGATTTTCCTGTATGACACACCGAATCATCCGGTGAGCTTCGAGGAATTTAGGATTGGCCAGTCGATAAAAAATCATGCGGCCTTGACGTTTAGAAATCACAACGCCCCTGTCTTTCATCAGACGCAGATGCTGAGATATGGCTTGAGAAGAAAGGTCTAACTCTTTAGCGATTTCTCCGACGGCCTTCTCCCCTTCACCCAAAGACCACATGATCATCAGCCTTCTTTCGTTACAAAAAATACAGCAGGTTTCGGCATGTTTTTTGAACAATTCCAACTCCGATTTATTCACTCTTTCCTCCTTTTTGCATCGAAACGAACAATATGTATATATGTTCATACATTTAGAGATAAAGACTAAATCAAAGAATTAGTAAAGTCAAATATAAAATCTGAAAGCAGCTGCCCTCCCCCATTCCTGTCGAAATATTTTCTCGCGGCTCTTTCTGAGACTGCAGTTTGAATTCCTTCTAACACAGTGTTCATACGCATACGAACAAAACCAGAAAGCATTGCTCTTACACATGTTTTCAAATGACAGCCTCCTGTGTTATCATTTCTGGTTCATACTTCAGAAGCTGAATCATGGTTTATCGGAATTTCTTCAACCGATTGCTTCCTATTTTATTATGTGTCGTTTTATTTGGTGGAGGATCCTGGGCAGAAGACCGCCTAAAGGAACCTCAACAGAATAGTGTCACACCTCAAGATACAGAGGGCAAACGGTCTATCACAGCCGTCCGGGCTGAAACTCCCTTGAAAGTGGACGGTTGGTTGAACGATCCCGCCTGGCAGAAGGCCCCGTTTCAAGGTTATTTCACCCAGCGCGAACCAGACGAGGGAGCACCAGCATCCGAGAAAACAGAAATCGGATTCCTCTATGACGAGAAGAATCTATACATCGGCGTCAAGTGTTTCGATTCTGAGCCGGACAAGATTATCGCCAGAGAGATGCGGCGCGATGCCCTAGTCGATGATGACGACTATTTCGAGATGGTGCTGGATACTTATCACGATCATCGGAGTGCTTACTATTTCATAACCAATCCCTACGGATCCAAGCGCGAAGCGCTCATGGCTAACGAGGGCCGGGACTACAACCCAGCCTGGGACGGTGTCTGGTGGTGCAAAGCGAAAATCACCGAGGAAGGCTGGTTCCTCGAGATCGCTATCCCCTGGAAAACGCTGAGGTTCGCAGAGGAGGGCTCATCGACATGGGGTTTCAACTGCGCACGGATGATTCGCAGGAAGAATGAGCATGTCTACTGGCAGCTCATCCCTCGTGAGTATGGAAGAAGAGCTGGCATATTTCGTCTCTCCGAGGCAGGAACGCTCCACGGCATTGCTGAGGCACAAATGGGAGGCAACCTGGAACTAAGGCCTTATTTTCTGGGGGGTATGGAAAACGATGCCAACACCAATTTCACCACGGATCGTCTGGGTGATATCGGGTTGGACGCAAAGGTTGCACTCACCGCCAACCTGGCTCTAGACCTCACATTGAATACAGATTTTGCTCAGGTAGAAGCTGACCAGGAACAGGTCAATCTGACACGCTTTTCCCTTTATTATCCGGAAAAACGAGAATTTTTTCTGGAGGGAGCTGAGATCTTTGCATTCGGCGGGAGCGGGGGGTTCCGCTGGCATATGGGAGGCGGCGGCGGATCGGAGATGGATCTCTATTACAGCCGCCGGATTGGACTTGTGGATGGCCGCGAGGCGCGGATCCTAGGCGGTGCAAAAATGGTCGGAAAGGTCGGCAAATATCAAGTCGGCATGATGAATATCCTGACCGATGATGTCAGTTATCCAGAAGGAGATTTAACGACCACCATCAACGCGTCAAACTTCACTGTGGTTCGCCTCCGGCGCGATATTTTCCAGCGTGCTACCATCGGGATGATGTTCCTCAACAAGGAAGAATTGAATTCCCCACGATATAACCGTTCTCTAGGACTCGACGGCAACATCCCTCTGAGTCTTTACTTCACGTTGTCTGGCTATCTCGCAGCTACTTTCGGACATGAAGAAACCGTCGATGGACAGCCCATCGACATGAACAAGAAAAATTTGGCTGGCAAACTGAGTCTGGATTATAACAGCGATCTTTGGAGAGCATCGCTCTCTCACCTGGATATCGGAGCCCGGTTCAATCCGGAAGTGGGATTTATCCGGCGGACGGATTTCCGTCTGACCAACGCCTCGATTGAATACGCTCCTCGACCCAAACAATCCTCGGTCATCCGACAGTTCGAATATCAACTGGAAGGCAGCTATCGTTCTGACCATGATAACAGGATGTTAGACAATGAGGTACAGGCATCCTTTTCCATCGAATTCCAAAATAGCTCACGCTTCAGCGTCAATATCCAGAGGAAGAGCGAGTTTATCGATTACGACTGGGAAGTCCGTGAGGGTTTCCTCATCCCAGAAGGAACCTACACAGGCTTCATGTATTCTTTGAATGCACAGAGCGACAAAAGCCGTGCCATCGCCGGTGGAATCAACATCAATTACGGAGGTTATTACAGCGGCGACCAATTGAGCTTCGGTCTTGACAGCACCATTACCCGCATCCGGCGGCTGAGGATAGAGCTGGACTACAGACATAACTACATCAGTCTCCCTGAAGGAAGTTTCCGCACCAACACGTTAGGACTACGCATGATTTACTTTTTTTCCACAGACCTGTATCTGAAAGCCTACCTACAGTGGAACGACGATAAATACTACAATGCAGGAAGGGAGAGGGTGGTCAGCGATATTCTGCTGCGGTGGATATATAAACCGGCCTGCAGTCTCTATGTGGTCTACAATGATACACGGCTTGTCGGACCCGGCAGTGATGAGATCGTCAACCGGACATTGATGGTCAAGGTCACTTATTTCTGGCGCAAGTGACACCATAAGAAAATACGGAAAGCTCAGAGTGGCAGCATTTCCATAAATTCATCTACTCATACCGCAGCGAATCAACCGGGTTTGCAGTGGCGGCTTTGATGGACTGGAGGCTGACTGTCAACAAGGCAATGACCATAGCAATAACTCCAGAGAGAATAAAGACCAACCATCCTATATCACTCCGGTAGGCAAAACTCTGCAGCCAGCGATGCATGGTGAAATAAGCGATGGGCCAGGCGATTATATTAGCCAGAAGCACCCAGCGGGTAAATTCCCTGGACATCATCAGGATGATTCCGGGAGCAGAGGCACCTAAAACCTTGCGTATGCCGATCTCCTTGGTCCGCTGTTCTGCGGCGAAGGATGCCAGTCCCAGCAGTCCCAGACAGGCGACAAAAAGAGCAAAAAAAGTGAAGATCGTGAAAACACGGCCTGTCCGTTCTTCGTTCCGGTACTGATCATTGTAGATGGTATCTAGAAAAGAAAACTCGAATGGCGTTCCTGTCATGATCTCATCCCAGGTTTTCCGGATATGCGTCATGGTCTCAGGGACATTATCGGCATGGATACGTACAGACACAAAAGCCTCCGGCCATGGACACGTGCCATGAAGCATCACCATTGCCAAAGGCTTGACAGGCTCATGAAAAGATTCATAATGAAAATCCTTCACGATACCGATGATGTGAAACCACTCATTCCCTTCCCCCATCCACATAGAAATCCTTTTATTCAGCAAGCTGTCCACGCCCAGCTCTCGGGCTTTGCTTTCGTTCAAAATAATTGCCTGTCCGTCTGTAGTTATCTCCTTGAAAAAAAAACGGCCTTCAACCATTTCAAGCTGCATAAGATTCAGAAAATCCTGGTCCACGATAAAGACATTCGTGCCGCGCCAACTCTCTGTGCCTTCTAAATTGCATCCCAAGTTGGTGAATAAGGTGCCGGGAACACTTGAAGAGGCCGAAACCGTCACGACTGCTGGATTGCGCAGCAAGGTCTCTTTGAGCGTCGATAATTTCTGGCCCAGCTCCTCAAATGTTTCTATGACTACGACATGGTCCCGGGCAAAGCCCAGATTCCGACTCTGGACAAAGGCCATCTGTTTTTGAACGACCAAGGTCCCCACTAAAAGAATAATCGACAGAGAAAATTGAAAGACAACGAGGATGTTGCGCAGGACCGAGCTTTTCAGTCCCTGGCTGAATCTTCCTCCGAGTACGGCCACGGGCTTGAATGAGGACAGGAAAAACGAGGGATAGAGACCTGCCATAACACCGATCAGCACAGCCAAAGCCACAATTGCCAGAAGACCCAATGGATTTTGGATATATTGGAACCGCAGCCAGGGCTTTCCGACGAGTTGGCGAAAGGCAGGTAATAGAATTCGGATGAAGATCAACGCCAGGATCAGGGCTATAAGGCTCGTCAATATGGATTCCATCAAAAACTGGCGGACGAGTGATGTCCGTGTCGAGCCGACGGTTTTGCGGATGCCAACCTCCCGGGCCCTGATGGTCGACCGCGCCGTCGAAAGATTGGTGTAATTGACAACAGCGATAAGAAGGATGAATACTGCAATGATGGTGAAGAATTGGACATACGTACCGTTTCCGTTGGCTTCGAATTCCCAAAGCAAATGGGACCTAAGGTGAATGTCTTTCAAGGGACGCAAAGAAAATTTTGTGTAATTTCCTTTTTCTCGAGTGGCTTCATATCTTTCTTCAGAATCGAACATGTAATTTTTGACGATATCATCGAGTTTATCCTGAAGCGCCTCAAGGCTGCCGCCTTCCCGGAGAAGCACATAGGTTTTGAAGACATTATAACCCCACTCTGGCCTTCGATACCGCTCAAAAGAGGCAAAAGAACAGAGCACATCCAAGTGAAAATGCGAGTTGTCGGGCATGTTCTCAAAGATGCCGCTGATAATGAAATCCTCATCGAAGATCGTCAGTGTACGGCCGATAGCTGCAGAACCACCATAATATTTTTTTGCGGCTCTTTCGGAGATAACAACCGTTTGCGGTTCCGATAACACCGTGCTCGGATTCCCTTCTATGACTGGAAAGGAAAACAATGTAAAGAAAACCTCATCGGCTGCGCCCAATCCCGATTCATTGAATTTTTTTTCGTCGGCTATCACAAGAAAGTCACCCTGGAAGTCCCTAACGCGCGTTGCCAGCTCGACTTCTGGACATGTTTCTAATATTGTCGGTGCCAATATCGGCGGTGTGTTGGCTTGTTCCAGATGGTAATCGTCGTAATGAAAGACCTGAGCCGTACGGTAGATCCGGTCAGCATTGGCGTGAAATCGATCGTAGCTGCGCTCATCGCGGACCCAAAGCAGAATGAGCATCGCCGCTGCCATCCCGATTGCCAATCCTGTGATGTTGATAAAAGAATAGATTTTGCGCCTCATGATGCACCTGAAAGCGATTTTCAGATAGTTTTTGATCATGATGATGCTCCATAAAAGAGAAAATTTTATGTAATGAAAGAGTGTTCCAACCGTGCAGAGCCAATACCATATCCAGGAGAGGATGGTTCCGTATCGATCCCGGATATCCAAATAGTCCGCCTCGATGGCATCGGTCAGGGCGTGCTCCTTTTCATAAGAGGATAATTTAGTAATAATCCATTTTGCGATACGGGGTGGAGATTTTTTTCTGTCTCTCATCATCTCAGTCAAATTTTGCGATCGATTCTACCAATCCATCCCAGGCAAGTTTTTGGATTTTATAGGCTTGTCTCAAAGCTTTTTTACCCTCAACGGTCAAAGAGTACAGGACCTTTCTTCGACCGCCCTGCCGGGGAACCGGGTCACTTTGTTCAGAGTTGATGTATCCTTTTCTGATAAGTGCCGAAAGTGTATTACAAAGGGATCCGTAATTTATCGACTTTCCGCTGATTTCTTTAATATTCCTTCTTAAAGTAACGATATAGGCATTTCCCTGTAATTTTAAGATCGATAACAAGATGAGTTCTTCGTGCTTTGTCAGTTCATACATAAGATATCTGTGCTGTTTATTTTTAATTTAAAAAC
>Ga0209636_10001815_pt1 | contig 21595 bp, 22 predicted proteins | sample DeeMarSWOR152_54_FD_187464 | JGI IMG/M metagenome (GOLD analysis project Ga0209636, IMG submission 187464) | Marine sediment microbial communities from White Oak River estuary, North Carolina - WOR-1-52-54 (SPAdes) (version 2) | ecosystem: Environmental > Aquatic > Marine > Intertidal zone >...
CACTTTGATTCTGTAATCGGCGTACCATGCGGAGAACTCGCCACTTCTCTTCTCCTGCAGGGTTTCACGGAGATCGGTTTTTCTCCCACGAACCATCACCCCGAACTGAATTGGTTTGTCCATGTTCATACAGTGACCCTCGAAGGGATGGGAAAAAGGAGATCCAGGGAAATGGTTCTGTTGTCGGATTTTGAAACCATGTCGTCTGACGGGATCAAACCCTGGAAATGGCCCCTCGCAATTGGGGCGACCAAGAAAATTACGGAAATCACCATTGCCGCAAAGCACGTTATCCTGTTCATCATTTCGTCCATGGCGAATGCTGTCTGATTGGTAATGCTTTTGGTTGAAAGGCCTCTCCTTGTGAGAGCACTGTCAAAGGAATTGATTGTGTCTTGCCATACGATCACCTCCTCCCGGGGCTAAATCGGACCAAGTCCACGGGTCTGTCCGTTTTGTAGTACTTTTTTTATTTTAGTAGCACTTTTTCCTTTGACTTTCAAGGTTTATAGTGTTACGAACTATAAAAAAGTAATATTTCTCGGCTATTAATTTTGGCCTGAAGGAGGTGAAGCCAAAGATTTCCGATTATCACACGCATAAAAAAGAAAGGAGGCTCTCAATGGGAAGAAGCAAAGCAATACTGGCTTTCTATCTGGCAGTGGTGATGGCGGTGTTTATGGCCTCAAGGGCCTTTTCGCAGCCGCCACAGCTTAAAATGGAACGGGTGCTTGAGGAACTGAGGGAACTAAGAAAAAAGGTCGAGGAGATGGAGGAAAAGAAGGAGGGCATCCTGGGGAAAATCCTCGAAAGGGTGGAGCTCCATGGGCTTTTGGAGGTAGAGGCCTCATATACAGCCACTGATTTTAGGGGCCACCCGATCGACAAGTCTCTTTCCGGAACCGAGAACACCAGGGAGAGCGATATCATCCTGGCCACGGCCGCATTGGGAATCGATATCGATTTTCACAAATATGCCAAGGGACACATTCTGTTCTTATGGGAGGAGGATAAGACAGAGCCCGTTGATCTGGACGAGGGAACACTGACCCTCGGCGGGACCGAGAATTTCCCCTTCTTTTTAGTCGGCGGGAGGTTCTACATCCCCTTCGGGATGTACAACAGCCACTTCATCACCGATCCCCTCACGCTCGAACTCGGGGAGAGCCGGGAAAGTTCGGTTATGGTAGGATTTGCCAATGACATGTTCGAACTGAAGGCGGGAGCCTTCAATGGGGATGTATCCCGGTCTCGTACCCACGACACAATCAACAGTTTTTATGGATGTGTTAATGTTACCATTCCCCCGAAATGGCTGCGGGGGCTGGAGTTGAGGGGTGGCATCTCCTACACTAACAACATTGCCGAGAGCGATAACTTGCAGGATCTCATCAACCCCTTATTGGGTGGAAGAGTAGACGACCTGGTGCCGGGCTTGGGCGCCTGGCTCAGTGCCACCTATGGGATGTTCACCCTCGAGCTGGAGTACATCGGTGCCCTCGGCAATTTTAGGGCAGGTGAGTTGGTCTTCGATGGCTCTCACGTGGGCAAAAGGTCCGCACCTAAGGCGTGGAATGCGGAGCTGGCGGTGAGGCCGATGGAGAAGCTGGAACTCGCTACTCGCTATGGTGGAAGCGACGAGATCCGGGGGGGAATCGATCCGGCTATTGCCGCTGCGGGGCTTCCCCTTGAAGCCTTTATTCCGAGAAGCCAGTATGGAGCCGTGGCAAGCTATAACATCTGGGGGCCGATTACGGTTTCCCTGGAGTATCTGTTTAACATCTATGAAAATGTCGACAAACAGCACATCATCACCGGTCAATTGGCGGCCAAATTCTAAGCCGTGGTTGATCCGAAATCGGTTCACCCCCCCTTCTCCCCAGGCCTTTATGGTCATAGCACTGATGACCATTACTCCAGCAGGACCAGGCCATTCCACACAACCTCTTTTTCAATATCAAATGAAAATACAAGTCCAGCTCTTTGGGCCGTGCGGTGAACATCGATCCCAACGGCCTCCATGGAGGGCCTGGCCTTGAAGGGGTGCTTACAGGGTTTCCCGGATTTTACTCCCACACACGGATCACATAGCTTGCAAGCGCCCCCGATAAAACCGGCGGCAAAGGTAAAACCTAATCCCTGGGCCGCTTTTTCCACCACATTGACGACCTCGTGGAGCTCGTTGGCCCGCGCATAGATCGCCTTTTTCCGGCTTTCCTCGGATTCGGAGCCCAATTGATCCGCCGGGGTTCGGATCTGGATCAAAAGGGCATTGGTGTAATTCTTGAGGACTTCCCGGAACTGAGGAAGGGATAGGCTATTGGGGGGACAGAGCAGGTGGTTTCCGTATTCCTTGCAGAGGGGAACCTGGCACTTCAGGATCACCCGTTCATCTGAGACAATATCATGTACGGGAATAATCTTAGCCTCCGTGGCCCCCCGTTCTATGGCCGTCTTGACTAATTGCTGGAAGCAATCCATCGGCCTCTCCTGTATCAGATTCCTCTCCGTGGAGTCAATCCATTTCAACTGAGATGTTGGGCGTTCAGTACTCAGAGAAAGACCAGGAAAACCCATGAGGTCATGCTCTGTTCCTTTCAATGTAAGCCATGACATCGAATTTGGACTTGCACCCGCCATAACTCATGTAGCGGATTTTCCCGAAAATCGGCCGCTCCGGCCAGGCCCGATCGTGGACGCCCCCTATACACCAGGCGATGCCGGTAAACCCGTTTGTGTCTCGCCCATCGAGCTCATAGCGATCGTTCAGATAGATGGCAATCCGTAATGCCTCCTCAGGGGATTCTGTCCACTCCAGGATCTTTTTCCCCCAGTACATCCTCATATACCCATGCATTTTCCCGTTTCGGGCCATCTCCCTCTGAGCGGCGTTCCATAGCTCGTCATGGGTGTTGGCATGCTCAAAGTCCTCCAGGCAATAGATGTGCCTCCTGCGGTCTTTCCGGTGATCATTCAAGGTCTTTTTCGCCCATTGGGGAAAGCTCTTAAAACTATCATAGTGAGCATTGTAAAAACAGAAGTTATCCGAAAGCTCGCGCCTCACGATGAGCTCCTCCAAGAATGCCTCTCGCGATTCCTTATCGGCATCATCTTTCGTTACTTCGAGGGCGATCCTCTGGGCGGAAATGTGGCCGAAATGGAGGTAGGGCGAAAGATTTGACTGGGCATCTTCCGTGGGGTCATTCCTCCCTTCGTGGTATGAGGGGAGCTTCTTCGTCCTGAATTCCCGCAGGACCTTCTGTGCCGCGTTCTCCCCTGGCATAACCCAATCGACCTCTGAAACGGTCCGATCCACGCGGAGCGTTTTCTTGACCTCGCTCCAATCGATTTTTCCCGTCCTTTCCCTCCATGAAATAGGGTGCTTCTCGAGCCTTGGGAAACCCTCCAGAAACTCCGGCAAGGCTCTCATAATTTTCGGCCGAAGGGTGTATGCACCGTACTCCTGCTTTGGGGAGGCAATCCAGCAAGGGACGATATTGCGTGCGTCCACCTCGTAGAGCGGGATGTCTATAGCCTTTGCCACGGCCTCCTTCCACTCTCCCTTGATGCGGAGGGGATCGAAATCGGTCACCAGGGTACCCACCGAATACTTCCTGACAAATCTCGGAATTTCCGATGCCGGCGAACCCCTGAGCAGGAAGAATGGAATATTCTTCTCTGCCAACTTTCTCTCAACCTCCTGCAATCCCTTGAGCATGAAGCGGTACTGCCTCATGGTCGCATCGAGGAACTTCGGTGCCAAGCAAAAGACGGCGGCCAACGGACCCTTATCCTCCAGTGCCAGCTCCTGAGCAAACAGTAGCGCCCAGTTATCCCCCACGCGTTGATCCCGGCTCATCCAGTAGGCTATTGGGCCGCCTTTCTTGTCCCCCTCTTTGAGGAGCCTCATCCTTTTTCGATTTACCATTTCCCGCGTCCCCCACCTTAAGCAACATGGGTTTTTACCGGTTTTATTATGGGAACTGGCATTGTCCACAATACCCGATCTGCCATTGCCTTACTATAGCATACTCCAATATCTGAGTTCCAAGAGATCCCGCCGGGACAGGTGGGTTGTCGAGAGTGACGTGAAATGGGAACACGACTCTCACAACCGCGGTCAAGCACATACCACCGATATCGTCCCCAAACTGAGCGCAATGAGCCCTTGAATTTTGTCCCCGTCTTTGGATAGATTTTCCCCTATCAGGGGCTACGTGGAAGAACGGAAAAGGGACAGGGATAAAACGTATAATTCATGAACTACGGAGGTGACGAAAATGGCACAGCTTAAGCCAGGGGATACCGCCCCCCCATTCGAACTCGTTGATCAGAACGGAAAGAAGGTGCAACTCTCGGACTTTAAAGGGCGTAAGCTCCTCCTCTATTTCTATCCAAAGGCAAATACCCCGGGATGCACCACCCAAGCATGCAGCGTCAGGGACGCCAAGGATGATCTTGCCGATATGGGAGTAGCCGCTCTTGGTATCAGTCCCGACCCTCCCCAGCAGCAGAAGAAGTTCGATGAAAAGTATGGCCTCGGGTTCCCTCTTCTAGCCGATACGGACCACAAAGTTGCGGATGCATACGGTGTGTGGGGTGAGAAATCCATGTACGGGAAGAAATACGAGGGAATAATCCGCTCGTCGTTCCTGATAGACGAGGAAGGCAAAATCAGCCAGACATGGTACAAAGTGAGTCCCAAGGATACCGTTCCGCAAGCCCGTCAAGCTCTTTAAAGGAGGCCTTGGGGATTCTGAGGAGGAGGATTGCCGTGGAGAACGCGCGAAAGCTCAAAAAGGTTGTGAAAAACCTCTTTGACTCTCAACGACTAGGTGTCTTGGCCACCTACGGTGAAGGGCAGCCCTATAGCAGTCTCGTCGCTTTTGCGGCAACCAATGACCTCAAATATCTCGTCTTCGCGACAACTCGCGCCACGCGCAAATATGCCAATCTATCGGCGGAGTCACGGGTGGCGATGCTCGTTGATAACCGATCCAACCGCGACTCCGATTTCCACAGCGCAATAGCGGTTACCGCACTGGGCAAAGCCGAGGAGGTCAAAGAGGGCGAGAGGGACTACTTCCTCACACTCTACCTCGCCAAACATCCTTATCTGGAGGAATTTGTTAACTCGCCCACCTGTGCCTTGCTGAAGGTGAGTGTGGAAAAGTATCACATGGCGAGCAGATTCCAGAACGTCATGGAACTCCACGTGACCAGATGAATTTGGCTATTCCCCTCAATAAGATACGGAACCAAGACCGAGAGCGCGTCGGAGGTAAGGCATTCTCCCTCGCTGTGATGGCCCGGAAAAATATGAACGTGCCGTATGCGGTCTGCGTAAGCACTGAGGCTTATAGTAACTATGTTGATTCAACGGGACTCCGGGAACGCATCTTATTTGAGATGAACCGCAAGAGCTTTAACGAAATGCGCTGGGAGGAGATGTGGGATGCCTCACTGCGGATTCGAAATATGTTCATCAATACCCCGATCCCCTCCGAACTCTCGGCCGCCTTGAGGCGTATCATCGCGGCACGCTTTTTCGACAAGGGGCGGTCGTTCGATCCTCAGCCCCTGGAGAGGATTCAGCAAAGGCGTCCTTTGCCGGTTTACACGAGTCCTACGTGAACGTGCGGGGAACCGACTCCATTCTCGAACATATCCGTCTCGTATGGGCGTCTTTGTGGTCAGATGCAGCGCTTCTCTACCGTCAGGAATTGGGACTGGATGTCGAGAGGAGCACCATGTCCGTGGTTGTTCAGGAGATGGTAGTTGGAGAGCGGTCTGGCGTGGTCTTTGGAAAGAATCCCAACGACCCGTCTCAGGCTGTTATCGAGGCTGTCTACGGGTTGAATCAAGGATTGGTTGACGGCACGGTGGAACCAGACCGATGGATCCTCGACCAGAAAACGGGGCAGCTGATTTCGTACATCCCCGCCCATCGGGACAAAGCGGTGTTCCCATCGCCCGATGGCGTTCGGCTGGGACCGCTGCCATCCACAAAATTGAATACACCACCTCTGGACCACGGCAGTATCGCGGAGATATTCACCCATGCCCTAGCAACGGAAAGCCTCTTCGGAGAACCCCAGGATATGGAGTGGACAATCAGAGGAGATATGCTCTATGTCATACAATCGCGGCCCATCACAACGGGATTAACCGGCGATTCTGGGGATAAGCGTTCCTGGTACCTGGGCTTGAGGAGAAGCTTCGAAAACCTCAAAGAACTTCGCCGGAAAATCGAGGGCGAGCTCATTCCCGCGATGGTCGGGGAGGCAGCACGGTTGTCCCGCCAGGACCTAAAAAGACTCTCCGAATCGGAACTGGTGGATGAAATCAAGAGGAGAGCGGCCATCTACGACAAGTGGCTCGATGTTTACTGGAACGAATTCATCCCCTTCGCCCATGGTGCGCGGTCATTTGGGCAGGTTTACAACGATGCAGTGCGTCCCGCAGACCCCTACGAATTCATGGACCTTTTGAAAGCAACGAACATGGCAAGCCTGGAACGGAACCGCATGCTCGAGGATATGGCGTCCATGATTCGGGAAAACCCTCAGCTCGCAGAGGCTTTGAGAAACGGGAAGACAAACGCCGATGAGGAATTCGACAAGGCTCTCGATACATTTGTCGACATATTTGGAGATCTGTTCCGCGGCATGGCTGAATCCAAGGAACAATATGCTGCAATCACCCGATTACTCCTCGAAAACGCTGAACAGTCTGCGGCACAAAGACCATTCCAGCCAAAGGATATCGAATCGCTGGAGAAAAGCTTCCTCTCACGCTTTGAGGGCGAAAAAAAGGCTGAAGCTGCTGAACTTCTTGACCTGGCCCGAACGAGCTATCGACTCAAGGATGACGACAACATCCATCTCGGCAGAATCAAAGGGCAATTTTTGGCAGGGATAGAGGAAGCGAAGCGCCGGATCGAAGAGCGGCCCTCGGACGGGGTCAAAACGAGGGAACTGTCCAGCCTTCTGAAAGACCCTCGGTACCTCCTCAAAGAGCACGCTTCAGCAGACCAGCCCGAGACCGACTATAGGATAAAGGCAAGGCAGATCGTCGGTCAGCCCGCGGGGCCAGGTATCGCGAGGGGAAAAGCACGGGTAATCGCTGATCCATCCGATGTGTTTGGCTTGAACGCTGGGGAAATACTCGTGTGTGATGCTGTGGATCCGACTATGACCTTCGTGGTCCCGCTCTCGGCTGGGATCGTGGAACGGAGGGGTGGGATGCTGATCCATGGCGCCATCATCGCTAGGGAATATGGCCTTCCATGCGTCACCGGCGTCCCGGATGCAACCTCGCTCATCCATACCGGAGATCAGCTAACGGTGGATGGATACCTCGGGATCGTCATCATTGGTGAAACCGCCGAGTGCGGTATTACTTGAGGGGCATGGCATTGCAGAGATTCTCTTTGCAGTCGGCCACTCGACCACAATTGAAGCAGATATGTTCCGGATTTTTCGTGATCTGTTTTACTTCCTCGAACTTTCCCTCGCTTGCCAAAACACAGATATGACCCGAATGGTCTCCGGAACAAATGTTCCTGGTCATTTTACCCTCCTTGAGCGGATGACTTTTTGCTCCGTAACTAGGCAATAGCAGATTTGCCTCTACGGTCCCATCGGTTAACCATAGGAAATGACGACGTGTTATCATATCGAATCCCTCCAATCATTCGAGTGAACGGAGAAAGGCCCCGAATCCTTCCTTGACGTATGTATTATGGCCCTTCCAGAAAACTATACATCATTGAGATTCTTGATAACAACCGTATAGAATACTGGGGAGGGCAGGAACAATTGTACTGTCCACAAAACAGCGGATAAAACGAACAGCTCATGGTCTCGGCGGACAAGTTCCTCGAGAGGACGAGGCGGAAAACGGCCGGGGAGGAGGAGAGCTGATTCATACCTCCAGCTTTGGGAGTTTTTCCGGCCGCATCACATCCCCCCTGAGCAGGGTTTTGCCCTCCATGAGAATGCCTGTCTTCCGCCGGACATATCGGTAGAAGGCGTCCATTCGCCATGGCAGCCCCTCCCCGGCTCCAGCCCTGAATTCGTCATGGGTGGTGAGCCAACCCTCGTGAGGAATGAGCTCCAGTCCGCCGGCATCCACGAGGGGTTGCAGATCGGCACGCAGTTCCCGTTCCGCTGGCGCCATCATTCTGATTGTTCCCAAATCCGAAACGAGGGGCTCCAGTGCTGTCCGGTATGGACCGTGTGCTACCAGGTGCCGCACGGCCACGCCCTGGGCTGCCTGCTCCAGGGCGAAGTGCCGAAGATTTGCCAGGATAAGGGCGAGCTTCTGTTTGTGATAGGGGCGACGAGCTGCCTTCCACGGATTTTCCACCAGGACGATGCCCAGAGTTTTCGGGTCTTCCCGGGCAAGCGGGCCAATGTTATCCGAAAGTTGGTCGTACGGAATAAAGAGCCACCGGCGTCCCCTGGGATCAGCCCGGTATTCCGCCAGCCTCCGTCCAAAAATGCCCATCACCCGTCCCTCTTCATCCTCTCATCGGCGAGCACGTTTCTGGCTCTCCTATGCGCCAAGAACAGCTGTCACTGTTATTCTCACCAAAAGGAGAATTACACCTTGAAATGAATTTACAAACTTTTTTATGATCATGGAAGACGAACTATTGATGAGAGGATTTGATCATGGATGAAAAAGAACGCCTTAATGCCCTGGAAGTCGCTCTCAACAACGAAATGAGGGAGCGGGAATTCTATCTCAGGAACGCCGAGAGGACCAAGAACCCCCTCGGCAAGAAAATGTTCCAGCAGATAGGGGATGAGGAACTGGAACACTATGAGCGGCTAAAGCAGCTCCACGAGAAGTGGGAAAAACAGGAGAAATGGCCCGAAACGGTTCCCCTCAAGGTAAAAGACACCGTTGTCAAAGACATCCTCGTTGACCTTGTGCAGAAAGTGAAAGAGATGCCCGAAGGTGACGACGATGATCTCCAGGCGGTGCGGACGGCAATCGATTTCGAGGCCAAGGGAGCGAAGTATTACGCCGATCTTCGAGATACGGTGTCAGACCTAAGGGAGAAGGAGTTCTTCGACCTGCTTTCGAGGATTGAGAACGAACATTACCTATCCCTTAAGGACACCGAGGAGTACTTCACCGACCCCGCGTCGTGGTATCGCAAGGTCGAGCACCACGGCTTTGACGGGGCACCGTAATTTCTCCGGAAATGAAATGGGAACAGGGGTTAATGATTATGGAAAGAGCCATCAAATTGGGAATCAGCTCTTGCTTGCTGGGCGAGGCGGTCCGGTGGAACGGCACGCACAAATTGGATCGCTTCCTTGTCGACACCCTGGGAAAATTCGTGGAATACGTGCCCGTGTGCCCCGAAGTGGAGTGCGGCTTCGGGACTCCGCGCGAGCCCTTCCGCCTGGTAGGAGACCTGAGCTCTCCGCGTTTCGTTACCTCCCGCACTAAAATAGATTATACCGAGCGCATGACCGAGTGGGCGCACAAACGTGTCAGTGAGCTGGAAAAGGAGGATCTGTGCGGCTTCATATTCAAGAGCAGGTCACCCAGCAGTGGCATGGAAGCGGTCAAGGTTTATAACGAAAAGGGGATGCCGGTGAAAAAGGGGGTGGGGATGTTCGCCAGGGCATTTATGGAGCACTTTCCCCTCCTCCCGGTTGAAGAGGACGGAAGGCTACATGACCTAAAGCTCCGCGAGAATTTCATCGAGCGGATCTTTGCCTTTAAGCGGTGGCGGGAGGGCCTTGAGGAAAAGCAGAGCCGAGGGGGCCTGGTGGACTTTCATACCAGACATAAGATGTTGATCCTCTCCCACAGCCCCGAGCTTCACCGGCGAATGGGAAAGCTGGTGGCCCGCGCCAAGGAGGTCCCCCTGAAGGATCTCTATGAGGAATACCAGAAGCTGTTCATGGAGGCCCTCCGTCTCAAAACCACGTCCAAGAAGAACGCCAACGTCCTCACCCACATCTTGGGGTACTTCAAGGAATACCTCTCCGGGGACGAAAAACAGGAACTGCTGGAGATCATCGACCTCTATCAGCAGGGGACCGTTCCCCTCATCGTCCCGATTACGCTGGTCAATCACTATGTGCGGAAATACGATCAGCCTTACCTGAGGGAGCAGTACTACCTGCACCCCCACCCCTTGGAACTCCAGCTGCGAAACCACGTGTGAGGTGGAATAGGAGGTATATTATGAAAGGTAAACTCGTCATCCTGGTCCTTGGATTGGCCATTGGTAGCATGCTCGCACCATTTGCTGCCGCCGATGAGGTCCCGAGAATGACAAAGGAGCAGCTCAAGGCATTGCTCAATGATCCTGATCTGGTCATCTTGGATGTCCGAACGAGCAGGGATTGGAAGGGGAGCGAAAAGAAAATCAAAGGCGCAATTCGGATAAACCCGAAAGGTTTCGAATCTTGGGCTCATAAATACCCAAAAGACAAGACGCTCGTGCTCTATTGTGCTTGACCGAACGAAGGTACCAGTGCCAGTTTGGCACGGAAATTCTTGAACAAGGGATATACCAAGGTCTATGCCCTCAAAGGTGGCTGGCCCGAATGGTCTAATGCCCAATACCCCACCGAACCCAAGTAATCATAGGGGGCCTTCCCCGCGCTTTCGGAGGTAATCATGAGTCTGATACGCTCGCTCATAGGGCTTGGAGTGTGGGTCGCGATCTGCTTCGGTGCCGCTTTTTTGGGATCCATCTTTACAACTCCCTCGATTCCAACGTGGTATGCTGGTTTGGCCAAGCCCTCGTGGACTCCGCCTAGCTGGATATTTGGCCCGGTCTGGTCAGCCTTGTATCTCATGATGGCGTTGGCAGCATGGCTTGTGTGGCGCAGAGGCGGTATCGCTGTGGCGTCGATACCCATGTCGCTCTTCATGGTGCAGCTGGGGCTAAACGTCATGTGGTCTATTCTGTTCTTCGGATTTCATATGCCAGGGATAGCCTTTGGGGAAATCGTTCTCCTGTGGTTCGCGATCCTGGCAACGGCTATCGCCTTTTGGCGGTCGACCCCCTTAGCGGGTTATTTGTTGCTGCCATACCTTATCTGGGTGGCCTTTGCAGCAGTGCTCAACTTCGAGTTATGGCGAGCTAATGCGTGACTGTTAGCTGGAAGTTCAACCTCATGGGAAGAGCTTAAAAAGGTTTTTTGTCAGGAATTAGGGAAAAGGAGCTCTGAGCGAATTGCGGTTGTGCGGTGTTGCAGTTACACAGGCAATAAATCCTAAATCCGAAACACTAAATACTAAACAATATCTAAGTTCAAATGTCCAAATCCTAAACGTTTTGGTCATTTGATCATTAGTGCTTTGTATTTGTTTAGGGTTTAGAAATTAGGATTTCGAATTTGCCTGGTGAAGCGAACGTTAGAATGGTCCAAGATTCTTTTCAGTGAGCGGAGGGGAACTCGGGCAACAGACCGCAAAGCTCTGAAGCGAAGGGACAAGGGTTTCCTCTCCTAAGAACATCTTTTCGAGGAGCGAAGAGCGAGTTTTTCCAAAACTTCTGCAAAGACACTTGGCAAAACCTCCCTATTTCATAGGAGGGGCATTTCGCTGTTTGCCAAGGTATAATAATTGCGGATTGTCGATTCACACTACTCAAGGGGGAGAGAGATGAATTGGAAGGACTATTTCGAGAAGACCACGGGAAAGGGATTCCTAGCCACCGCGGGGCGCAGCGGGGAGCTAGACATCGCCATATACTCCCGGCCGCACGTGATGGAGGACGGCACCTTGGCCTTTGGCATGACCGACCGGCTCACCCATGCCAACCTCCGGGAAAATCCCCACGCGGTTTATGCGTTCAACGAGAAGGGATATAAGGGAGCGCGGTTGTACCTGGAAAAGGTGAGGGAAGAGACCGAGGGACCCCTTCTCCAGGAGATTCGCCAACGCGCCGACGAGGTGGTGTGCCCTGGAACCGGTGATGCCATTAAATACGTCGTGTATTTCCGCGTGACGAAAGACCTCCCGTTAGTGGGAACGTGATCCCACGACAACGCCATCACGGATAACGAGCTTTGGAAGATCGCGTTAAACAAGAGAGAGAGTCGATCCAATACCTCGAGCTTGACGCCGAGCTGTGGAGAACCCTCGGTAACCTCCCATCAGAGGACGTTTGCCGGCGGTCCCTTGCTTCCTATGATTCGCATTTGCGCTGTTACGAGGTCCAAGTCCTCAACCAGATCTATCAGGTTTTTCCCCGGAAAATGGCTATCCACAGGACCGATGATAGGAAAACTCCCCTTAGCATCGAGCTGCGACTCATGATCCTTCAGTACCTCGTCAAGGCCAAAGAACTTCCCCCTGTGGGTAAATGGGTGACGGAGAAGGAGTTGAAAAACGGCGAGATGTTTTACCGGGGCGTCCATTCCCTGCAGATGTTCAAAGAACCCCTGGAGGAAAAATTTGGCCGACGACCCGACGATTTCCTGAAGGCGGGCCTATCTATAGGAGGGATTAGAATTAATTACGGTGATATCGGGTGTAAATTTCAGGCTCTGCCTCGCATTCCGGTTCTCTTCGTGTTATGGGGGGCCGACGACGAATTTCCCGCGAAGGTAAATATCCTGTTCGACCCCACCATTGAACATCACCTCGCGTTGGATACCATCTGGGGGCTTCTCAGGGTGATCACCTTCAAGCTGCTGGGGGTCTGAAGCCCGAAATCCAAAATGCTTCCCTTTCATTCTAGGTCCTTCATCTCGAAGCACGTAAGACCATGATCGTTAACCCTGGGTTTATTGTTCGGGCAATGCAGCCCAGGCCCGAACCACTGCGGCAAGCCTGCGTATGCTCCTTTCAGATATTACCGGATAAATACAGACTTCCAAGATCGAGTCTTCCCTGGGAGCAGCTCGCTTGTCGCGGGTGTTGTCGGCATGACGGAAGGCTTCGAGCGCCGAACAGTCGGACATGTCGGTGATTTTCGAGTCAACCCCGTGGCGCAAAAGATGACGGCGCAGGTCATCCCGCCTGCCCCCCTCTATCCTCAACGGGTAATAGACGTATATATGATCACCTTTGACGGAACGCGGTGGTTTGATCCCGGTTACATCTCCGAGGCCCTCGGTCAAGATCTGGGCGTTGTGCCGGGCCCCTTCATTGAAGGCGTCGATGTGGTCGAGTTGAAGCAGCCCAATGGCCGCCTGGAGATTTGCCATACGAGTTATGCGGGCGGCCGACCTTGCAAACTCTTCGAGGAGTTCATCTCCCACGGCGGAATCCATCAACGGCTGCCCTAAAAGCAGCTTCAAACGCAAGACCTGGTAGGCGGTAATGCCGAATACGAAAGGCCGCGTCAGCAGCCATTTGACCCAGATGGAAAATGCCTTTCTCGTAATCGTGTCTTTCGCGAGCATCGGCGCCTTTGTAAGAATCTCCCTGGCTCGCCGAGCGATCCCTTCATCACCGGTCGCAATCGCGCCCCCTCCGAAGCACGGCATGTTCTTCCCCTCGGCGAAACTGAATACGCCGACATCACCAAACGTCCCCACCTGCCGGCCATCCACCCTTACCCCGCACGCATGGGCACAATCTTCCAAAACGCGAATATTTCGCTTGCGTCCAAGTTCAGCTATCTCCTGTATCGGGCAGGGTTGGCCGAAAAGATGGGTTGCCACCACCGCCCCGGTTTTGTCCGTAATTCTCGGCTCGATGTGTTCCGGCCCGGAGTTGAACGTATCGGGGTCAACATCGCAAAAAACAGGTCTATACCCGAGCCTCCTGGCGACCATGGGAATAACGGGAAACGTGAAAACCGGGAAGACAATTTCCCTTCCCCTTTCCAGTCCCAACGCCTCAAGGGCCAGATGAAACGCCGATCGGCCTGTGGATGCGCCAAACACGTAGGGGACGCCTAACCACTCGCCGAACCTCTTAGAGAATTCCTCAAGCGCCGGTCCTTCCCGCACCCTATTGGCCCGAATGCACCGTATCAGGGTTCGCAGAGCCCCCGGCGGAAGGTTCACACACCGCCGTGGTATGCTGCCTATAAGCGCCATGGGAATATTCTCCTCCCCTCACCGTCTACACCCTGCAATGAATCCGAAGACCCATGATCTTCCTGCCCTTGCGCGAGCTCTCTTTTCCATTTCTTACAGAACCTTTCGAATGCCCAGGAGACTCCAGAGGACATCCGGGTTGTAAAAGTAAAAGGTCCCGTGGCGCCATAAATGAGCGAGGGCGAACCCGGGACGAAACAGATAGCGACGGTAAAATCGTGAACGCATCCTCACCAATTCCTCGGGAGGGACTTCAGCAAGGGAAACGATGGGCTTGGCGTAGTGAAACATTTTCGTCGGTTCGTAGCCGTTGAAACTATTGCTGTATTTCTCCCATGCAGCGGAACCCGGATAGGGCGTATAGAAGTGGACCTGAATGCTATCGGAGTTCAGTTCCAGTGCAAATCTGATCGTCTGCTCGATCTCTTCCCTGGTTTCCGTTGGATTACCGACGACATAGTACGCGTTTGTTCCAATGCCCAGGGCCTTGGTCCAGCGGAAAACCTGACGACAGAGCTCCAGCCACGACTTCGAACTTCTCTGTTTCCTCATCTCCTTGATAATCCTCTCGCTGCCGGATTCAACGCCAATCCCAAGCATGACACAACCGGCTCTTTTCATTAATGCGAGCAAATCATAATTGAGTTCATCCACCCGAACGCGTGCCATCCAGGGCATCCTTGAATTCCGGGCGATAAGTTCCTCACACAGAGATCGAACAAATCGTCGGTTTGCTGAGAAGGTGTCGTCCTGGAAGGAACAGATGTTGACCCCCTGTCGCGCCAAGTGTTCCATCTCATCAGCTACATTGCTTGCCGAACGGCTCCTTATTCTTTTACCAGTACTTACCCGCATCACCTCACTACAAAACATACAATCGTGCGGGCAACCTCTTGTGGCGATGAGGAAACCCCAAACAACACGCCGGGGAACCTGAATCGGATAGATGGACCTATACGCCTTCAGTTCCTCCGGCGTATAAGACGGAAAAGGAAGGTTATCCGGGTCTTCCACGACAAACCGTTTTCCCTCAACGTAGCAGTTCCGATAGCGCCCCCTCCAGTCTTCGTGGGAGCGGCCGTTACCTCGAATCTGATCAAAGAGTCGAAAGAACTCTTGCTCAGGCTCTCCGAGCAGGATAGCGTCAAACTTCGTTGCGAGATTCCTGGCGCAGTCACGATTCTGGTAGTAACCCTGACCTATGCCTACTATCAGAGGAGAATTTTCTCGGTTTTTCAGCGAGACGACGAAATCGCTGGCGACATCAACGTCGAAGCTCGAGGCAGATACCACGACGAGATCGGGCCGAAGTTTTGCGGTATAATCCAGCATCTCCGAGACGCCCCTGGGCCGGATCCAACAGTCCACGATGCTGACATTCACATCATGGTATCTCCCCAGTCCCACCTGAAGGTATTTCAGCGCGTAGGGGGGATCAAAGAATTGCGGATGCTCCACACCTTTATCAACGGAGGAACTAACCCTCAGGAGCAAAACAGAATTGACCTTCATGAAAGATCCTCCTGCCCAGCCAGACTCCTGAGCGAATGGACGCCGCGGAAATCCTTAGGCGGGACCTCGCGCCAGGTCCGAAGTCCTACCACGCCCCTCATGGCCCAGATCAGGACGCCAAACCCGATATGGAGCCAGTAGTCGATAAACCGGTTCACCACGGTCAGCGAGGCGGCCAACGGGGAAGAAATACCGACCACGCGAAGGCAGGTAAAGAGCGTTAGCTCCACCACACCAGCCCCGGAAGGCGTAATGGGAAAGGCTGTAGCCAGGAGCGGTATCATCGTCAAAAAGACGATCTCCGCGGCGCTGAGCTTCAACCCGAACCCGAGCACGAGAAGGAAGATCCACAGGGTCTCCAGTGACCAGATACCCACAGTTAGCAAGGCAACGGGAATTATCTCACTCGGCCTCGGCCACATGCCCGTTCGGAAAGCATGGATCATCTCCCGGACTTTCTGGGGCAACCATTCGGGCAATGATCTTCTTAACAGGAAAATCGATAGCATGATGAAGGTTGCGGCAACGGCGATTATTGCACCCCCTATCAGGGCCCATACCACTGCCTCCGGTAGCCTTTCCGAAAACAAAAACCACGAGGCCAGCACCGCCAGCATAAGCACAAACCAGGCATCCACCATGCGCAGAAATACGATGGACCCTAAGGCAGCGGAGCGTCTGATCCCACAATTGATCCGGGCCAGGTGCGCGCCATAGAGATCTCCCAATTTCGCGGGCACCACGTTGTCCACGAAGTTATAAAAGAACACGAGCAGCCCGAATTTTGCGTTTCCAGCTTTTATGGGCAAATGGATCAGGCAGCGACGCCAGCGCAATCCCCTCACCGGGTAGGTGGCATAGTGTGCGAGCATGCCCAGCAAAACATACTTCGCATCACAGGCGGCCACCTCGTGCCAAATCTTGTCCAGGTCAACCATGGTGGCCAGAATCGCTAGAGCAACGAGCGTAATCGCAATGCTCAGGTAGGTATGCCACCCCCAAAGGGCCGGGGCCCTCTCGCCATTTCCAAGAAGTGTCATCTTCCTCTCTTCAGCCATCTCACCTATGCCCGAGCAAATGCGCACATTCGTCATTCAAGAATCGAGGCGAAGCCGAGTTCCCAGTCCAATGAGTCGCGTGACCGCCCATAACGTCCTGCTTCCCTGGGGATAAGGGATCTGGAGAAGGGGATTCCTTTTTCAATATTCGACAATTCCGGCTCCTTTTTTGTCCTCGGCTCTGATCTCCCCTGCAAGGCGGAGGTGGCGGTTGTGCACCTCCTCCCTAAGAGGACTGCCTATTCGATACGAGCAGTTTGCTCCCTTCCTTGTCCAGAACGTAGGTCATGTCCTTCACGGCCTCGAGCCTCTCGAGATCCACGCTATCTATAACGCAAAAGACCCTTCTGTCGCTGGCCAAAAAATCCTTCAACTGTTGAGGTGCGGAAAGTACAATCGCCCTCCGGTTGGTATAGAAGAGGGCGGAATCCCTGAGATGATCAAAAAAAACCAGCCTCTCCCCCGGGGGGAGCATCATATCGAGCTCCCTCGCCAGTCCCTTGGTGGACCGATAGGGATCGATCGATGGGAGCATCACCAGGATGATAAAGAGGAATACGGAAACGACCGTTCCTGCCATCGTAGAGAAGGAAGCTCTGAAATTCTTGTTCAGGAACAGACAAAAGGATGCACCTCCCCCGCCAACTATCCAGAGAAAGAGGTAGTTTAGTCGAGTCAAATGTACCCCATAGAGGGACCCGAAACGAACGGGAGGATTTATCCATATGTAGAACGTGGCCAGTGGTAAGATCCCCAAGAGCAGGACGAAGGAATAGAGGAACCCCTTCCGGAGCTCCCGGGTCGGAACTTTCAGTAACTCATGCCAGAGAATCCCCACAAGCAGCGACATAGCCGGAAACAGGGGCAGGATATAGCTGGCAAGTTTCGAACTGGCCATGGAAAAGAAAAGGAAAATAACAACGAACCAAACGACGAGAAAAAGGGTCCCCTCACCCACTTTCTCAAAGCGCCCCCGGAGGGCACCGATGAGCGCCAGGGGCAAAAACCAAGACCACGGGAGAAACCCGCCCAACAGAACCGGGAAGTAATAGTAAAAGGGGCGGTGATGAAGGGCCATTGGGGAGAGAAACCTCAGAAGATTTTGTTGAATGAAAAAATAACCAACGTAGTCCCTGTTTCCCAAGCTGATGAGGACGTACCAGGGGGCAGCGATTGCCAGAAAGATCAGGATTCCCCAACCGATTTCCATCTCCCTGAGGAAGCCCAGTTTTCCCTCTACAAGGAGAAAGAACCCGATGATCAAAGCGGGCAGCAACACCCCAACAGGCCCCTTCGCCAAAACAGCGAAACCTGCTGACGCGTAAAAGAGAAGAAGATGAGTCTTCCTCTGCCGCTCATTCTTAAAGCCCATGTAAAAAAAGAATAAGGCCAAGGTCACGAAGAAAACAAGGGCGATGTCGTGAATCACGCTTCTGGAAAGGATAATATATTCTACGTTGGTGGCCAGTATCACCCCGCTCAAAAATCCAACCGTCGGGCCAAACATTTTCCTCCCGAGCAGATAGGTGACCATGACGCACCCCAGGCCCAGGGTCGCTGCAGGAAGCCGAGCGGCAAATTCCGTGAATCCAAAAACCAGAAAAGAAATGGCGGCAAGCCAATTGTAGAGAATAGGCTTATCGTAGAAGTTTTCCCCATTGAGTTTGGGAGTGATCCAGTCCCCACTTAAAACCATGTGCTTGGAAGTTGCGGCATGCATTCCCTCATCAACATCCCACAGGGGCCTCGTGCCCAGCTGGAAGAAGAACAAAGTGAGGGAGAGAAGCAACAAGATGAGGATAAAGAGGAATTCGGCCTTCCGGATTCCCTTTCTCGATAGCACTTCGATGAAGCGAATCCGGGTCAAATCCGTCATCCCCTTCTTGTGAAACCTGCTGCTCACAATGTCCCTGCCGTATCGGCCTTATTTGATTCCAGGCCCTCCTCTCCTCACAGTGGGCCCAAGATATGTAAGCTTATGATCCATGCCCCACAGGGACTCAAGGCCTCCTCCCTACATCCCCGCAGGCCGGATTCACCTCCAACCGCTTTTTCTTTGGCGCTCATCACGACGCCTCTTCTATTCAGGGAGCTCCGATTCCCGTTGGTCTATGCCCGTTTCGGCAAAGGAGCTTCTTCCATCAACCGAAGACGATCCCCTCTCGTTTTTGTCCACAAGGGGCACAACAGTTCGTTGACCCTCGAGCATTTCCAGCGCCTTGGCCAACACCTCGTGGGGGTGAATAGATTTCAGACAAACGTTGTCTCCATCACACGGAGAGTTACGGTGGTTATATGCCGTGAGGCAAGGAGAGCACGACAGGCCCGCATAGAAGACCACCGCCTTCTCATCCAAGGGTCCATATAGAGCTGGCGTTTCCGGACCATAGAAGATGATGCTGGGAATCGGTGTCATTGCGGCAAAATGTCCGGGGCCCCCATCGTTTGTAATAACCAGAGAAGCTAGATGAAATATACTCATCAATTCCCGAATTGTTCCCGTGTAACCGGTCAGATCAACACAGCGAGGGTTTTTGCAACGAGACAGAATTGCATTGCCCAAGTCTTTATCTTTTTTCAAGCCGATGACCCCTACGGCATATCCTCTCCGCAATAGCCCCGATGCCAGCTGACAGAAATAAGGAAGTGGCCAAGCTCTGATCGGCAGTGCACCGCCTCCAGCACAAATAAGCACCAATTGCCTATTTCGGATCTCCGGGAAGTCATCACAAAGTCTCCTCTTCATCCGGCCGATTTCTTCCTGTGCGAAATGCACATACGGTGCCCTGAACTTCCTAGAACCAACCGGACGCTTCGGTGTTGGTATCGCGTTCGAATTAACTGCGTCGACGAGATTGATAAACTGTTCGGATATATGGTGATATGGATTGTAAAGCACCTTTCGGTTGATAAAACTGCCTCGATATAGCCCTTCTTGAGTGTAGGCATGAAAACCGACACGAATAATCGCACCACTCAAAAACGAGAGGATGCTGCTCAATCTGGAGAACAATTCGCAATCGATAACGATATCGAATTTGATTCTGTGCATCTTCTTCAGAGCATGAGCCGTGTCCCGGATGAATCTCCCCATTGATTCATTGTTGATCGTTAGGATGTGATCCGAAGGGATGACGTCAAGTATTTCCACCACTTCCCGGTTACTCTCGAACAAGAGGACATAGAATTTCGTTCCTGGAAACCGATTCTTAATATACTGATACATCGGATAGGCCAAGACGTGGCTACCCATTTCGGAAAGGAGAATGACCAGTATATTGCCGATATTGGCCGGGACGGTGACCTTCTCAGCTTTCTGATAGAAAAGCGAAAGTATTCGACAGATGAAGGTTCCAACGACCCGATCTATTTTACGTTGGAAATCTATGTTCATTTCTGGGATCTCGAAGTCAGAGATTGTCAAAGGTCGTCGTCAATAGAGGCCGAAAATAGGCGATGTGGGAGTTGCGCCAAACAGAAATGTGCCATGCCAGACAAAACTCAAAAGCTGCTCTTAAATTTCGGGGAACTAGTCCAATGACCACGAAAACCACCGAGGTTCAGCGAGCTGGCCATATCTTAAATTGAACCATATCAGTTAAATTGAACCATATCAATGTGTCAACGAGAAAAATTTCTAAAATCGAAGCCTTTCGAGGGTAAGCAGGCTTCGACGTGAGCTCAGCCGAACGGCTTTGACCTGAGCCTTCGATCCTGAGTTCCATTCGGCAATGAACGACTCGACATGTCTTCGACCCTGAGGCTCAGACCCGAAGGGAGCTCGTCGACATGTCTCACGGCCGAGGGCAGACCGAAGGCCTCAGCCGGACGTAGGGGGAACCCCGACCTTCAGAGCGGAAGGGGTAAGTATTCCCCGCCTGCGAGCCCCGAAAGGGTCATTCCGGGAACATCGGCGCAATATTTTTCCATTGTAAGCCCATGATCTCCTCCCGGCTCATGGAGGTCTTGAATCAGAACTCCCGTCAATCATTGCTATCCAGGGTTGACCGACCTTGTGTTTCCAAGTGCTCAACCCACTTGTCTCGAGCTTCCTGTGGCATATGGCGAAAAAGTACACCCATTCTCAGCATGGATATCGGGTCCCCTGACTTCAGTTCGTACCAAATCGCCTTCCCCCTGACGACAAATCTCCTTGTCCCTAAAGGCAGGTGTAACTCTAATCTCATCTTTTTCTCGGAGGAAACGAGATAGGGTATGGCCTTTAGCTTTTCTTCTCCTCCCGTCTCCATAAATTCCAGTGATCCGTCCCTCATGTCGATTTCGGTTTCGAGACAGAGACCTGCTTTTGACACATCGTAGGCTTTTCCCTTGATGATTGTGGTTGGTTTCGGATGATGCCAGGGACTGATGAAACGGAAATCGATGAAAAGGGGAACGCTCAGGTGGTTGAAGATTCTCCTTTCAATGGCAACCTGGTTCTTGCTCTTCATCTTACCTTACGACCCCATTATCTCTTTGCCAAAAAGAATGAGCACCATAAGGGAAGTAGCGACGACGTTTGGAAGCTCTCCCTTGAGCGCTCTTGTCCAGGTGAAGCTTCCCGGTTTTGCCCTCTGAATCATCGAAAATCGAGGTATCCATCTGGGTACTTTTCGGCAATAAATCTCATATTCCCTCCCGAATAAGACCGACAATTTGTACTCCTCATATCGAACAACGAGAGAATAATGGAGGAAAAAATATCCGAATACAACGGGTATATACCACAAAAATTCCGCAAGGACACAGAACCCCATTATGGCGGCAATATTTCCTATGTATAGTGGGTTACGGACGAGACTGTAGGGACCTGTCACCACCAAATGGAGTATTCTCCCATCCTTATATCTTCGGGGAATTCTTCTGCCGAGATGCATTATGGCCCATATCCGGATAACGAGGCTCAAAGTCAGCAGAAAAGGGCCAAATGACCAAATGATGAGTTCATTTTCGTACTCATTCCAGAAACAAAAGGTTATAGAGTTATCA
>Ga0209636_10001816_pt1 | contig 21589 bp, 24 predicted proteins | sample DeeMarSWOR152_54_FD_187464 | JGI IMG/M metagenome (GOLD analysis project Ga0209636, IMG submission 187464) | Marine sediment microbial communities from White Oak River estuary, North Carolina - WOR-1-52-54 (SPAdes) (version 2) | ecosystem: Environmental > Aquatic > Marine > Intertidal zone >...
ATAAAAATGAAACGATGCGTTTTCTTCTCATAATATCTCCTTCCATCCACATTTATCTTCGATACATGTATATTTCTCTCTTCCAGTGCACCGGTTATTAAATTTAACATCGATTCGTCTGCTATCCTGAATATTATCTCCACGGGTACGAGATCCCCGTTACCCCTCAGGTGCAGAACGCTTATTATGTTCCCCCCATGTTCCGAGATCGGCTCTAATGCCCTGAGCAGGGTTCCGGGAACATCCTTTAATTCAAGCCGCATGTTAACCTTCATTTTTAAATAGATAATGTTATTACAATATAATAAATATCAAATTAATAAAAATGGCAGAAGCGATTGTTAAAAAAACATTTAATGAGGATCTTAATGAGGATAAATACATAGACGAGGGCAGGTTCCTGGCGAGACTTTACTTTGAGGCGGAATCCAACAGCAAGGATTTTTTACTTAAGGCGTTAGATCATGTGGTCGAGAGATTGAATAAGGAACAGGAGGTTGATTTGCTGGAAGCGCACATGTATGACCTTGAAAAGTCCGGGGAGGATGATGAGGCGGAGGATGAAGTGGAGGATGAAGTAAAGGAAGAAAAGGGTCCAGGGGTGGAGTTCTACAGGGGATTGGTGATGATCAAGCTTTTTGTCAGGGATTTCAGGCGCTTTTTGAGCATATGTATGAGGTATGGTCCGTCCGTCATAGAATTGATTGAGCCCCGTGAAGTGGAGTTGACATTCGATCAAATGCAGGCAGTTCTAACCGATGTTGGAGAGTGGAGCAGAACTTTAGCTGACCAGGTAAAACTGATGGACTCGCTGATGAATCCCGAAACAAGGGCGGTATACGAGCAACTGCTTAGAGAGGAAGAGAGCTGCAGGGTTTGCAAATGAGTTTGAGAAAAATCCATTCGTTTTGCCTGATTGTCAAACCACAATCACAATTTCTCCGTCAAAATTTCCCTAACCACGCCGGCATCCGCCCTACCCCCGAGTTCCTTCATCACAAGCCCCATCAAAGGTCCGAATGCTTTGTCCCCCATTCTTTGAATTAACTCCTTATTCTGGTTTATTATTTCAGCAATAACCCCCTCAACCTCCGCTTTTGACATCAAACCAAGTCCCTTTTCTACCATAACATCCAAAGCGGTCTTCTTAGGGTTTTTCCCCAACTCTGCCAAAATCTCCGGGATTGCTTCCTTGCTTATTTTGCCCTCTTCTACCAGACTTAATACACCCTCAATTTGTTCAGGAGTTGGACTAAAAGACTTAAACGAGGCCCTCATCTTTTCTATCTGTTCAGGAGTTAAACTTGGAGACTTAAATGAAGCCCTCATCTTTTCCATCTGTTCAAGTGCTGGAAGGAGTGATGCCCCAATCGAAACCCCTGCCTTTTCCATCTGTTCAGGAGTTGGACTCAAAGACTTAAGCGAATCTTCTACCTTTTCTATCTGTTCAAATGCATTAAGAAATGATGCCCCCGCCTTTTCCATCTGTTTAATTGAAAACAATGTCACGGCAATCAATGTCGGATCAATTTCTTTAAATTTAGTTAAAAAGTTATCAAAGGTGTCGCATAAATTAGAATGAATCATCTGGTTTGCCATCTCTTTGCTTAACCCAATTCCCGTATATCGCTTCATCTTTTCACCCGGAAGTTCCGGAAGGTTTTTCCTGATATTTTCAATCAACTCAGAAGTTATTGAGATCGGGGGCTCATCCGTTTCAGGATACATTCTTGCGCTCCCGGGCAGCGGACGCATGAATTCCGTTGAGCCGTCTTCTCTTGCCTTTCGTGTTTCCTTCGGAACTCCCTCGAATGCCATTCCTGCCCTTTCCACAACAGCATCCAATGCTTTCCCTGCAGATTTCTCCTGCGCCGCTACCAGAACAAAAGCATCCGTATCAGAACAATCCAGTTTCCTCTTAATTTCATCCACCTCCTCTTGAGAGATCCCGTAAGCAGGCAGTTCATCGGAATGAAACAGCCCCTTTACGCCGGATGCGGATTTTGCGTATTGAGCAAACTCGGGACCAAGTCGGCGCTTCTCTTCCCTTTCTTTACTTGCCCCCGGAATCGCACAAAACTTAGAGCCTAAAAGTCCGTAAAAGCCGGGAAGTTTTACCGCCAGAACAACCCCGTTTTTTTCCAATACATTCTTTATAATCTTTGATCGCGTCTTTTTATTATTTTCTGAAAAAATACCGGAAACATCAACAACAAAACTTTTAAAAAAAGTTTTATCAAAACCAACTCCCCTCTCTTCTAACTCTTTTTTAACTTCTAAAAGTCTCAATTGCCTTTCAACCTCCCCCTTTAAAACCTTTGAAATCAGCCGTAAATCCTGGACTCCCTTTGCTTCAATCCGCTGCCCTGATAAAATGGAGACATTCAGATCCTGGCGTATTGTCCCTATGCCCCTCTTTACTTTACCTGTTGATCTGAGAATCATCCCCAACTTTTCCGCAACCTCACGAGCATGCTTGGGATTCTTTATGCTCGCATCGGTGCAGATTTCAATCAACGGTATGCCAAGGCGGTCAAGGCGATAAGTTGTTGCACTTCCCTCTTCACCCATCTTTCTTGCGGCATCTTCTTCCAGGCAGATTGTCGGGATCCCGACCCTGCCTTCAGAGGTTTCAATGTAGCCGTCCATAGCCACGAGTGCGGTTCTCTGGAACCCGGATGTGTTTGAGCCGTCGATGACCGTTTTTCTCATCACCTGCACTTCATCCACGATTTTGGCGTTCAAGAGAAGCGAAACTTCCAATGCGATCTCAAGAGCCTGCTGATTAAGCAGATGCGGGGGCTCTTCATCCAATTCAACCGGACAATTTGTATCGGAATATGCTTCATAAATTATCTCCCTATCCTTTAAAAATTCATGCAGAGCCGCTGGATCAACATCCCCGAGTTCCCCTGCTACAGCTCTCATCCTTCTTTTTACAATAATGTCCGGCTCATCCTCCCTGAGTTCCGAAGGACACCCGCAGAATAACTTATGAGTGTCCAACTGTTGGTGGATTTCAATGCCTGCTTTGAAGCCAAGTTTTTGATAGTTAAGGGTCATTTTTTCTCCAATTCTTTTAGCAATTCTTCAGCTCTTATTACATCTGCTCCTCTTTCTTGCTCTTTAAATAATTTTATAGCAAGTTCAAGTTCTTGTTTTGCCTCTTTGATTTTTCTAATTTCTAAAAATAAAAGTACTAAATTGTAGTGTGCTTCTGCAAGTTCGGGATTAATCCTTATCGCCTCCCTGTATTCTCTCATAGCATCATTTATTCTAAAACCTTTACCATGCCTTATTCCACCTTCATTATACTCATAGAGAAATCCTAAATTGTAGTGTGCTTCTGCATATTCGGGATTAATCCTTATCGCCTTTTTGTATTCATTTACAGCAGCATCTATTCTAAACCCCTTACCATATCTTACTCCCTCATCATTACACTCATAAAGAACTCCTAGATTGTAGTGTGCCATTGCAAGTTCAGGGTTAATCCTTATCGCCTCCTTGTATTCCCTCTCAGCTTCCTCATATCTTTTTAAATTATACAATAAACTTCCTAAACTGTTGTGTGCTTCTGCATATTCGGGGTTAATCCTTATCGCTTCATTATATTTCTTTATGGCATCATTCATCTTAAACCCTTTACCATATCTTACTCCCTCATCATTATACTCATAAAGAACTCCTAGATTGTGGTGTGCGATTGCATATTCGGGCTTAATCCTTATCACTTCCCTATATTCCCCCTTTGCTTCCTCATATCTTTTTAAATCATATAATAGATTTCCTAAATTGTTGTGTGCTTCTGCAAGTTTGGGGTTAATCCTTATCGCCTCCCCCAATTCTTTCCCTGCTCCCTCATATCTTTTTAAATTCTTTAATAAAACCCCTAAATTGTTGTGTGCTTCTGCAAGCCTATTTTTATCCTCGTAACCTGTCCTTATCGCTTCCCTGTATTCATTCTCCGCTTCTTTATATCTTTTTGAATTTTCTAACAATAAACCTAAATTGTAGTGTGCTTCTGCAAGTTCAGGATTGATCTTTATCGCTTTTTTGTATTCATTCTCCGCCTCCTCATATCTTTTTAAATTATACAATAAAGTTCCTAAATTGTTGTGTGCTTGTACGAATTTAGAATCAATCCTTATCGCTTCCCTGTATTCTTTCTCAGCCTCCTCATATCTTTCTAAGTCCTCCAACAAAATTCCTAAATTGTTGTGTGCTTCCGCATCTTCAGGATTAAGTCGTATCGCCTCTCTGTATTCTTCCTCTGCCTTTTCAAAGTCCCCTAAATTATAGAATAAATTACCCCTATTAAAGAATTCTTCAGCATCCTTATCTATCGCTATTTCTTTTTCCCTCTCATTTATCTTATTTAATTCAAAAACAACTTCATTTGCCAACTCACATTCATTTTTAAATTCTATTTGCTGTAATTTTGAGAGTTCTTTTGTTTCAGAAACTTTAATTTTTTTCCATCTGCACGGAATTATCCTCTTTTCTAATCTAACTGCCTTTTCATACTCTTCTATAACTTCCCCTGATTTTAGAGTTAGTGAAGTAATCACAACAATAAAATATTTACAACTCTCAAGTGCAGAATTTATTTCTTTTTTCCACTCTTTGCCTTTATCTATACTCAGGTCTGCAAGAAATGAAAAATAACCACATTTCTCTAATGCATCCTTTAAATGCTCTGCGTAACTTTTTCCTGTTTTTGTTTCATAACTTATGAATGTGTCGTAGTTTTGCATTTTTATAAGCATTAAAAGATCATGGTTTCCAGACCTTTATTTCCTTTATCCTTTCAAAATCGTTATCAGATGTTGCGATATTTTTTATCCCGTAAAAATCCATGACCGACAGGTGCAGTGCATCTCTCGGGAGCATATTATCATTCAGCGTACGGGAAAAGAGTTTTATTGTGCTTGAAGAGTGGACAGGCAGGATTTTCAGCCCCTTATAATTCTCTATTATAAACAAAAAGGTTATCAATTCAGGTTTTGCTTTACTCAATAATTCAGGTTTCTTCTTCAATTTGTGGAAGACATGGGCGTTGGTTTCCACATCCAGGACATACTTCAATCGTTCAACTATAATCTTAAAACAAACTTCATCTATCACAAGCGGGGAAATTACCGCGTTTATCTTCCCGGTCTCTACTTTTTTCAGGAAATCCGTACATGTTTTTAGATATTCAATATTTTCCAGGATTACATAGGTGAAAATATTTGAGTCAATATAAATTTCCTGATCTAAATTGAATTTTTCCAACTCCATTTTTGACATAAAACCCTAAACCCTGTCAAGTAGATACTCCGAGTATTCAGATTTATCATATTCCTTGTTTTTTGTTTCAACCAGACCAACAAGCATATCCGTAAGATTGGATGTCTTTTTCATTGCTATTAAGCCCGTTTTTCTGACAATCAGGATTACTTTTTCACGTTTACTGATTCCCATATCCTTAAACACACTCCTTGGCAATGTGGTTTTCGGTCCAAGAGATACCTCCATGACTTTCATTTTATAATTTTTAATTAATTATGTTTTCTTTAAAATAAAAAATAGTGGTTTAAGGGGCACCCGCAGAATTATTTTTTCATCTCATTCAACCATTTTTTGATATACTTTAGTTCTTCTTCATATATCTCTTTCAGTTCTCCTTCAATATCATCCCCCCTCATATTCATTTCACAATTATCCTTCATATTCTTCAGGATTCTTATTCTTGTTTTTATATCCTCTTTATTTACCTCCACTTTACGCCCTTCCAGTTCCTTCACCCAATCCTTCATAACTCTAATATCGTTCTCTATCGCTTCTATATCCTCTCCCTCAAGTTCCTCATCTTCATCCAATACCGTACAATAGCATTCAATTTCAGATCCCAATGCAAGAATTTTCCATTCTAAAAGTTCATCATTTGTCATTTTTTAAATAATCATACAACTTTTTTAAATTAAAATTAAAATAAGAAATTTATGCAAACAATTTGTTAATATCCTCTTTGTTTAGTTTCTTAAAGAGCCCGTCGTCCACCGCGATCACATTTTTAACCAGATCCAGTTTGCTTTCCTGAAGCTGGAGGATTTTCTCTTCAATGCTGTCTTTCGTAATCGCCTTGTAAACGAAAATGTTCTTTTCCTGCCCGATACGGTGGGTTCTGTCGATGGCTTGCATCTCAGCAGCCGGATTCCACCATGGATCAACAATAAACACATAATCCGCCTCAGTGAGATTCAAACCCAGGCCCCCGGCTTTCAAACTAATGAGAAACGCCCGCATATCAGGATCCTCCTGGAACTGCTCCACAACCTGTTTTCTGTTGCGCGTGCTCCCGTCAAGATAGGAAAACCTGATGCCCTTCCTTTCAAATTCACCGCGAAAAACCCCGAGCATTTTAACAAAGGAGGAGAAAACCAGGACCTTATGTCCCTCGGCGATAACCTCTTCAATCTGCTCCATCAGCATGTTTAACTTGCCGGAGTCGCCGGTAAAACTTTCATCAACAAGCACGGGATGGTTGCATATCTGTCTCAATTTCATGAGCCCCTGCAGTATCTTAAACCTGGACTTCATGAAACCCTCCTCCTTTATCGTCGTTTCAATCTCGTTTCTGATCCTTGATTTCCAGAACTCATACACTTCCCTTTGTTTTCGATCCATCTCACAGTAGGATACCGAGATTTGTTTTTCCGGGAGGTCTTTTGCAACCATCTCTTTTTTGCGCATCAGCAAAAACGGGTTGATCATGTTTTTAAGGGCTTTTGTTTTATCTTCGTCCTTTTCCTTTTCAATGCTTTTTGCAAAGTTTTTTTTGAAGTAATCCATATTCCCCAGAAGCCCGGGATTGAGAAATGCGAACTGGGACCACAATTCAAATGAATTGTTCTCGATCGGTGTTCCGGTCATCGCCAACTTATGCTTTGATTTCAGCCCATATATTTTTTTAGCGGTCTTTGAGAGAGGATTCTTTATGTGCTGCGATTCATCAAGGATAACATAATGGAACTTTTTATTTTTAAATATGTTCGCGTCATTCCTTAAAGTTCCGTAGGTGGTGAGGATTATATTCGCTTTCTTTTTCCAGATTTGTTTGCCTTCCCTTACTCGTTCCGATCCGTGATGAATATAGACCTTCAGGGAGGGAGTAAACTTCTTAACTTCATTCACCCAATTGAATACGAGAGATGTCGGAACCACTACCAGCGAAGGTGTTTTAATCCCCCGCTCTTTTTCGTAAAGCAGCAAACTCAATGCCTGGACCGTCTTACCAAGACCCATTTCATCCGCCAGGCACCCGCCAAAAGAAAAGTCCTTTAGAAAATGCAGCCAATCATATCCTGCTTTTTGATACTCCCTCAGTTCTCCATCCAGTTTTTTTGGAAGGGAAACGTTTCTTATCTCCCTGAAACCGGAAAACTTCTCTTTCATCTGTTTGAACCTTTTGTCCACTCTGGACTTTTCCGAAATATCGAGCAGTGCCTCTACCAGGGCAATCTGCGATCTTGATGCCTTTGCATTTCCATTTTTTTCGTCCCGCTCCAGAAGACCAACTGTCCCGGATAGTTTCTCAAGCCACTTTTTTGGAATGACACCTCTTGTTCCATCGCTCAGTTTAACAAATCGCTCGTGGTTGTTTACATGCGAAATTATTTCGTCAAAAGGAACCTTTTCCGCACCATATGACACATCACCCTTTAAATCAAACCAGTCAATCCCGCTTGAGACCTCTAATCTCAGTTTCGGCTCATGAGGTGCGATCCGGGTGTTGAGCAATTCGGATGCGCCATAAATTTCATAACCCCTGGTGATCAAGTCATTTGCCACATCAACCAACCAGAGATACGGATCTGTTGCGGGAACAAGGAAATCGTCGCAATCTGTTGTATGGTGGTCTAAAAGGTTGGCGAAATATTCTTTTTCTTTTTCCCTGTCCCGTTGTATCCTGATGATTTTTTCCCTGTCGTTTTTAAACACTATATCCTGCTTTTGTGTGTATAGGACTTCCTGTTTATCATAAAGGAATCGCAGTTCAATACTAAATGATGTGCCATAGTCCCTCAGAAACAAGCGAGGAACCGGCTCAAATCTTTGTTCCTCCACATCATAGTTTTCCGGAAGTGTAATTTTACCTATGGCGGACAGCGTCAAATAATATTTTTCTATAAAGGCATTCAGTTGATTGAGTTCCAATTCCGCATTTGAAAACCCTGCTAACTTCTTTATGATCTCCGGCTGGGAACAGTCCAATTCAAAGATAATAAAACCATTCTTTTCATTTTCAAAGATGGAAACCCACAAGGGGTGCTTTCCAAGGAAAGTGACGTTCTTTTTATTTATCTGAAACTTTTTTTCTCCGATGTTTACCATTAATTTCAAAACGGATTTTTTTCGTTTTTTTTCTTCGCTTATCTTAATCTCAATTTCGCCTTTTTCGCTCGGAAATACACAATTTTCAAATGCATGGGGGTCTGCCATATACAGTTTCCTCATCTCAGCCAACAACTTGCTGTCGCTTTCTTTAAAATTTTGCTTAATAAGTTTTTCTGATGAACTCCTCCATCTCTCTTCATTCTCCAGACTCCAGATAAATGAATTAAAGATTCTTTTCCTGTTGTTTGGTATCGTATCCTCGTATTCTTTTAGAAACTTAGTCGTGACCTGTGACGGTGTCCCGAGTCCGCAGGATTTCAGAATACATCTTTTTTCTATTAAGAGAGAGAACTTGCTGTAAGGACGGGTATCTTTCTCTGCCTTGAAATAAAACATATAATTTCTTGTATGCTTTACTTTTGGTTCTTCCAGGGATATGGAATCAAGCTCGCGAGTGAAACGATTGAACCGTTCCGAGCGGATTTGGGAGATGAATTCCTCTTTCACTTCCGATATTTGTTTTTTGTTCTTTTGCAAGAATATTGCAAGCAAGGATGCTGCGACATGTTTGCAATCTGCACGCCCGTAACCGGTACAATTGCACTCGGTACCAAGTGGATATGAGAGATTGTAATTTCCTCTTGTGATTTTGACCATCGCATTCCCCACAATGTCCTTTTGCCACGGGTAAGTGTGTCGTGTGATTTTTTCATCTATTTCCGCGGTCATTCGCTTATTAGTCAATGACTTTATCTCAACCTTTTTTTCTTTTAAGAGATCGAAGGCGTCTAAGATGGATTGTTTTGAAGTGTGTCCTCTAATGTCCTCCAATGTGATGTCCCATGGTTCTTCATCCTCATTATCTTTTTTATCGCCTTTGAACTCATAGAGAAACTCAAGTAAAACCGCGACAATATGTTTGCAGCCGTAACCGTCATAAGGGCAGTCGCAGTCAGCACTGATACCATCCTCGTCAAAGTAAATCTCAACATCATATATGCCATAGTTTCCATCGACTTTGGCTGTAATCTCTTTTTTGTCCCGCGACACATCCATGCTTCTTATCTTCCCGCGGCGATAATAACTTTCCCCTCTTCCAAATATCCTTTTTGAATCGGCAAACCTTCTGATGTCATTCTCTGTTAGGTCTTCTGGCTGCATTTTTTTAATTACCATACTGGAAGTATCTTCTTTTCATAACCCCTTTACTGGCGTCATAGCGGTGATCTCTTCATCCCGATCAAGTCTCGGCAGCAGATTGATTATTGCTTTGCCCTTTGCATGGCGTCCAGCAGTCGGAATCCTGTAGGTTTTGAGCCAGAACACCCTCCCCTTGTTTGTAAAGAACAGTATGTAGTCGTGGGTGTTTGCGATAAATAGGTCCACAACAGAATCCCCCTCCTTGGGTCTCATACCTATAAGTCCGACCCCTCCTCTTTTTTGCTGCGCATACGTATCCACCGGGAGTCTTTTAATATAGCCGGAATCCGTTACGCTGACGATCATATCCTCCTCGGCAATCAAATCCTCGATATCCAGGCCGAAATCTTCAGTAAGGTCTATTTCCGTTCTGCGTTCATCGCCGTATTTTTCCTTTAACTCCAGTAATTCATTTTTGATAATTTCCAGCATCCTTTCTTCACTCCCGAGTATCCCCTTCAGCTCCTCGATCAATTTGAGCAGTTCTTCATACTCCCGCTTCACACCTTCCATCTCCATGGAAGTCAGTTTCTGCAGTCTTATCTCAAGTATGGCTTTTGCCTGTATCTCACTCAAATCAAAACTATTCATTAAACCCTGTTTTGCATCCTCGACCGTTCTGGATTTGCGAATGAGTTTGATCACGGCATCAATGTTATCCAACGCGATAATTAACCCTTCCAGTATATGTGCTCTCGCAAGTGCTTTATCTAACTCATATTGAGTTCTGCGGGTAACAACATTTTTTCTATGGGTGACATAGTGGCGTATTATCTCCACAAGCGTTAAAACTTTAGGCTGGTTATTTACCAATGCCAGGTTAATGACCCCGAAGGTCACTTCCATCTGGGTATGCTTGAATAGCTGGTTCAGCACAACCTCTCCCATAGTATCTCTTTTTAGTTCAATTACTATCCGCATCCCTTCCCTGTCCGATTCATCTCTTAAATCGCGTATGCCTTCAATCTTTTTATCCTTAACCAGGCGGGCAATGGTTTCGATTAAATTTGCCTTGTTTACCATATACGGGATCTCCGGGACAATGATCCTGCCGGCTTCATCATCAACATCTGCCTTCGCCCTGACTTTTATGTGACCTTTTCCCGTGGCGTATGCCTGCCTTACTCCCCCCAACCCGCAGATTATGCCGCCCGTGGGGAAATCCGGTGCTGTTATCACTTCCATTAACTCCTCCACGGAAATCTCCGGGTTCTCGATGAACATCACAATCCCATCCACAACCTCATTCAGATTATGGGGGGGCATATTGGTCGCCATTCCAACCGCTATCCCGGAACTGCCGTTGACCAGTAAATTCGGCAATTTCCCGGGCAGGACAACCGGTTCCTTTAGAGAACCATCATAATTCGGGCTGAAATCCACGGTATTTTTTTCAATATCGGCAATCAATTCCTCTGAAATCTTTGCCATTCTTGATTCCGTATATCGCATCGCTGCTGCTGTATCACCATCAACGCTTCCGAAATTCCCCTGCCCATCGATCAAAAGATAACGCATAGAAAAGTCCTGAGCCATTCGCACCATTGCATCATAGACAGCCGTATCGCCGTGAGGGTGATACTTTCCAAGAACATCTCCGACTATGCGGGCAGATTTTTTGTAGGGCTTTGATGAGGTCGAACCCGACTCATACATCGAGTAGAGAATTCTTCTGTGCACAGGCTTTAAGCCATCTTTAACATCCGGCAAAGCCCTGCCCACTATAACGCTCATTGAATAATCAATATAGGACTTCTTCATCTCATCCTCTATATAGCGGGTGATTACCCTTTCTTTCTTTTCCATGCTTTTTGATAAAAGTTTTTTATAATATTAAGTTTAAAATAAAATATAGAAATGATTATCGGCGTTTACGGGGAAAAAGACTCTGGGAAGACCACCCTGGTCGAAAGGTTGGTAAGGGGGTTGGTAAAGAAAGATTACAGGGTTGGGACGATAAAGCACATACATTATGATGATTTCTCGGTTGATACGGAAGGCAGGGATACATGGAAGCATAAAAACTCCGGGGCAAGCATTGTCGTTTCCTCGGCACCAAACGAAACAGCGTTTATCTTCAAATGCGGGCTGGAATTTGATGCGATTTTAGAGAACCTGGATAAATTCGATCTTGACATTATCATTGTGGAGGGCTATAAAAAAGAAAATATAGACAAGATCCTGGTTGGCGAGGGTAAAGAGGAGCCCAACACGATCTTCAAATATAAAGATAACCTGGATGATATCCTGGAATATATTGAAAGCAATGTGAGAAAGGACCATGTGGTGGTCAGGGTTAACAACAAGAAAATTCCCTTGAGCAAATTCCCGGAAGATATGGTTAAAAACACCATTCTCGGGTTAATTTCATCGCTGAAGGGTGCCGGGGGGTTGGAGGAGGTTGAGGTTAAGATTAGTGTGTAGTTAACATTTCTCTAAAAGAAAGTTGAAATATGCAAAATCATTTTATAAAAACCACATTCTTCATCCCCCTAAAGTGCTCATCCCCTGTAACTACTTTCCCATTAACTCTTTTCGCGCATTCCAAAACAAAACAATCCCCTAAACCGAAGTCCTTTATCTTCTTTCTCATTTCAGCATGAATCTTACCGGCATTCTTAGCCATATTAAAATCAATATCCACTATCCGGGATAATATGGTCATCGCATTCAGTGCAACTTTAACATCCGCACCTGATCGTTTTGCTTTGCTTACGATCTCTGCAATACTAATCGCCGATGTATATACCTCACTTTCTGATTCTAAAATTTCCTTTACTTTCCTCCCGGCTTTACTGCCATCCAGGTACTCAACCCAGGCATAAGAGTCTATAACATATTTCATTCTATATCATATTCATCCTCTTTTGTAAATGGACCTATACCTTTCAAAGCACCAAAAAAATCCACTGTTGGCTTTTTAATCTCCATCTCAACTAATTCATCCTCGTGCAAATTCAGGCTCTCCCTTATCCCTTTCGGTATCGTTGCCACCAACGACCCTCCAACCTTTCTAACCTTTACATATGCCATGGTAATTTTATTATTTAATTATATTTAATGTTTTATTTAATTATATGTATGATTATATTTAAAAATAAAAACATTAATGGTGCAATAAAAAATTCCCTTGAGCAAATTCCCGGAAGATATGGTTAAAAACACCATTTTAGGCTTGGTTTCATCGCTGAAGGGCGCCGGGGGGTGGAGGATGTTGAGATCAGGATCAGGATGTGATAGCAATATATTAAAATTATTATCTCCGTGCTGCTATCCTGGCTAACCAACTTCTCTCCAGGATGACTGCACCATCGGGACATATCTCATGGCAGCAATAACACTCGATACACTTCTCCCGGTCGATGGTCGGATATGGATCTAACCGCAGGGCTCCGACCGGACAACCTTCCTCGCAGGTGCCGCATCGCACGCACTTTTCCATATTTATTCTGGGTCGAGCATAAAGGAAGCGATTGAGTGTGCCCATGAGCCAGGAAGGAATGTTTGACTGCCATGAAGGCGGTCGCTTGAATTTAATCTCCATGTCCTCGACTTTCTCCCCCAGGACTTTGATATTGCTCATATCTCCATTGCCTATGCCCCTGTCCGCAGCTATCCTGGTGGTGTGAATCTCCATGGGCTTAAATCCAATGATGCGAGAAGCTACAGCATCCAGTGCAACGCCGTCATCTGATGCCAGTATCACCCCAGCATGCTTCAAATCACCGTGAGCCGGTCCGTCACCTTCCATCCCGACCACGCCATCCATAATGGTCAGAGTGGGTCGGATCAAGGAGTAAATGTCCACCAGCGCCTCGCTAAAGCCCTCGGTGCCCTGTGCATGAAGATCCCTCCTTGTCCTGGGTGGCACGACCCCGAACATATTCTTCACCGCACCCGTGAATAGAGTGAGACCATGGGTCTTGAGTTTCGGCATAGAGATGATTATGTCCGCATCCAGTGCTGTTTTGGCTACATGAAGCGAGTATGGTTTTTTGCCAGCGGGAGCGGGAACCTCGACAAACCCTCTGGTTTCGAACAGGAACGCCTCGACTCCAGATTCCCTGGCAGCCGCTTCAAGTCCCGATTCGACCATAGCGAGTGCGGCTGCATCACCGTTATGTACGATAGCCGGGGTATCCGCCACAACGGGTACGCCCCCCGCCTCTTTCACCTGCTTGATAGCCGCTTTAACAATACCCGGGTGGGTATTAACCCCCTCCTTAGCCCTTAGCAGATTTACCTTCAGCAGCACCCTGTCACCGGGTTTGATATACTGCTTCATGCCGCCAAGGAGGTCAATGCTTTGTTTAACGGCGCAGTTAATATTCTCTTGCTCGTAGTCTGCGCATTTGACGAGCGCTACTTGACTTTTTCCTGTTTTTGTTTTTCTCATTTTCCTCTAACTCAATTAATTATTTTGCCTACCAATTCCGGTTCCATGAACCCCCGGGGATAATACTTTTTTTCCGCGCGGGATTTGTTCTGACACCAGCAACGGCAATCATTAGTGCTTCGCGCGGCGCATCAACCACAAACTGCTCAGCAAAGCCATCAAACTGCCGAAGCCGTAGTAGCCGCTGATCCAATCTGCGAGGATCGCCGTGCCGCTGACGACAGCCACCCGGTGAGTAAGCCTGATCTCATAGGCACCATCGGCGTGCCGCAGTTGCCAGCCCCATACGATGTTCAACCCGGCCGAGACCAGCACGATCAGCCCGCAGACCAGCCCTATGGCGGGCGGGATTGAGTGCCACGACGGCACAGGCGCCAGATCGGGCGCGAAGAAGAGCAGCACATCCTGCGCACCGCCGTAGAGCATCAACAACCCGCCCATTCCCAATATGACCAGCCATGCCCAACGATGAAATCCTCGTTTTTCCATAATATTCTTTTTTTCATTGTATTATAAAGTATATGATTTTCCCTACTCACGGCCTACTTCACCTAAATATTGTTGCGCAAGGCATGGGGGGTTTTTACATTCCATTCATTCTGATGATCAACCTTTAAGAAGGTTGTTTTTATTGTTATGCAAACTATATGAATTTTCTATTTACTCTTCAATGCCCGGATTCGTCCATAATCCTAGTGCAAGGCATGGGGGGGTGAAACCCACCATCCATTTTGATGATCAACCTTCGCAAAAGTGCTTTGCACTTTTGGAACACAAAATTTCTTTCAAATTTTACTGTTTCAGAAGGTTGTTTTTCATATCTTTAATTCCACAAACTCTTTCGGGATAATAACCTCGGAATTAACCGATTCTCTAATCTTTTCCAGGTCAATGCTCCAGGGAGTATCAAAATGTATGGGTACAATATATTCGGGGTCGATGTCATTAGCCAACTTTATGGCGTTTTTTGTCATAAACTTCATATAAGGCAGGCAAAGCACATCAACCCGGGGTTTAGCGTCCACTTTCAAACCGTCGCCGAGATGCAGAATGCTTAGCTCGTCTTCTATGATGAAAGCCAGAGGTGTTCCTCCAGGCAGATCACTTCCCGCACCAATCAGCTTTCCTACAAATTCCGGGAAAAATCCCGTTGGACTGTATCCCTTCAGAACCCCGATGCTCTCGATTTTATCTCCCGGCTTGGCTTCAATGATTCTTTCATCTTTGACGCCTTCACTTCTTGCTATTTCACATACATCAGGAGACGCTATGACCTTCCCGGCTTCTAACTCTGCAACCCTACCAATGTGGTCCCTGTGCCCATGAGTAATGCAGATGCAGTCCAGATCAGGCATTGGGTCTGCCAGATAATCCGGGTCGATTAAAATATGCTTGTTTCCTACTATCTCAATACATGAATGACCGAGCCAGCGAATTTTCATTTTATCTCCTCCTCTTTTTTAAATTTGAAGTCTGACGCAAACAACAACTTATCCCCGGGGTATAGGATGACAAGTGCAACAACCGTAACAAGGCAAAATACCACGTTAAACAGCAGGCTTATTGGAGCATTACCGGCTAAAATATTGTAAAGGAAAACCAAACTGCAGCCGATTGCCGCAGCAATCAAAACCCTTATCATATTGGCATTTTCCCGGGGATTGCGTGCAGCCAGAAATGCCCCGTATGCTAAAGCAATGCACAGCACCCCGATTATCTCTGATGCCTCATTATCGAAACTGTCGTTAACATTAAATTCTACACCGAATACATCGTTGAAGTAAAACTCCTTGAAGAATATGTGCGTCAACCCCCACCAGAAAAATAAGACTGCGAATGCTATATAAAGCAGGATCCTCAAATACTTTTCTCTTTCATCCCTCGTGGTGTTGTATCTCGCCATGGTTTTGTTTTACCTTTTGTCCATGTAGTACTTGGTCATTTTAGTCGCCATCCTTCCTGGTGTAAACTTAAGTAAAAACACCTGTAATTTGTTGTAGATGCCCGGAATAACTATTCTCTTTCCCTTCATTAACCCCCGGTAGCCGGTTTCTGCAACGGTCTTTGCGTCCATTGCCCCGAACTTAAACAATCGTAGATCCCGCGGCATCTGTGCTCTTTCTTGGAATCGCGTCCATGTTACCCCCGGACATAAAGCAGTCACAGTAACGCCCGTGCCTTGAAGTTCCTCTGCAATAGCCTCCGAAAAACTCAACACATAAGCCTTGGTAGCACAATAAACCGCATCAAGCGGACACGGTACAAAGGAGCCAGTGGAGCAGACATTCAATATTCTCCCGCAGCCCTGCTTTAACATCCAGGGCAAAAATATCTTTGTCAGGCGGGTAAGCGACACGATATGAACCTGGATCATCTGCAATTCTTTTTTCAAATCAGTTTCAGAGAAATTACCATACACATTGAATCCCGCGTTGTTGACCATGACATCAACCCGGATGGATTCTTGCCGGAGTTCATCGAAAATCTCTTTGGGCGATGCTGCAACAGACAAGTCCTTTGATATAACCTTTGTTGATATTTCAAATTCTTTCTCTAATTCGTCAGCCAGTTGATCAAGTACTTCTTTATTTCTCGCCACCAACACAAGATTATAGCCGTCCTGTGCAAACAACCTGCTCAATTCATACCCGATTCCGCTGGATGCCCCGGTAATCAGAGCGGTTTCCTTGTTATTCATTTTCTTTTATCTCCGTTAAGCGCTCCAGAGATCTTTTCCAGGATTAAAATGAAATTTTCCTGCTCTTCCTGCGAAAGCAGCCCCATCACCTGCTTTATTATCCCTGCTTTTTGCCTTTGAAATGAAACTGCAATTTTCTCACCTTTTTCAGTTAGTTTGACTTTCACAACCCTGCGGTCGCCGTGATTTCTCTCGCGCCCAACCAATCCTTTTTCAACCAGTTTGTCAATAACTACCGTCGCTGTGCTCATGCTTACGCCCAGGTGTTCGGCAAGTTGCCTCATAATGAGTTCTTCCCGGTTGCAGATGGCGCTCAATGCCAGGAGTTCAAGTTTTGTCAAACCCGGGTCCTCACGGAAGCATTCCATGGCAGCGAATACCCGGGTGATCTTATTCCAGGTTTCTAAAAAACGATCTATATTCTCTTTTGTAACCATTTTATTTTTATTATTTATTATATAAACATTTTATATATAAAAATATTTTGTTTATGAAATATTTTAAAAGTGAAATATCAGGGTACGTAAAATTATCATAGGAAGGCAACTTGTTAGGAACTATCGGGTTTAATCCTGCTTTAACATCCGTATGGCATCTAAAACTCTTTTATCCTTAACCCTGTAATAGATACTTGTGCCATCCTTCCTGGATCCCAAAATATCGGCTTCCGAAAGTATTCTTAAATGCTGCGAAACTGCGGGTTGAGATTTGCCGGTCATCGGGATTATCTCGCAGACACATTTCTCGCTATCTTTTAAAAATTCAACTACCTTAATCCTTGTTTCATCTGCCAATGCCTTGAAAATCTTAACCTCTTTTTTCACCATTTGAATATTTAAAATATTATGCTCGGAACAAAAAAAGAAAATATCAAACCCCCGAATATACCCATAACGGACATAAGAAATGCATAAGCGAGAGGTATTTTCCAGCCGACAACCCGTGATATCCCAAGCAGTGAAGGAATGCTCAGTGCCGGAGCTGTAAGCAGAAACGCCATTGCTGGCCCCGTTCCCATGCCGAGCTCCATCAAACCCCTGACAAATGGCACCTCAACAAGCGTGGGGGTGTAGAGAACCGCTCCAATAACGGATGCAAATGTTATTGCTAGAGTTCCGGAGCCAAGATAATTTGCAACAGATTCCGCTGAAATGAAAATTTTAAAGATACCTACGATTACAATACCGAGCAGGATTAAAGGCAGGATTTTTCTGACAAGAAAGTATGTGTTTTGCATCCACTCCCTGAAAGAACCTTCAAGAGGAAGTTCTTCTTCAGTAAATATTATTTTCTGATTAACTCCTTTATTTTTTCTCTCAAATATTTTTGCAATAATTAAACTCACAATCAATGCGGCAGATAAAGCAAGAACTATCCTGCCTGCAGCGATCTCCCATGAAATCCAGCTTAAAGTTAAAAGAACCGCAGCAACATTTACCGCGGGAGCAGCAAGTAAAAATGCCAGTGCGGGACCCAATCCTGCACCCCTGCGGTAGATTCCAGCAAATAATGGTATGATGCTGCACGAGCACACTGAAAGAATGGGGCCCCCGAAGGCCCCGACAAAATATCCTTTGATCCCTCCACCACTCATATGCTTTATTATCAACGATTTCGGGATAAACGTCTCCACTGCCCCGGCGATCAGAAATGCTATTGTAAGGCACGCCCACGCCGCCAGAAGATAATTAGCAAGGGTGTGGAATACAATCCCCGATGGAGGTGTTTCCCGGGTTATTGGAAAAGGATCCTTGATTTCCTCTCCCTGCTTGATCTTCTCTGATTTGGTGAATGCCTTATTCCATTCATAAGTTACAAGCGTTCCTAAAAGCAGGATGATTATTATTCCTCCCGCAATGGTTCTATTTAGTTTCATTTTATCTAATTACAGGGTAACCAAGTAAACTCCGATTGCAACAAAGATTACCCCTATGAATCTTCTCAATATTTTCTCAAATCCGGAGACATTATGCAGGTATTTGTTGATTTCTTTTGTGCCGAAATAAAACAAGCCCGCGAAAACAAGAACTGGAATTCCTGTCCCGAACCCGTAAAACATAGGTAGAATTACCCCTTCTTCTGATGCAAGTCCAAGGGGTATCAATGTTCCAAAAAACAAGATAGCACTGTACGGGCAGAATGCCAATGCAAATAAAATTCCGATAAAGAATGCACCCAAAAGACCAAAATTTGCCGCTTTTCTAGCCAGTTTCTCTGTGATGCCCCTGCCGCCTGGATTGAAATTAACGTTTATAACCCCAAGCAGTAATATGCCGACTATAATCAGGATCACACCCAAAACTGCACCGTGGATACTCTGTGTTGTAAGGGACATATCTATTACACTCATGCCACCAATAATCATCATTGCCCCGAGTGCAAAATATGTGAACATACGCCCCAGAGTGTAAACAAGCCCGTTTAAAATCGCATGACTTGGGCTTTTAATGTCCCTTGAAATGTATGCGACTGCAGCAATGTTTGTTGTAAGAGGGCATGGGCTGATGGAGGTTAAAACTCCAAGTAAAAATGCAATGAGTATTGCAAATTCTGTGTTCGCTATCAAATCATGTATTATTGATTCAAACATTTTTCTTTTTTATTTATGCATTATCTAACCGGAAACCAGTTCCTCGTTTTCAGGCAGATTTTAACCAGAAACAGCATTACTGGAACCTCTATCAGGACCCCTACAACTGTTGCCAGTGCCGCACCTGATTCTACTCCAAATAACATGATGGCAACTGCTATCGCAACCTCGAAGTGGTTACTTGCCCCTATCTGCGCGGTTGGTGCCGCATCTTCGTATCTTAACCCGATAAATTTCGAGAGGGTGTATGTTAAACCGAAGATACTCATTGTTTGTATGAAGAGAGGCAGCGCAATCATTCCTATAATCAATGGACTATTTAATATGATCTCTCCTTGAAAACTGAACAATACAATCAACGTGAAAAGAAGTGCTGTAATTGAAATGTAATGGAGTTTTTTTACAAAAACATTCTCAAACCATTGCCCACCCCTCCGTTTTATTAGTTCTCTCCTTGAAAAAAATCCCGCGACTAATGGAACCCCGACGTATGCTCCAACAGAAAATGCAATTGTCCCCCAGGGTATCGGAATGTCTGAAATTCCCAAGAGAAACCCCGCCAGCGGCGCATATAAAACAAGCATTGTAAGCGAATTTATCGCAACCATAACCAGTGTATGCCCCATGTTTCCTTTCGAGAGGTAACTCCAAACCAAAACCATTGCAGTGCAAGGGGCGACCCCGAGTAAAATCATTCCCGCAATGTATTGGGATGCTAATTCAGATGGTATGAATGCAGACCATATCCGGGTCATAAACAGCCATGCAAAAAACGCCATGGTAAATGGCTTAATCCCCCAGTTCACAAGCAGTGTGAGAGCTATCGGCTTAGGGGTTTTTCCTGCCTCAATAACCCTTGCGAAATCTATCTGCACCATTATAGGATATATCATGAAAAACAGGCAGATTGCGATCGGGATTGAAATCTGAGCGTACTGTAGCTGACTGATGTAAAACGAAAAATCAGGGAATACTCTCCCTAAAACTATCCCCAGGATTATACATACAATAACCCCGATAGTCAGGTGTTCTTCGAAGAAACCGAGTGTATGCTTCTTTTGTTTATACGGCATTTTTTATCTTTTCTAATTTATCTTTGAATATATTTATGTATTCCTCTTTATCCCCCACATAACTCCACATGTCATTTGCATCAAGTATTTCCTCTTTACCGTCTTTTATAACAGTAATGTAGAGCGAGGAACCCACAACATTATATTTCTTTACCAAATCCATGTTTCTAGGATCCTGAAAATTGACTGTTTCATATGTTGTTTTTCCCGATTCATAATCGCCTGGAAAGTGTATTTGTATGGTTTCCTTTGCAAAGTTACCCAGATTTGTACATCCCTGGCACGGGTTGTCTGGTTCAAATTTAACAACCTTTATCGTTATATTTTTCGGTTCCGGGGTTGAAGCGTTGGTTTCCATATTCTGTGTTGTGTTCTGAAGATGATTATTTTGCGTGTTCCCTTCTTGCTCTCCGGTTTCTACGCAGCCTGAAATAACAATTGTTATTAAAATCGCCATTAGAATCCATATAACCCGCAATGCTTTTTGATTGTTGATCATTACTTTATCCATTGTTTAATTTCTTCCTTGCAAGGGATTCTGCCGCTTGCCTTGATTTCTCCATCAATCGCTATCGCGGGTGTCAGCATAACCCCGGAAGCAATTATTTTGTCAATATCCCCTATCTTCTCAATATCCGCATCAATACCCATTTCCCCCACCGCTCTCTTTGCATTTTCATATAACTTTTCGCATTTCATGCATCCTGTGCCTAAAATTTCGATTTTCATCATTCTTTAATATCACTCATTATCCTACCTACAACCCCCTTCATATCATCTTCACTGAAATCCAGCCCCGGCTTTTTTTCAATCCCAAAATCCCCAACCAGATCATAATACCTGTCAGGTGTCATACCTATCATCTCAAGGGTTTTCTTCACACAGCCAACAGGACAGCCGTCAACTGCAATTATTGCATCCTGGGCGTTCAACTTATCCATAACCGGTTTCAGATCCGGTGCGAACCCCGCCAGGCACATTATACCGGCACCAACTTTTTTATTCAATTCCCTGGCGATAAAACCAGTCATCTGCCCGGTGTTTGATCCGCCGAAACACACGCACAGTCCGGTATTCTTTTTTCCGGTTTTTACACAACATTCATTTGCAATTTCCATTTCATTATATCATTATATCATTATATTTAAATATAATAAATTTATTTAAGAAATTCAGATAAATATTTGCCCTGATTGACTTCAGATTTTTTCAAGAGAAGCCCTTATCGATTTTATAACCTCCCCGACATC
>Ga0209636_10001817_pt1 | contig 21588 bp, 22 predicted proteins | sample DeeMarSWOR152_54_FD_187464 | JGI IMG/M metagenome (GOLD analysis project Ga0209636, IMG submission 187464) | Marine sediment microbial communities from White Oak River estuary, North Carolina - WOR-1-52-54 (SPAdes) (version 2) | ecosystem: Environmental > Aquatic > Marine > Intertidal zone >...
CAGCATCATTTCAAAAGATTTGATTGAAAAAATCAAAATGTTCCCAGAGATCAACGAGTTTCGTGTTTACGAATCAAGGTATCTGGATAACAGATTTGAAGTTTTGATGATGCCAGGGGCTTGGAGTTATGAAATTATGGAGGCTTGGTATCCAGGCACAGTCTGGAATCCAACAGGCCGCAACATTGTTGTGTTTTCAGACTGGGAGGGATTTGAGGGACGCACCACTTACGCCAGCATTGGAGGTTGCTATTATGCCGCGCGGCTGGCTGTCGGCGAATTATTAGCGAAGGAGAGACGACAAGCATTAGTGGTGGTTTTAAGAGAAGCCCATCCAGGCTATATCATGCCTGTGGGTGTCTGGCAAGTCAGAGAAAACGTTAGGAACGCCATGAAACAGAAGCCACAAAAATACAACACATTAGAAGAAGCCCTCCAACGAATAGCTAGTCAACTCCAGATTCCCTTTAAAGTATGGATAGAGCGAAGCAAGCTGCTGCAGGAGGCTCTTTTCCAAAAGAAAATCACAGAGTACGTGAAAGGGCGTTGAGAATGTATGCACTTCTTACAGAGAGTTAGCCAGTTCTAACACCTTGTTTTTAATCTGTTTAAATATCTTCTCAGTATATCCATGCGGTAGAAAATATGGATCATCGATGTTCCATACAACGATTTTGTTTTCGGATTCTGGACATTTGCTTAAGATGAAGTCTCTATGTTGAGATTTCATAGCGATGATAAGGTCATAAGTGTTAAGTTCTTTCTCATCTAGACCCTCTGGGGCATGCTTTAGATATTTTTGAGCGTTTTCTCTTGCCAAGTATTTCTTAGCGGCCTCTGAAATTGGAATCACAGGATCCATTCCTGCAGAATCAACAACGATCTCTGGTTTGAGTTTCTTCAGTAAGGCTTCTGCTACTGGGCTTCGATAAGCATTGCCAGAACACACGAATAGAACTTTCATGAAGACCACAGTGTTTCTAAGTTCCTGTATCTATAAATTAGTTGAGATTTTATAAAGTTCTAAGGTTCTCCCTTTTGTAAGGTTATAAACTCAGAATATACACACATCAGGTCTATGCAGTGGGTGTTGCATGTGGAACCAAGTTTTCCGTTTAAAGCTAGAATAGTCCATTTGATCTTGTCCAAAAAACCTGAGGAAGCATTGGAGCGGCTTAGTGAGTATTACAACATTGAAGTTCCCAAAGTAAAGATCGGTATGCCGAAAAGTCATGTGAAGAATCTAGGCTGTTATGTCGCTGGAAAGAAGACAATATGTTTCTCAAACCGGGATGTTCTTTACAGTCCATATGTTGTACTTCATGAGTTCTATCATCACTTACGTACTCAAAGTGGAAAACACAAAGGCACCGAAAAGCTAGCTGACGCATTTGCCAAAGGTTTTTTGGAAGCTTACAAAGAATTAGCCTGCATTCAAAATGACAAATAAAAGCCATTCTCTTACGCGCACTGTTTGAAAGATGTGCATGCAAACTTCTAAAATTCTATCTTTGCTCAAAAACTTATAAAGTTAGAAGTTAGAGCACGCTGAAGGTTTATTAACAAAATTGAAAACTAATCTGAGGGAAAAACTATGCCGAAAAGAAAAAGCTGGTCTGAAAAATTGAAAGACAGCAAGGGTCTGCCAAAAGTAGAACCAATCACTGACAAGATGAGCAAAAGATGGGGAACAGGCACAGTGGTTATCCCGGCACCGATGGAAGTGGATGAAATGATGAGAAAAGTGCCTGATGGAAAGCTTATTACCATTAATGAAATTCGCGCCGCCCTTGCTAAAAAACACAGAGCAACTATAGGCTGCCCCATGACCACAGGCATTTTCGCTTGGGTTGCAGCCAACGCCGCCGAAGAACAAAGACAAAAGAATGAAGAAGACATTACTCCTTACTGGCGCACCTTGAAAACTGGCGGAGTGATAAACCCGAAATATCCCGGCGGAGTTGAAGGTCAAAAGAAACTTTTAGAAAAAGAGGGGCATGAAGTAGTTCAAAAAGGCAAAAAATACGTTGTTGTCGATTACGAAAAATCACTTGTAAGCTCATAGAAAAAAGCGTACATTAACATCCATGTTGAGGTGGTTTGTTGTGACTTGTTATTTTAGGCATCTTCAACATATTTTCAAGAAAGCTAGAATAGAAGTTACAAGTGAGAACAAACGAGAAATTGACAGAGTCATTCATGACATTGTAGGTGTAGAGTATAAGAGTTGTCCAGCTGCTTGGAGAGAAGTGAAGAAGAGAATAGCAGAGAATGAGGAAGACTTTATCTCTGAGCTGAAGGAAGCACTGACTAGGAATGTGTAAACGCGCGTGTGTTCACATTTAAAACTTGTTCAGTGATACTATTTCATCCAAGTTTTTTCTGTTTCTAGGCCCGATGAATACATCCTCAGATGGGTATCCCAGAGGGGTTGCTGCAACCACTTCGTACCCCTCAGGAACTTCCAATAGTTTCTTGATTTCATTATTGTCGAAGGCTCCTATCCAGCAGGTTCCTAAGCCTTCAGCTCTTGCTGCCAGGATGAGATGTGTAAATGCGATACTTACGTCTAATAGTATGCTCATTTCTCCCATGTATCCGCCTCTGTTGACGGGCAGTCTTTGTCCACAAGCTACGACGATTATTGGTGCGTTGGCTATGAACTTCTGATTGTTGCAGACTGAAACCAACTTTTGCTTTAGTGTATCATCCTTGACCAGGATAAACTTCCATGGTTGACGGTTACCGCCAGAGGGTGCAACACGAGCTGCATCCAGAATTCTGTTCAAGACTTCCTCTGGTATCGATTCCTTCTTGAATGATCTAACGCTTCTTCTTGTTCGAATTACCTCGTAGAAATCTAACTTTAACTCCTCCTAACATCGTTTCTAATAATGGAGACTTCTTATAAGGGAATCGGCAGTTTAGAATTTTATAGGACTGGAATTATAACATTTTAGTTCCCATTTCTTTATTTTACATTTACCTTGAACTCGTAGGCGCACAAAGCTTCTTGAACCATTAATTATAATAGATAGACGCCATCTATATGTGTTCATGATTGTGGGGGAAAAGCGAAGTAATGCCTAGGGATCCTGTTTGCGGCGTGATTTTGGATGAAAAGACATCTAAATTTAAGATAAGTTATGACGGAGAAACATACCATTTCTGTAGTGTGAAGTGCAAAAAGAGATTTAAAAGAAATCCGAACAAATTTGTAAAGTAGACCGTATTTCTTCTGTGCGTTTAGTATCTTCTTCTTTGTTGGTAACTTCTTCTTTGTTGGTAACCTCTTCTGTCACCGTATCCTCTTCCGCCATACCCACGCCTTTCTTGTTCGTATCGTTTATCGGACAAGTTGTTCTCTGCATTGACTTCTGTGATGGGGGATTCTTCTAAAAGTTGGAAACTGCCATATTTCCCTATGTTTAGGCGCATGTTGCCTCTGAACAGGTTTACGTAGCCGTTAGTGATGCGTAGGGTGGCTTCTTCATTTACTTTGTCTATGTTGTCGTCCCAGAGCGTCAGGTATACGCATCCTGTTTCATCGCCGACCAAGGCGTCTGCAACTCTGTGTATGGAATAGTCTCTTCCTGTGGCGTTTCTAACTTGACTTTTGGAGATCACCTTCACAATTGTGTTCACTTCTCTCGAATTTGGGGTTAACTTCTCTATCTTTACCAATTCTTTGCTTTCGGTTTCTTCTTTATCTGACATATCTTCTACACTCATTTCGGTTCGGTCATGCTGATTAAGAGCGTAGTTTTTAAGGGTTGTGGTGCAAGCAGCAAACGGAAGAGATGCGTGAGCATGAAATACTATGAAGTTGGGTTTAGGATTTATAAGGTTGTAAAACTGTGTCGAAGGCATGAAACTACAGAAAACCAGTGGTGGCATAATCATAAATGTTCAAGTGAAACCCAACTCGAAACAGTTTGGAATCGCTGTTGAATTGGATGATGTTGTGGTGTTTTGTCGGGAGACTCCAGTGAAAGGCAGGGTTAATAGAGAACTATTGAAGGAACTTTCGAGGCTTTTTCACAGGAAGGTTGAGATTGTTTCGGGTTTCAGTAGTAGACAGAAGAAAATTCTGATTAGGGATATTGGAGTTGAGGAAGTTAACATCATCTTAAAAGCTGCTGTGCAAAGTTGACTAGTCATTGTCTGCCATGCATAAAAAATCTTAATATAATTTCCTCCCTCAAATAAGAAGGAATTGAAGGACATCATAGAGTTACATTTAGATGCGATTCAAGATAAAGAATGAACTGAAAAAACCAGATTACAGGAGCCTCAGAGAGTTTCTCAAAGAGAACCCAAGTGCTTCAATTAAACTTTTTCAGGGTGTAGACTTAGAGTTTGTGTCTGTAAGTCCAATTGTGGTTGCTGTTGAAGGGTTTGGCTACAAGATCAGTACAGAAATGTCGTTTCGAGAGCCTATAGGGTTTGAGGTTTTTGATAATTTAAAGCTTGACGACGAGGTGCGTAGTGGTTTGGCGGTGAATCGCAGAAACTTCAAGTTATCCAAGATAGTTATGGAAGCATCTGAACTTGAGGGGGATGCGAATAAGATTTTGAGGACTGTGGAGCGAGTTGTTAACAATGTTTGTAGTAGGTTTGGCAGAGTGATTGAGCAGACTTTTAGTATTAATTCTGGGTGGTTGGATAATCAGTTGGAGTTGGTCCTGAAGAGAGAAGAATTGGAGAAGAGAGGTGAAATCCCGAGACCTTTTGGCATGATTCATGCAGAGGGTTCGAGGGATGCTATGGAACGTGCTTGTGATTTAATTCCGATTTACATGGAGACAGATAAAGCGTATTTGTATGAAGACAAGAAGGTTTTCATCCTTCTGCCGAGAGACTTCGGTATGAAACTTTTGAAGCTTGAAGGCGGTACTATGTTGTCGGCGGATCAGTTTACAGACGAAGAGAGGAAGGCATTGGATAAATTCTCTATGAGACAGTACGTCAAGACAAGAAGGATAGGAGGGAAAATTCACTACCGTGATCTTGATGAGAAGACGCGCAAACTCCTTCTGAAAGGCATGAAGAAAAAACCACACAAACAATAATCGACGGATTCAGAATCTACTACAACTTCAAAACACCACACATGGCATTGAAGGGAAAGCCATCAGCTGAAGTTTGTGGGATAGAAGTCAAAGTGAGAAAACAAATGGGTAACCCTTATTCAAAACGCAAGATTGTAGCTTTTTTTTCGATTTATATTATTGAGTGACATAGTAGCGTTTTTTACCCTTTTCATCAGTAATCTCTTTAATACTTTTAGTTAGAGTCCAATGTGCAACTCTTTCACAGACACGAATCTCAAATTTGCTGAGCTTCAGTTCTTCAATAGTTTTCGCCGTTTGCTCGGAAATAGCTCCAGATTCTTTCATCTTTTTCATAAGTTCACGTTCATTGCGGAGAAAAAGACTGCTTGCCATCGTTTCTCACAGGATAATTAAACCAAGGGCTCCCAATTTAATCATTCCTCAATTCCATGATGATTATCAACCGATTTTTGACAAGCGTCACCCGACAGTTAACACGTTTCTTCATGACCCTAAGACCTAACAGAACTAATCCAAAATACTCTAGTATCCGACGAAAGTTTACAGCACAACAAGTCCGACGACAACTTTACAGAGCCCTTATTAAAGGGCGAGAATTTTCAAAAGACCTATACACTTCTATTGGACGTTATGGTTCTATGTGTCCTGTTGTTGTTTGAGCTAACACTGTTTTCAGTCCAGTTTCCAACAATGTTTCCCGTGCCTTCCTCATCTCTTCTACAGACGGTCTCTCCATACGTAGTCGACGAAAGCTGGGAAAATAATCCAGAAGGCATACTTGAACTTCATGGTTTATGTTTGCTATTCTTTCTCCCATCTCTCGAACCTCCTCCAACGTTATGAAAAAGGGGTTGTAGGGAATGCCAACTCCAACAAACAAGGACTCAGGAAAATAACTATCAATGATATATTTGGTTATGGACCAGGCATTCTCTAAGTACCGCCCAGCAAGTCCTTCATCAACAATTCCAGTTATCCTCATGAAGGTTTCAGTTCTTAGTCCCTTCAAATCTGGACCAACATCTGTCACTCCAGCCTCCACCAAACCATCCACAAACTCAGGAGTCAAAACCGTCGCATTCGTATCCAAATGCAGCCTAGCCTCCTCATCAGAATTCAACCTACGCAACTCCTCAAAGAACCTTATCAGCCAAGCCCTGTTCAGCGTGGGTTCTCCTCCAGATATCGCCATACGGTCCACTCCATACTTGTTTCGTTCAGCCGTCAAAACCGCAGCCGCTTCAAAAGGAGTCAAAGCCGGCGCCACATTATCGTATGTGACCATGTAGTTTTGGCACTGAGGGCATCTCAAATTACAGCCATGAGCAAAGCACGCAACCTCCACATAGCGTTGACCACTCTTCTTAACTCGCCAAGGCGTACCCACGCCACCAACAGGATGAGGTTGAAAACCCGAAACCCTCCGTAATGGAACGTAATCCTTCGGCAACTCCAAATGGATAGTCATGCCGTCTCGAACCGGTGTCACACACGCAGGCTTAGGCTTTCCATCAATCTGCATAGCGCAAGCAAAACATCCACCTGTCTCGCAGGGAGCAAAAATCTTGGTCTCGTTAGGAAATTTTCCAAACTCCAAACCCAACAATTCCAAAGCATGTTTCACCGTGGTTCGTTCTGGCACTGCAAAATACTCATCATCCACAACTATCATGATCTGCTTTCTCGGAACCACGTCTTCGATTCGTTCAACAGCTCTGTAAGGACAAGCAATATAGCAAACGCCGCAATCGATGCATGCAGTTTCAAAACGCTCTATGCTAGGCTTACCAACACCTGGGCAACTGACATGTTCGGTGCAGAAACCACAGTCTTTGCATTCTTTGGAATTTCTGCGGCAAACATAGAAAAGCGTCACTAGAATCCCTTATTCACTTTGCTCAAAGAACTCCGCAAGCTTCCTTGTTTCCGGTCGGCTCAAGATTTCAGCGCATTTTCTTGGGTCTAAGGGTTTAAAGTCCAAACCTAAAGTTGCCAGCATTTTCTGAACTCCTTTCCCCATGTAGGGGGCTGCCAAGATTCCTCTGACGTTACGACTCACAGAGCTCCTTACAGACTCAACATACTTGGCCAACTGCAAAGCCGCACCACGACCTGCCGTTTTACGCTTAATCTCCACCACCACAAAGTTTCCATCCCCATCAACTCCATAAACGTCAATGAACCCAGGCTCCACCTTCTTTTCGTAAGAGATCGGCTTGAACTCAGCCTCAATCAACGACGGCTCAAGCAACACTGCCTTCTGCATGTCTTCCTCACTGGCATAGAGAGAAAACTCGCCGGCGTCAACCAAACTCAACAAAGAGACCAGATAGAGACGGTCAAAGAACAGCCTAACCGATTCAGAAGGTTTCCTCCGAACCGCTCGAATCTGCAAAACCTTGTCGCGGACTTGACTTTGAAAGACACAGCCAGGCGGCTGCCAATTGACAGGTTCATAACCCGTTGGACGATGAACCAGAACTGAACCGTCCTCTTTAATCAAAACGATGCGTTCTCCAGCCTTCAGCTTGGAACTGGCGCGCCCTTTATAATCAGCCCAACAATTCCCCACAATGATCAGGCTCTTACGTTCTGAAAATGCTCGCTTGACCAGTTCTTCAGCTTCTTCAAGGCTTGGCTTTTCCAAGGTAACAAGGGGCTTGTGTTTATGCATTGTTCTCTGCCAACAATTTTAGAAGTAGATACTACACATAAAACTTCTGAATAAGAATGACCGAATGGAACAGGAAACGCAACACTATGCACCATTACAATCAACTTGACACAGTCTACGATAGACAATATGCTGATGAACAAAAAACAAAGATAGAAGCAACTCTGGAAAACGTGTCTCTAAACAATGATGATTTTGTGTTAGATGTGGGTTGTGGGACAGGTCTCCTCTCCTCATACATAGCAAGCAGAGTTCAACTCTTCATAGGCATCGACATATCCCGAAAACTTGTAGAAAAAGCAAAAGCCTGCGAGAAACGCTATCCAAACACCCACATTTTACTCGCCGATGCAGACTACCTACCTTTCCAAAATCAAATCTTTCACAGAATATTCGCCATAACTCTCCTCCAAAACATCCCAAAACCGCCCACAACACTACAAGAAATCAAACGAGTAAGCAAAAACCATGCTGCAATAGCGGTCACATTCTTAAAAAAAAAGTTCACAAGAAAAGCCTTCACAACTGCACTCAAAAACGCAAAGCTAGAAATCTCCGTTCTAAAGACAGATAACAACTTGAAAGACTACATCGCCATCTGCTCGTAATCCATTGAATTCGCACACACAACACTGCTCACTCAAGAAACTTGTTCAAACGCCTCCTCAGGATATCACTAACCAACTTGGCCTCCACACGACCCCTAACTCTTTCCATAACCATACCCATCAAGGCACCAAACGCACCTTTTCCTTTCTCCTCAACCAAACCCTTATGCTCTCTCAACAAATCCTCAACCATCAACTCCAATTCTTCCCTCGAAATCATCCCCAACTTAAGACCCTCAATCGCATCCCTTACCGAAGCACCCCCATGTTTCGACAACCAGCCAACAATCTCAGGAATCGCCTCCTTAACAGTCCCACCGGAACCCACAAGACGAAAGATCTCTCTAATCTGCTCATCTGTGACCCTCTCAACATTTACACCATCTCGCATCAAAGCTTTCAGGGTCTCTGTTAACGTAGCTGCCACCACAGTCGCTGAAACCTCAGTCTCTGCAACTATCACCTCAAATAAGGCGCCATACTCAGAATCAAGAACTTGCCTCGCAAGCTTCTGGTTGATATTGTACTCTTTCATCAAACGCTTCAACCTTTGCTCGGGCAACTCTGGAAGATGAGTCTGCAACTTCTCAATGTAGACCTCACTTAACTGAATCGGAGGGACATCGGTCTCCGGGTACATCCGAGCGGCACCAGGTCTCGGTCGCAGATAACGAGTGGTTCGATCCGGGTTTGCTCCGCGGGTCTCTTCAGGAACCCTCTTCAAAGCGTCTCTGGCTCTTTGAGCCACTCCCTTTAGAGCATCGGTTGCGTTTTCCGAGGTATCCGCAACAAACACTACAGCATCTTTTGGTTCAGCCTCGATAAAATGCTTAAGCCTATTCATTTCCTCCTCGGTGACTCCATAAGCAGGCATCTCATCGCTGTGAAAGATGCCTCCTACTCGTCCCCAGAAATGGGCGATATCAGCCATCTCTGCCCCAAGTCTCATACCAGGAGCAAGTTCTTTACTAAGAAGACCGCTAAATCTGGGTAACTTTACTGCCAACACCTTCTTGTTCTCTTTGATAGCCCTTTGGATAACCTTACACTTTGTTTGTTTGAACAGAGAAGTCACATCAACAAACTTGTCTGCAACGTTCCTTTCCACTACTCCACGTTTCTTCAACTCTTCTCTTATTCTGAGAAGGTTGAGTTGACGCTGAACCTCATTTTCAACAACTTTCGAAACCAACTCAAGTTCCTGAACACCCTTTATCTCAATGAGAGCCCCATCTCGAATGGAAACATTCAAATCTTGACGAATGGTTCCTAATCCACGCCTGACATTTCCAGTGGCTCTTAGAATTCTGCCGATTGCTAACGCGACTTTCTCTGCCTCTTGAGGAGAATAAAGAACTGGAGCGGTTGCAACTTCGATGAGGGGGATTCCGAGGCGGTCGATTCGATAGTGAATTATGGGGCCTTCTTCTCCGGTTTTTCTGGCGGCATCTTCTTCAAGGCTGATGTGCTGTATAGGAACTTCCTTCCTACCAGTGGTTACTGATCCGCCGAGAGCAATGACGCAGGTTCTTTGAAAACCGGTCGTGTTTGAGCCGTCTATGACTGTTTTCCGCATGACATGAATTTCATCTACTGGATTTGCGCCTATCATGAGCGCAACTGTAAGCGCGATTTCGACTGCTTCTCGATTGAGATCATGGGGTGGCTCTTCGTCCATCTCTACGAGGCACGCTGTTTCTTTAGTCGCTTCATAAAGTATCTTAACGCCTTTCTGAAATTCAAAGAGGGCGGCGGGATCGATTTGACCGAGTTCGCTTTGGGTTGGTCTCAGTCTCCGTATAAAAGTGATTTCTGGCTCTTCTTTGAAGAGTTTGGGCTTGCAGGAGCAGAAGAGTTTTGTTTTAGTGTTTAATTGTTGGTGGATTTCGAGGCCGACTTTTAAACCGATTTCTGAATAGTTGACATCCATGCGATTATCTCCGTTACTCATTCTTTTGGGAGGGTTCTTGGCGAGAATTCGTTGGCTATGTTTTGGGTGAGAAGTCTCTTGGCTTCTTCGGTGTCTTTTGTTTGTCCGAAAATCCACATGAGCTTTACCAAGGCGGTTTCAGGCAACATGTCCTCAAGAGGGATTACTCCCATTGCCAAGAGGTCTCGACCTTGATCGTAGACGTTCATGTCTATGCGTCCCCAGATGCACTGAGATGTCATGGCGACGACTAATCCGTTTTCTGTGGCTTTTCGGATGGCTGGGAAGCAGTAGTTGCCTACGTGACCTAAGCCTGTTCCTTCGAGAATGATGCCTCTATATCCTTTTTTAATGTATAGTTCAATGGTCTCGGGGTTTAGACCCGGATGGAACTTGACGAGGGCAACTTTTTCGTTAAAGTTGGGTTTTAAGACTAGTTTTCTAGATGGTTTTCTTTTTTGGTAATTTTCTATTAACATGGTGATTTTTTCGTCTTCCATCTTGGCGATTGGCGTTGCATTTATAGACTTAAAGGTATCACGTCGACTCGTGTGGCACTTTCTGACTTTGGTTCCTCGGTGGAAGACTGTGGATTTGTCGGAGATGGTTTCGTGCATGGCGATGACAACTTCAGCGAAGGAAGCACTGGAGGCTGCTTTGACTGCTCCTATGAGGTTTGTGGCTGCGTCTGAACTGGGACGGTCGGCAGACCTTTGGGAACCAACTAGTATCACGGGTATTGGTAGTTCCTGCAGTGCGAAGCTTAGTGCTGCTGAGGTGTATGCTAGTGTGTCGGTGCCGTGGGCGACAACGACTCCTGCTGCTCCGTTTTTGATGTGTTTGGCTATGGTTTTTGCTGTTTGTGTCCAGTGTTTTGGGGTGATGTTTTCGCTGAAGAGGCTGAAGAGAATCTCTGCGTCTATGGTGGCGATTTGTGAGAGTTCTGGGACGACGCTGTAGAGGTCGCTTGCGGAGAGGGCGGGGCGTACTGCGCCTGTTCGGTAGTCGACTCGGCTGGCGATGGTGCCGCCTGTGCTTATGATGGCTACTTTGGGTAAGTCCTGTTTTTGTTTTGGGAGTGGTGGTGAGGTGAAGGTGGGTTTGGTTCCTTTGCCGATTTTTTTGATTTGTGTTGTGGGGGTGATTTTTATTCCGGTGTTGTAGCCGCTTTTTAGTTTGATTACGATGTGTTTGTCGTCTCCGTATTCTGATCGGGGGATGAGGACGCCTTCGTAGGTTTCTTTGTCTTTTGTGATGCGGATTATGTCGCCGATTTCGGCTTTTGCCTTCTTTAGAACTTGTAGTGCTTTGCCTTTGTAGCCTGGGAACTCTTTGCTCAATCTTTATCTCTCCAACATTTATGAACGTAATGTATCTGTTATCCTAATAATCTCTCTCTGAGATGTCAGGTATATAATAATTCCATGCGCGCGTACTTTTTGAACTAACAGCGTAGATGCCATTTCCCATCATCGTCATAATTCAATGATTTAGGAAATCCACATGCATTCCAAACAGCATCGAAGATAGGTCGCAGAACATCTTCTACCTTCACTTCATACGTTTCTATCACAACTTCGGGCAAGAACAAAACTTCTTTTTCAATCTTATGTATCTCTCTAAACCAGTGTCTTTTGTAAAGGCCCATCGAATATCCTTTGACTCCGAATAGCGTCAAAAAGGCGAAAACTGGTAATCCAACATTTAGTGCTTTAAGAACCGAAAGATAATCCGGAAGCGATTTGATTAACTCCTCTTCATAGTCAGTAATAGGAATTAATAACTTTGCATTCGAAGGTTTGAGTAGTGCTCCCTCTACGGCTTCAACTATCCCATTCCTAAACACCTGAACATATGAGTATGCTTTTCCTTCCCTGTCTTGAGCATAAGTTAAAAACCCGTCCAAATTGTATCTATAGTTCCATCCATGACAAACCATCGGCTTTAGTTTATCACGGTGTGAAGCAATTTTCTGTACGTCGCAACGCTGGGCAGGATCAAATGCAATAATCGGTATCAGATGGAGAACAATCTTGGCACTTTCGTAGAAAGACATAGGCGTTTCATTTGCAAATAGGTTTGATATTCTGTTTTCTCTGAATTTTCTAATTCTTTCGACATTTTTGCCTGCAGTGTCAAACGCAACCCGCAACTCTGTTACATCCATAGGATACTTGCCGTTTGAACTGCGCGAGTAGAACTTGTCATGTCCCCGAAATGTCACACAGTGTGGACTAAGCCAACTCTTGCTGATCCGTACTATCAACACAGTCTTGGAGTTTGAGAGCGCGATTGGTTGGATCTTTACTGACGGTATCCTTGGATTGATTCCTCCTCTTATCAGGTTATCCAATCTTAAAATTTCTTGGTCGACATTTCCAATGTCCAACCCCGCTAGTTCTTTAGGAACTCCCGTCTCACTATCTTGGATAATACCAAATATCAAGTCACCTCCACTGGCGTTTGCGAAAGAAGAAACATCTGCAAGGAACTCCTTCTTGCCAGAATCCGTCATTCTGGGTAATGATCGTTTATAATCCATAGTCCTACGTTCTAACACTGAATTATCTATCAAAGCCTGCAAGTCTTCTTCTTCAATTTGTTCAATATCTTTTGCAATCATGTTCGTTTCAACCTCAACAACTCATTTATATTCAGTCGCAAGTGTGCTTTTAGCCTTTTTTTAAGTATATTAACTCTCGCTGTACGTGCGCAACATTTAGTGGAGAATTTTGAACGATTGTTTCTAAAAATCTATAATAGAAAAAAGCCTACCTATGTATACTAGTGCACAACATGGTAAATGCACTCGTGCGACTTGAGGATTTGCTCAAACAGGCTAACGAATCTGTTATGCTTGATTTCAAGCGTGAGATTAAACTCTCTTCCGATGGCGAGAAGACTGAATTTGCCAAGGATGTTTCCGCTTTTGCCAACACAAAAGGGGGAAATATAGTGTATGGAAAGGATGATCCAAAACGTGGTGGGCAGATTGTGGGCATTGATCCAGACAGTTTTGAATCCGAAAAAATGCATCAAATTGTTTCAAAAAGATGCTATCCTCCTGTGGACTTCGAGGCTGAGCTCATATCTGTTGAATCCCGGTGGTTCGCTCTTCTTAGCATTTCTGAGAGCCCATTGAAACCCCATGAAATCGTTGGGACAAGAGATGTTTGGATTAGAAGGGGGGATATTACAGATAAAGCGACAACAAAGGAAATCATGCGAATGCCTGAAGAAGCCAAGAGAATGCGAGAGCGGATTGGATCAGAGGAGCCTCAACCTTCTGAGGAGACATCCTTAGTAGCATTTGAAGAAAGGGCAATAACAGCTTCTATGTTGTCGTTATATGTTCTATGCTATTTGCCGGTTCGATTATGGACTTTCTGGGCTTTGGGAAAGGGGCGGGGTCTATCTAATTGGTTCAGTTTTGAAGCGCTAGTCTATCCATTTGTGCCATTGATAATCATATGGGTCCTGAGATCACTTTTTGGAGGCTATATTCTGAAAAAGAGTGCACATTTTCTGCGGAGAGTCTCAGTTCCCTACTTTGTATCGCTAGTCTTGTTTGTTCTAAGTATGTTATTGCTAAACACATCTATTCTTCTCTACCCAGAATCTACATCAATTTTCTTCAAGACAACATGGTTGGATTTTCTGGTAATTTCTATAGAATCCTTAGGAATAGCTATAGCGACAATTATAGCATCAAGTTTTCTTATAACTCAATACCTTGCGAAACTAGAAAATTCAGGTTATATGCGAGATCCTGTAAAAGAGGCAAAATGGCTAATTCGCGAATGGAAACAGCGAATGAAGCCCTTCCAAAATAAGTTCTCTATCGGTGTAATGCTCGGTTTACTCTTTCTTGCAACAGGAATCGTACCCATTGACATTGGGGTTGGTCTATTCACACCAATATATCATATGAAAGAAGAGTCATTCTCTCACATCTTCTATGATGTTTGCGATGTAAACTTTTTGTTCATATATAGCGAGAGGATCAATCCTGATATAGTCCATTCAGAGTGTGGGCTCTACAGACTCGCACAAAGGCAATACACTATTTTTCCAGCGAAGGTTCCATTACTTAATGCTATACGCATCCCAAATCCAACAAATGTCTCGGCTGGAAGCACAGAAAACCCTGATATCAATGCTATCTCTTCCGACAAATCTGTCAAGAACTTGGGTTACGTATATGTAACATCCGATACAAGAAACATAGACTATAGATTTGTTCCTGTAGATTATAACTTCACGCACATTGAACTTGAGTTTTCAGAGGTTTCAGAACCGTTTATAGCTAACGTAAGCTATTGGAAATTCCTTGAACATTTGAATGTTTCCGTGACAACTGAACCTCGATATTATGATTTAGGCAACGGCACTTGGCTGGAAGCATATACATACATTATAGTAAACAATGAAGATGTTCCATTGGAGGTTATGGCTTTGGAATTTGATCGATTCTTGTATTCAATGGTTAATGCAACGACCGTTAAAGTTTATTCTCAGGGACAACTAGTGGATTGGCCAACTTTCGTATACGCAAGGAGAAGACTTGGAATATGGTTAAGAATTGGTTCAGGAGTGAAGTTAAATCTTACAATAACTTTTCAATCAAGCGACATAAACTGACCTCTTTCGCGAGCGCAAAAGATTTTAACTTATAGTCTCTTTTATAGCCCCCCTCTATAGAGAGATTCTCACACACGACCACAACTATTCTAACACTTTAGAAACATAAGGTCCATCATAACCATAACCAAGCCGCCTATAATACCGCCTAGTCCCAAGCGCACTAATAACAACAACCTTCCTACAATCATACTCTTCCCCAGACATTCGCTCAGCCTCAGACAAAAGAATCTCCCCATAACCCCTATGCTGCCACGCCTCAACCAATCGTCTACCAACTGGAACCAAAGGACCATAAACATGCAACTCACGAACAATAGAAGACGCTTCACAAGAAATTTCGGGTCTATGCGCCCTCTCCGAAGGAATACGCAACCTAAGAAAACCCACAAGAACATCATTAACAGAATCCTCGACTGACAGAAAAATCTCTTCTCCCTCCGAAGCCTTCTCCTTTATTGTCTGGACTTGGATGTTATCGGGATTAGGTTTCACCTTGTCCTTTAGCCATCTATGCCCAACTTCTCGGCATCGTATACATCGACACTGAATCCCTTGTTCTTTAAGTTGTTGTAAAACCAGCTGTCGAAGGTTGCTCTGATTCACTCCTGCTTCAATAAGAAAAGCAGGGATGTCCCGTTGAATCCGCATTATTCTGACCCACGGCGGAATCATCTTCTTCACCTCCAAAACAAGTTGAGCCGCCTCCTCCGTGGTATATGGTTGATACTCTCCCCGCTTCCACCACTCATAAGCCTCAGTTCCCTTAAGAACAAGGCAAGGATAAATCTTAATCATATCCGGCTTAAAATTAGAATCATTGAAGATTTTCTGGAAAGCTTGCAAATCACGGTTAAAGTCTGACCCAGGCAAACCAGGCATCATATGATAGACAATCTTTAACCCAGCATCCTTGAGTATACAGGTGGCTTCAACAACGTCTTGAACCGTGTGCCCACGATCAACTCGCCTATAAACATCATCGTATACATTTTGGACACCCAATTCCACTCGTGTCACTCCCATAGCCAACATTTGATCCACGTGAGTTTCTTTAGCCCAGTCGGGACGTGTTTCCACAGTGATTCCAGCTATGCAAGTTCGACTCGTCTCTGCGAGTTTCTTTGCCTCATCCAAAGACTTGGACTTCCTCTCTGTGACCGCATCTATACATCCCTGAACAAAAAATTCTTGATAGTCTATAGGCATGCTCGGAAAAGTTCCCCCCATCACAATAATTTCCACCTTATCCACGGTATGCCCAATCGCCTTTAACTGCGCAATTCGTTTTTCCACCTGCTCATATGGGTTAAACTGATTTTCCAACCCCCTCATTGCAGCAGGTTCATAACCCGTGTAGCTCTGAGGAACCCCATAAGCCGGTCCGCCAGGACAGTAAGCACATGGATTCTCTTTTGGACAAGGCCAAGGTTTTGTCATAACAGCGATAACAGTGACCCCAGAGATTGTGCGAATAACCTTTCTTCTCAGGATTGGGAGTAGATTCCTTCTTTCTTTGGGTCTAAGGTGGCGTATTAACTCAGAGTTAGAGAGAATTGATTTTAAACCATATTTCCCCGCAACCTTCATCTTGATCAGATTAACATCTTCCCTAGTGGGATCTGTAGTGTTCATTAAATATTCTATGACATCTCTGCAAGCCTTCTCCCGCATCGTCATCATCCACAAATATGAACCACACTTCAAGATAAGCTCATCACCACCCCAAAAGAACCCTAACCAGCACCAATTTCTAAACCAGAAACCATAGATTATGTTTTTCAGCAATCGACGACAAACCCTCTCCCCCTCTATACTAGACCTAGACAGACACCCTAAAACTATAGTACATCATAAACTACCTTGCCACCAACAATAGTCATCTTCACTTCAATACCCCCAATTCTATCTAACTCCACAGTCAAAGGATTCTTCGACAGAACCACCAGATCGGCAAGCTTACCCACCTCAACCGACCCCTTGATGTCATCCTCAAAAGAAGCATAGGCGGCATTAATCGTATACATACGTAAAGCATCACCAACAGTAACTCTTTCTTCAGGCAATATCTCCCTCGCAACCGCAGCTTGGATACCAAATAAAGGATTGATAGGCTCAACTGGACAATCGGAACCACCCGTGACCATTACACCCTCTTCTACAAGGCTCTTAAAAGGATAAACCCATCTAGCTCTTTCCGGTCCAACACGATCGGCTGCCCAAAAATCAGAAACAACAAAATGAGGCTGCACCGACGCTATCAAGTTCAGTCTCTTCATACGCCGAATTGTCTCTTCGTTCAGAACAGAGGCATGCTCTATCCGATGGCGATGGTTCTCTCTCGGAACTCTGGATAATGCCTCCTCAAGAGCATTCAACACAATTTCTACTGTACGGTCGCCGATGGCATGGATCGCCAGTTGAAAATCTGCTTTGTGCGCTTCAATCACTAGTCTGTTCAATTCTTCTAGAGTGTACAACATCATCCCCTTTGTCTTGGGATAGTCACTGTAAGGCTCCTTTAGGGCGGCGGTGCGAGCGCCTAAGGAACCATCTGCAAGAATCTTGATACAACCAATCCTCACCAAGTTGTCCCCGAAGCCCGTGTGCAAGCCCAATCTAATCAAATAGTCCAGAAACTCGACTGGAATCAAAATGTAAACTCTGAGTGGTAGTTCGTTTTGTGCCCGAAGTTTTTGGATCACACTGATTTCGGTTGGAGAATCAATTATCCAGTGAACGCCAGTTAACCCAGCTTTCGCGGCTTTTTGGCACGCTAGAGCACATGCCTTCATAAATTTCTTTTCGTCAGGTTTTGGTATTATTTTCAGTATTAAGTCCATTGCATTTTCGCGTAGGATTCCTGTAGGCTCTCCAGTTTTGGTGTCTTTGTCGATTCCTCCTCCTGACGGAGACTTGGTTTCTCTTGTTATATTGGCTAATTCTAGGGCTTTGCTGTTCACGACGCATATGTGACCGCACACTCTTCGAAGGGTGACTGAAATGTTTGGTGAAGACTCGTCTAGATCCCATCTTGTTGGGTATCGCTTCTCTTTGAAGCGTTCTTGGTCCCATCCGTGACCGAGAATCCATCTGTCTTTGGCTGTCTTTTGAACTTGTTCTTTTAGTTTCCGTTGCATCTCTTCTATGGAGTTGACTCCTCTCAGGTCTATTGTTGTCAGAGATCTTCCAAATCCACTAATATGTACATGTGTGTCTATAAAACCTGGAGTAACGATTTTTCCTTTCAAGTCTATGATCTTTGTGTTTCTGTTTATCAATGGCTTGACTTCATCGTTTGTGCCAAATTCAATGATTCTATCATATTTTATGGCTATGGCTTGAGCATGAGGTTGTTTAGGATTCATGGTTATGATGTTGCCGTTTATTAAAACTAGATCTGCGGGCTTCATCGTGGACACGATGTTATGTAAGAGTTTTTGGTACAAATAAAGGGAGTTGTCTAATATCGCTCTGGTTATCGCCTAAATCGTCGCCTAGTTGTGCCCCAATTTTGTCCGCTTTTTCTCTGGAGGATTATTCTTTTTTCGTAGTTTCTTCGGCAGTTTAGTCTTGGGAATTTGCTTTTTTTGGGTGTTGGTGGGATTTTCGGGGTTTGGGAGCGGACTTTTCCGGCTTTTGCTAGGGATCCGTGGGTTGGCATTTCTGGTTCCTATTGTTTACTGGTTGATTGGATTCTATTAAGTATTTTGTTGTTGTGGGCGTGTGTCTGTCTAGGTCTCTATAGAGGGGGTATAGGAAAGGCGTTGTAAGTTAGGGGTCTCTGGTGATAAAGAAAAAGTTTGCGCGCGCATTCTAGATTCTTCTTTCTCAATTGATAAACTTCAACTTTTGCGCCCACAGTAACATTCAGCTATAAATATTTGCACACCCAGATATCTTAACATGTCCTTCGAAGAAGATTATCTTAAATTAGTAGGGCAAATTGGGAATTTCACGCAAGAAGTTGCAGAAGTAAACATCATCGATGCTTACTTTGGTCCAGAAAATCTATCTCCCACGAAAGCAAAAATACATTTGACTCCTGAGAAACTTCTAAATAATATTGACGCGCTAAGCGGGGAAGCTAAGAGAATAGACGATAAGTTGAGAAAGATTGCCATGACAAGCGATCTTGACTCCTTAAAAGTTGTTGTAAAATGGTTGTCTGGCGAAAACATACGATACACTGATTTGGTCGAAGGAATATTTGGTATAACCCCAAGCAAGTTTGGGGAAAATGAAATCCGTAAAGCACAACAAAGAGTAGAAGATTTAAGCGCTAATCTCCCAGGTTCTGATGTTTCTGAAAGGGTTCAGAAGTGGATAAAAGAAAACAGGATTTCTGGAGAGACGTTAAAGAAAATGATTGGTACGGAACTTGTGGATCGTACGAAAGAAATAGAAAAGTTATTTGAAGAACGAATCTTCGCTTATTTTCCAACCAAAGTTGAGAACAGAGGCATCATCTACAAAACTGTTACAGGAGAGCCATGGGCTGCATATAACTATTACCAAGGATACTACACAAGCACCAACGCATTTAACATTGATATGCCATTCAACAAGTATGGGCTCCTCGGGGCACTGAGTCACGAATATGAACATCATGTGGCAAACCTTTTCAGGGAGAAGTATTACCGAGAAAAACAATTACTAGACTTGTCCGCTGTTTTGTTCCATACAAAAAGATGCATAATTGATGAAGGGACGGCCGATTGTGCGAGATACTTTCTAGATTTGCAATTGGGTGGGAAATATTATGAATTTATCGAAGCTTTACACACCCTTGAAAGGTTGATAACTATTAATGTTACCTACATGTTCAACGTAGAAAACATTGATGACGAAACAGCGACAGAATATTGTACTTCTCAGGGTTTTGTACCAGTCGAGGAAGTCATAAAACAACTCGGAATCCTCAAACCATTGAGGCCGGATGGTAAACCTAACTTCTTTAACCCTTACATCTACAATTATTTCTTCGGAAAAAGAGATTATGTATTACCCACTTTCCATAAAGCTCAGAAAAAAGATAAATTGAAAGAGTTCTTTCAAATGCTATATCTTAATCCATACTCACGTTCGACTGCAACATGGGATATTGTGTTTTCAAAAATCTAATAATGGTTCAAATATCACTCGTAATTTATTTATGCGCACGTTGTGTGTGGGGGGAGTAAATTTTAATCCCAAACCCAAACCCATACCAAATGTTCATTACTTTTAAATGAAGAAGAATTCTAAATAAAATGAAGGGGGATTCGCCTGTCTTCAGATATTAGGAGCGTGCTCAAACAGTTAGATGAGAAGGAGCTTTATGAAATAGCCAAGTTAAAGAGAATCAATATTCCTAGGAACTGGTCTAGGACACTTATTGTGGAACTCCTTGCTCTAAATGTGTCCACGCAAGATATCCGGAACATTGGGACGAAACCTTTGGAGAAAAGGATAGCATCCAGGGATGTTTCTGCAATTATCGTAAAAGATCTCGTTAAACAATTTGAGGATGTTACTGCTGTTGATAGTTTGAATCTTGAAATTAAGCAAGGTGAGCTTTTCAGTCTTCTTGGACCAAACGGTGCCGGAAAAACTACAATAATCAACATCCTTAGCGGGATACTTGAACCTACAAAAGGAACTGCCATTATTGCAGGTTTCGATGTAACGAAGAATCTAGAAGAGATCAAAACGATAATTGGTGTGTGTCCTCAAGAAGCTGCAGTTTTTAAATTTCTGAATGCACGTGAAAATATAGAACTCTTTGGAAATCTGCATGGAATACCCAAGAAGGAGCTAGAAGTACGAACGGATACATTTCTGGAACTTTTGGGGTTAGCAGAGGTAAGTAAAAGGATGGCAAAAGGTTACAGTGGTGGGATGCTTCGGAAATTAAATCTTATAATGGCTCTTATTAGTGATCCAAAGATTGCTTTCCTTGACGAACCAACTGTTGGAATGGATCCTCGAGCCCGCCGTAAAACGTGGGAATTTATCCGGTCTCTCAAAGATCAAAACAAAACGATTATCCTAACAACTCATTACATCGAAGAAGCGGAAGCACTTAGTGATAGAGTAGGAATCATTGATTATGGAAAACTCATAGAACTGGGAACCCCCCAAGAGTTAATGGAAAAATATGAAACCACGAATTTGGAGCAAGTCTTCTTGAAAATAACCAGTCGAAGAATTTTGGAGGGGATATAAGCTGATACTTCAAAGTTTAGTGGCTTTGGTAAAAATGGAACTGAAAAAGTTGATTCGACAACCAGCGAATTTATTTTTGAACCTATTATTCCCTGCGGTTCTTACAATAGTGTTAATATTTGCTTTTGCAGATCCAGAATTGGGAATGAGCATAAACTCTGTGGTCCCAGGATTGATTGTTTACGCTGTAATTTTTGTAATTATGACCATCGCCCAGTCTTTTTCTACCGAAAGACAAGAGGGACTACTAAAAAGATTAAATACAACACCAATGACGTCAGGCGAATTCATGGGAAGTCAAATCATAACACATATGCTAATATCCATTTTGCAGGTGATCGTTGTTTTTACGTTGGCTTTTCTATTAGGATTCAGACCGGATAGTGGTATTCAAGGAATATTTTTAGCGTTGCCTGTAACTGCAATATTTTCACTAAGTTCAGTTGGTTTAGG
>Ga0209636_10001818_pt1 | contig 21587 bp, 16 predicted proteins | sample DeeMarSWOR152_54_FD_187464 | JGI IMG/M metagenome (GOLD analysis project Ga0209636, IMG submission 187464) | Marine sediment microbial communities from White Oak River estuary, North Carolina - WOR-1-52-54 (SPAdes) (version 2) | ecosystem: Environmental > Aquatic > Marine > Intertidal zone >...
TATATGCCAGAAAGGATACTATTGCCCAATTCATTCTTCTCTCGCTGAATCCTCGTCTTCTGTTAAAGATATGTCAGGGATGAATCGTTCTGCCACGAATATTAATAGAATCACAAACACCACCGGGACTATGATATTCCCGATTGCTACCCAGCGAGGTAATCCCCAAAGAAGAGGTCTAATCCCTAATAAATAGGAAGAGCCCATGATGGCCAAAAGATAAAAGACGAAGTAGAGCCAGGCGAGAGCAAGAACCCTTCGGCTTATTTTTATTCTTGAGTCTTCAGTAAACTTCATCTTTGTTCTCCTAGACAAAGGCTAACAACACTAAGACTGCTGCCTTATTTTTTTAAAGCCAAGCATGTCTCTAAAAATGCATTGCCTAATTTTCATTTTTCCTTTCTATTACTGAAAGGACAATATGAGATGGATATTCTGTATTATGATATGTTGTCTGATAAGCCTTGACCATTTCTGAGCTTGTATAGGGGTCTTTGCCAGTGTTGAGATTGCGGTTAAAAACAGGAAAATCGCTGCTTGAAATCTCCACTCTGATTCTATGCCCCTTCTTGAAAACTGTACTGGTTGGCTTGAGCTTTATCTCGTATCTGTATACTTTATCGGGTTGAATAAGAGAGGGATTCCCCAGGGATTCCCTGAACCTTGCTGAAATTAGACCAGAAGCTGCATAACACACATTATAAGCAGCACCACTTGGATGAACATCGACCAACTTGCCGCAAAAATCTGTATCCTTGCCAGAAGAGGAAGCATAAAGAACTATCTTTATCGGTCCTGTAACTTCGATATCTTTCTTTAATATATCAGAAGTGTAACAGAGAACATCCATCCTTTTCTCATTCACTCTCTGATCTATAGGATCAGAGGAAATTCCACCCCTGGCACCAGCTCCCCCTCTTATAGAAGGAACGGGGTCAGATGGGTCATAGATGTATTTGTCAGGGGGTTCTTGTTTTGGAGTCAGCATACTCAATTGGCCATCTCCATACATCGTATTTGCTCTGCCGCGGCTGTGAAAATAAAACGCAGTGTATTTTGTATCGGGTAAAGGCCATTCTTTTTCATCCCTCCATTCATTTTTGCCAAGAATGAATAGTTTCATCTTTGGTTCATTCATGACATTGTTCTCCAAACCCTTGAGCCAGTAATCAAACCAACGAAGCTCGTATGTTTCCAAATCCAATAGAGCGTCACTCCCAAAATCAAAAGCTCCGAGTTTGGAGTAATAATTTTCGGTATGGGGGTAAGGACCTCCATGCCGCCAGTATCCAATGATGAGTTTAGCATTCTTTTTTGCACGCTCAGTTCCTTCTCTCATTAGTCCATAGTAATTCTCCAAAGCCCCGTGTTGTCCATCATCATACCAGCCAGTTACCGTAACCGAGGGTATATCCAGCTTATGAAACTTTTCTTTTATTCCCTGCTTGGCCCAGTATTCATCATAATTAGGGTGGGAGAGCCATTCTCTCCAGAAATTTATCCTTCTTCCTAAAAACTCATCCAGGGTCATAAGGGGAAGATAGTCTTTGAGGTTGAGCCAGTCATGGACGCCTAAATTCTGGTTGGTGCGCCCATGCATCAAGAAAGCCCAGGTGATAGAATCCATTAAGTATAACGTTCCGTAAGAAAACCAGGTGTCGCCGTATATACTGCTCGGCGAACCATAAGTGAAAATACAAGTCAAATGAGGCGGCTTCTCTGCTGCAGCTGCCCACTGAACAAATCCGACATAGCTTACTCCTGTCATTCCGATTTTTCCGTTACTCCATGGCTGTTCAGCAATCCATTCGATCGTATCATAGCCATCATACTCTTCTCCCACGAAGGGATACCACTTCCCTTCTGAATCATACCGACCTCTGCAATCCTGAATAATAACCGCATAGCCTCGACTGGCATAGAAATTTCCGTACCTGTCGTATCGAGCCTTACTGTTGTCATAAGGCGTTCTTATGAGAATGGCAGGAACCTTTCCCTCTTTATCCGGAAAATAAAAATCTGATGAGAGCCTTACTCCGTCTCTCATCGGAATCATCACACCCAAATCCATTCGGACTTCGTAATCTGGCGTGGATACTAAACTTTCTGCCTCAGCAAACGCGACATTGAGTGTTAAAATCAAAATAAAAAGAGCGATAGATTTGATTCTCTTTGCCATTCTTACCCTCCTCAATTTTATTCACCAATAAAATACGTCTTTCTTCCTAAAAATGCAATTTTACCTGCATCGATAATTCATCTTTTTAATAAAATGGGGACGGTTCTATTTTTTTAAATTAAAAAGTCTAGGCAACATAAGACTCATATGTGAGATAAAAAAATAGAACCGTCCCCCATCTTTCCCCTATCTGCTTACTTAAGACAACGGCGATAAGAAGTGAAAAGTGTAGACCTGACCCTGCTTCTCTGATAGAATAAATTTAAGGGCTGCAATGCGAATAATCCTGTTTACTGGTAAGGGTGGAGTTGGCAAAACAACTCTGGCTGCAGCCACTTCCCTTCTCTCTGCAAAGAAAGGATATAAGACTCTCGTTATCTCGACCGATGCTGCTCACAGCCTCTCTGATTCTTTTGAAGCTCAACTCTCAAACACTCCCAAAAAGATAGCTACCAACCTCTATGGCCAGGAAATCAATGCCTTAGAAGAAATCGAGAAAAAATGGGGAGTCATCCGAACCTATCTCACCGACCTTTTCTCTTCCCAGGGAATCGATGCCATCGAGGCGGAGGAGATGAGTGTCTTCCCCGGAATGGAAGAACTATTCAGCCTGATGGAAATACGTAATTTCAACCAAACCTCTGAATACGATGTCATTATCGTGGATTGTGCTCCTACAGGCGATACTCTGAGGCTTCTCAGTGCTCCTGAAATAACGAATTGGTACCTCAAACATATCTTCCCGATTCAAAGAACAGCAGCCAGAGCTGTAAGGCCAGTGGCTAATCGAGTCCTGCCCTTTCCCTTTCCTGAAGATAAAATCTTCAGAGAGATGAAGAAAATCTATACCCAATTAGCGGAGATGAAGGAAATCCTTTCGGACATTCAAAAAACTTCGGTTCGCCTGGTCATCAATCCTGAAAAAATGGTCATCAAAGAGGCTCAGAGGTCATTCACTTTTTTTAATTTCTTCGGCTACACAGTGGACCTAATCATTGTCAACCGCCTCATCCCTGCTGAAGTCAGGGATGAGTATTTCAGCCGCTGGAAAACTATCCAGGAGAATTACCAGCAATTGATCCAAGAGATTTTCTCGCCCATCCCTATATTTTCCTCAGAACTTTTTAATCAAGAAGTAATAGGAGTAAATCTACTCCAACAGATGGCCAAGAATGTCTACGGTAAGAAAGACCCGACTCAAATCTTCTACTCTCAGAAACCCGTAAAAATAGAAAAGGAAGATAGCGGATACATTTTATCCTTGAATTTGCCCTTCATAGAAAAAAAAGACCTTGACATATTCCAGAAGGGCGAAGAGTTAGTGATTCGGGCTGGAAATTTTAAAAGAAATATCCTCTTGCCGAGAACTCTTCTTCACTACTCCATAAAAGGAGCAAAGTTTGAAAAAGAGATGCTGAGGATAAGCTTTTGCCAATAAATAATTCAAAGAAAGGAGGGGGAAGAGATGGCGGAAGAAAAAGTAAGAGAAATCAAAATCACTATACCTGAAGAACTCTTTTCCCTTGTTATCCCGGGAAAAGCCATCAGTCATTTGCTGAAAGCAAGAAAGGAAATTCTTCTTGCTTTCCGCTCTCTCATCGACGCTAAAATCGAAGCTCTGGAAAAAAAAGAACAAAAGACAGTCACAAGAAAGAAAAAAATCAAGATCGAGTAAAAACGTAAGCTAAACTTAAAAGATTTAGCCTTCGGATTTCTGTCTTCGAGGGAAGTCGAAGACCGGGGAGTATGTTTGAGCCCATTCATGGGCCAAAGATTCTATTTTAATTTCAGGTTGACTTGAATTCCCATTAATATTAGATTATTCTTGCTTTTTATAAAATCATATGAGTCGTAAAAATCCAACCTACATCCAAAAGCAAAAAACATTTCGAGTAATTCCGGAGAAATTATTATCCCAGTCTAAGAATTTACTAAACCCCATAAGCCACCTTCTCATTAAATATAAAATCGGTCCTAACACAATTACTGCTCTTGCCTTAATAACAGGCTTAGGAGCAGGAGTTTTATTTCTTTTCGGAAAATCATTTTGGGCGGGAATCTTAATTATCATCTGCGGAATATTAGATACGCTCGATGGAAAAGTTGCAGAAGAATCTCAGCGAAAAAGCCTTTATGGAGCCCAGCTCGATTCAACCTTGGATAGGTATTCTGAATTTTTCATCTACTTGGGAATTGCCTACTATTTTAGAGAACACTGGGCACTCTGGATTACCTTTTGGACTATTCTAGGCTCATTTATGGTCAGCTACACCAGGGCCAAAGCGGAAAGTTTAGGAATCGAATGCAAAATAGGTTCTATGCAGAGAGCTGAAAGATTGGTTTCTCTTTCTTCTGCAGCTGTCATAGGTTCCCTTTTAAAAATCTTTGATATTTTCATGATAGTAGTTTTGTTTTTCATAGCCATCGTTTCAAATATCACCGCCATGCAAAGAATTCTTTATGTAAGGAAAGCTGAAAAACTCATCAAAAAAGGAGGCTGAAGAGAATGGGAAAAATAAGAGTAGCCTTAATTGGAGTGGGCAATTGTGCCTCTTCATTGGTTCAAGGTATTCAATACTATAAAAACGCGAAAGAGACAGATTATATTCCCGGGGTGATGCATGTTAACCTTGGCGGTTATCACATTCGAGACATTGAATTTGTAGCTGCTTTTGACATAGATAAAAACAAGGTTGGCCAAGATTTAAGTGAAGCCATTTTCACATTTCCCAACAACACGACCAAGTTCGCAGATGTACCTCATTTAGGCGTCAAAGTCCATCGCGGCATGACCCATGATGGCCTCGGAAAATATCTATCTCAGCTCATCAAAAAGGCTCCTGGAGCGACATCAGACATCGTCTCTATTCTTAAAGACAACAAAACAGATGTGGCCATCAGCTATCTTCCCGTTGGAAGTGAAGAAGCTACAAAATGGTATGTGGAGCAAATCTTAGAAGCCGGCTGTGCCTTCATCAACTGTATTCCTGTTTTTATCGCCAGTGAAAAATACTGGCAGAGAAGGTTTGAACGAAAGAACCTTCCCATAATTGGTGATGATATAAAATCCCAGGTCGGGGCAACTATTCTCCATCGGACTCTGGCCAACCTCTATCTCGACCGAGGAATGCCCATTGACAGGACATATCAGCTCAACACCGGAGGAAACACAGACTTCCTCAATATGCTGGAAAGGGAGAGACTCTATTCCAAAAAAATATCCAAAACCAATGCTGTGACATCCCAGATAAAAGCAAGAGGATTGGACATTGCGCCTGAGAATGTCCATGTTGGACCGAGTGATTATGTTCCCTGGCAAAAAGACAATAAACTCTGTTTCTTGCGCATTGAAAGCCGCCATTTTGGGGACATTCCCACTTACCTTGATTGCCGTCTGTCTGTAGAGGATTCACCGAATTCGGCTGGAGTGGTTATTGACGCAATCAGGTGCTGCAAGCTGGCTTTGAACAACGGCCTGAGTGGTGCGCTCGATGCTCCTTCCTCCTATTTCATGAAGACGCCACCCAAACAATACACGGATACAGAAGCCAGAACACTAACCGAAAAATTCATTGAAAAATACAAGCTAAAAGAGATAAAACCTAAGAAACCAATAAGAAAAAAGTCATCTTAAGGGAATTCAACTTAAATTCTTAGGATTAAAGTCAATCCAAGAATTAGAGAACCTTCAATGACCAAAAAAAAGATATTGATTTGCTTCTTGGGGATTATTTTTATCCTAGGCGGGCAAATTAGAGCCATTGAAACAGGTGAGATTCAAGGAAGAGTAGAAGATGAAAAGGGAATCGGCTTGCCCGGGGTAGGAATAACGGCTGAGAGCCCCAAACTGCAGGGAGTTCGGACCATTCTCTCCTCAAGAACGGGTGAATTTCGCTTCCCTCTTCTGCCAGTAGGAAATTACACCTTAACCTTCGAACTCGAGGGATTCAACACTTTCGTGCAGAAAAATGTTGTGGTTCGCTTGGGCATGGTAACCAATATCAAAGCCAGAATGGAATTATCGGAAATAAAGGAAGAAGTCATCGTCACTGCAGAACGGCCTCTCATCGATAAGACCTCGACCGATACCAGTTATCGACTGAGCAGCGAAGACCTAGAAAAAATCCCTTCTCAAAATCGCACTGTAGTGGATGCGGTTAAATTCACTCCCGGGGTGAGCGGCGTCAGAGTCAATACTAGACGGGGAACTTCAATAGAGGGTCAACCGAGTTTCCGAGGAGAAGGAGAAGAGGGCAATAACTGGATTGTGGATGGCCTTTCTATCAGCGGAGTGAGGTTGAAAAATTCAGGAGTGAGAATGAATTTTGATTCTATCGAAGAAATCCAGGTCATCTCCGACCCTTTCAGCCCTGAGTTCGGCTCTGCTTCCGGAGGGATCATCAACATGGTCACCAAGAGCGGAAGCAATGACTTGAGTGGAGAATTTTCCCTTATTTTTATGGATAAAAACCTCCAGTCTTCCCGCCAAGAGCAGCTTTCAATAGCTAGCGAACCCGAGTCTTTCTCGAATTACAATTGGTATTTCAACCTTGGCGGCCCCTTGATTAAAGATAAATTGTGGTTTTTTATCTCGGACAATCTTTTCTCTGACACTGTCCAGACAAAAGACAGCACTTTAGATTACCTTTTTATCCCCGGCGGAAAAAGAACGATTCGAGATAACAATCTCTTCGCCAAACTCACCTATGCCCTGAATAACAATCACAGCCTTTCCTTCACAGCCGTGTATCACCGATCTCTCGGTCAAAAAGGGGGGATCGGAATTCCTGAGACGATCGAAGAAAAACACTTTACGGATACAATTTTCCGGCTCAACTACAAAGGAATATTGAATTCTTCGACTTTCATAGAGGCTGGCCTGGGAGGGGTCATCAGAGATATTTTTACAGAGCCTATTGACAAAGACCTTGGCCCTGCCCAGTATTATATTCAGGATTTGGCCCAAAACTTTCATAACTCTTATGGAAATGTCACCGATGATCAGAAGAGACTGGACATCAACTTTAAAATCACGAAATATATCGAGACTGAAAGTTTTGGCCGACATGAACTGAACCTTGGCTTCGAATACTACGCCTTCTCCTCTGAATTTGCTGTTGATTTTACTGGAAAAGATGAAGATCTTTTCCCCGATAATGGTTTTGATAACGGTACCAAATATTACTTTGATTCCATAAGAGAGGGAAGGAGCACACCGACTTTCTTCTATGAATATGGGGAATTTGACTTTATCAATTCTGCCCGGGGAACAGGGCTTTATTTCAAGGATAAAACCACTTGGAACAGGTTCACTTTAATGGCTGGATTGCGGACCCAGACCCAGCTTTGCCTCGACAATAAAGGAGAAAAACTCTGGTCTTGGAACCTAGACAATTTTCTTTCGCCCCGCCTTTCTCTGGCTGTCGATATAACAGGAGATGGAGCCAATGTCCTGAAATTGGGCTGGGGTAGATTCTCAGACCTTATCACGACCATGCCCCTTGGAATACTCAACTCGGGAGCAGGCCTTATCTTCCGCACTTATGAATGGCAAGGCCCACCAAACCCTCCTGAGATCGAGCTGCACAATCCATCAAACTGGAAATTCAAAAGCGAACAACAAAGCCAACCTTTTGAAATTGCAGATGGCCTGAAACCAAATTTCCTCACCCGTTACCTGATCGAGTTTGACCGCAAACTGGGAAAAGATTGGGCCTTCAAAGCCCGCTACATCCGCTCGAAGGCAGAAAATCTACTGGAAGTCCTGGCAATCTTCGACCCTGTAACACAATATAAATTCCTCTATGATAACTTCGAATACAAACGAAGAAATTACCAAGGCATTGAACTCGAACTGAACGGAAAAATCGGGCCGATTTTTTTCCTCAATGCCTCTTACAGCTATTCCTCAGCCAAGGGAACCAATCCTGGCCAGACTGAGACCGGCTCCTGGGCTCAGGAAGAAGGGAGCACCACTTATTTGGGACTGTTCGGAAATCACATTTATGTCCCCGACCTCCCTGAATTGCAGGAAATCAAAGAGCAAGTGGAGCGTGACTTAGGAGGATTAGGAGGAAGAGGAATCGGAGATGAAGGCTGGTACGGGAAGCTCCCTTACTCCATCGATCATAACTTCAAGTTAAACTCTGTATTCATTGCTCCTTACGGCTTCATCCTCTCTGCGGCCTTTGAATGGATATCCGGTTATCACTGGGAAAAGCTTGGCTATGTTCCCTTCTTTGGAGGCTACTACTCCTTTCCTGAGGGAAGAGGCACTAGAGAAACCCCATCTCACTCTTATCTTGATCTAGGAGTGGAAAAAGAATTTCGTTTAAAAAGCCTAGGAAAGGGACTCTTCCAGGATATGATCCTGTCCTTGAGGCTCGATATTTTCAATCTTCTCAACAGCCAGGAGTCGATTTCCTTTGTCAAAGAAGACATTCCTATTTTTGGGGAGACATGGGGAAGGCAACAACCTCGCCAAGCCCGAATGATGATCAGAATCAAATGGTGATTCTGCAAGCGAACTGAATACCCTGACTTTCTTAAGTCACTTTATTCCGGTCTAGCTTTCTAAGATAATTTCATTCAACAGTCACGCTCTTGGCCAGGTTGCGGGGCTGGTCGACATCTGCTCCTCTTTTCGTCGCTATATAATAGCTAAAGAGCTGCAAAGGAAGGACAGTCAAAAAGGGAGTAAAAAGTGGATCTGTTACTGGAACGGGTATGACTTCATCAAGCTTGTCTTTGATCTCTTCATCTCCTTCAAAAGCCACTCCCAAGACATAGCCATTGCGGGCCTTGATCTCAGAGATATTGCTCACCATTTTTTCATAAACTTTATCCTTGGGAACTACAGCCAGAGTGGGCATCTGATCATCGATAAGTGCGATGGGGCCGTGCTTCATTTCCCCGCCTGGATAGGCTTCGGCATGAATGTAAGAAATTTCCTTCAGTTTCAGGGCTCCCTCCAAGGCAACGGGAAAGCTGATCCAGCGCCCTAAATAGAGAAAATGGGAATAAGGGAGAAACTTTTGGGCTAGTTTTTCAAGCGATTTAGCCTTATCGAGGATTATTTCCATTTTATGAGGAAGCCGCTGGAGTTCTTGAAGCAAGGAAAGAGCTGTCTTTTTATCAATTTTTTGTTTGAGCTGAGCCAAGTATAATGCCAGCAGAACTAAGGCAGTCATCTGGGCAGAGAAAGTTTTGGTGGCTGCGACCCCTATTTCTGGCCCTGGATGAGTATAGAGAATTCCATCTGTTTCCCTGACGATAGAAGATTTCACCGTGTTAGAGATGGCGAGAGAGCGGCATTTTCTCCTTTTTAGGGCTCTTAAGGCAGCTAGAGTGTCAGCTGTTTCTCCTGACTGGGAAATTAAAATAGCTAGAGTATTCTTATCAACCATAAAATCTCGATACCGGAATTCAGAGGAAAACTCTACCTCAACGGGAATCTGGATTAAATTCTCTAAGAGATATTCTCCGAATAGACCAGCATGATAAGAGGTGCCGCAGGCAACAATGACTATTCTCTGTATAGCTCTTAAGAATTCGGGAGAAACGCCTGTCTCCTCCAGCAAGACTTTGCCTCTTTCCAGGGATATCCTTCCCTGAAGAGTATCCCGAACCACCTGAGGCTGTTCGAATATCTCCTTGAGCATGAAATGCTTAAATCCCCTCTTTTCGATCATCAAGGGGCTCCAGGTGATTTCATCCACTTTTTTGTTCAGCTTGTTTCCTTTGAAATTCTTAAACTTCACTCCTCCAGGCTCAATAACTGCCAATTCTTCATCTTCCAGAAAAACAACTTTCTTGGTATAAGCAAGGATGGGATTTATATCCGAAGAAACAAAATTTTCTTTATCTCCTAAACCAACAACAATAGGTGGTCCCATCTTGGCAGCAACGATCTTATCAGGGTCTTGAGACGAGATAACAGCCACAGCAAAGGCACCCTCGAGTTCTCGTACAGCCTTAAGAGTCGCTTCCTCAAGGCAACCCTGAAAATATTTTTCGATAAGATGAACAATGACTTCTGTATCTGTCTCAGTGAGAAATTTGTGTCCTTCTTTTTTTAGATTTTTCTTCAAAGAGAGATAGTTTTCGATAATCCCGTTGTGAACTACAACCAGTGAGCCATTGCAGTCCAGGTGAGGGTGGGCGTTCTCTTCAGAGGGACGACCATGGGTTGCCCAGCGGGTGTGGCCAATCCCATATTTTCCTTCTACAGGCGACGACTTAAGATTCTCTTCCAGAAGGGAGATCTTTCCCTTTACTCGCCTAATATTTAATTGGCCATCCCCAACCACAGCAATTCCGGCGGAATCATAGCCTCTGTATTCAAGTCTTTTCAGTCCATCTAATAAGACCGGCACCACACTCTTAGAGCCTATATAACCAATGATGCCGCACATTATTTCTTCTTGATTCTCTTTGCCCAGCCTGGTTTTTCTATCTGTTTGCTACGTTCAACGGCTAAGGACTCGGGGCTTACATTTTTGGTAATTGTCGACCCGGCTCCTATATAAGCCTTTTTCCCGATCCTGAGAGGAGCCACCAGCTCTGTACCTGAGCCGATAAAAGCGCCAGCTTCAATGTGAGTTTTATGCTTCTTCCGGCCATCGTAATTGCAGACGATTGTCCCTGCGCCTATATTCACGTCTTCCTCCACTTCACAGTCGCCGAGATAAGAGAGATGCGTTGCCTTGGAGCGGGGACCGAACACAGTTTTCTTCAATTCGACAAAATTTCCCACTTTAGAACCTGATTTAATAACAGTTTTTGGCCTCAAGTGAGCGAAAGGCCCTACCCGGGATTCATCCTCGATCACACTCTCTTCTATCATGCTCGAACCGAAAATCTTGACTCGGTTTCCCACTCGTGAATTGATCAAATGCACAAAAGGATATAGCTGGCAGTCATTCCCTATTTTGGATTTGCCCTCGATGATCACCGAAGAATAAATGATGGTGTCTCTCCCGATTTCAGCATCCAGATCTACCCACGTCGTTTTGGGGTCATAGAAGGTTATTCCCCTTTCAATCAGCTGTTGAATTTTCCTCTTTCTTAAAATATCGACAGCAGTGGTTAACTCCAGACGGCTGTTCACTCCCCCAATCTCTTCAAGTCGAGAGGTTTTATACACAGAGATCTTTTTCTTCTGTTGAGTGAAAATCTCAACAATATCGGGGAGATAGTATTCGCCTTTTCGGTTGCGTTTGGAAACCTTAGACAAAGCCTGGAAAAAATCCTTCACTCTTGAGATATAGACACCTGCGTTAACTTCTTTTATCTTTCGTTGGGAAGGTGTTGCCTCTTGCTCCTCGACAATTCTCACGATTTTATTTTCTGAGCGAATGAGACGGCCGAATCCTTTAGGATTTTCCAATTCGGCACTCAACAAAGTTAAAGAATTTCCTTCCCGGCGGTGGAAAGACAACAATGGCTTTAGAGTCGATGTTGTGATCAGGGGCATATCACCGTTAATAACGAGTACATCCTTTTCTTTCTCTTTCTGCAGAACATTTTTAGCTGCCAATACAGCATGAGCGGTGCCGAGTTGTTTCTGCTGGTAGACAAAGCTAATCTTGGGAGATGCTATTTGCTTCATAACCTCATCTTTTTGATAGCCCACAACCACATGAATTCTTTCGGGCTTTAATTTCTGGATGCAATCCACCACCAATTGGAGCATGGGTTTCCCCAGGATAGAATGGATGACTTTTATTTTCTCTGATTTAAACCTAGTTCCCTGGCCGGCAGCTAAGATGATGGCAAGAAAGCCTTGTTTCATTTCATTCTGGTTATAAGCTTGAATCTTTTATCTTCCCAGAGTCGCTCAAAATCCCTTTCGTTCTGAGCCAGTATCTTAAAATACTTGTCAATCTGAATGGCCTTCTTCAGATTCTCCAGACATTTATCCTCTTTCCCCATCAAACAATAACAATCAGCGATTGAATAGAAAAATTTGCCCTCTTTAGGCTTCATTTCCGCAGCTTTATTTAATAATTTCAGAGATTCTTCATATTCTCCTTGGTTTAGCTTAAAGATGCCAAACTGGTAATAATCATCAGAGGTTTTCAATTTTTCTTCTGTAGTCCTTTTTTGCCCCTCACATATCGATAAATATACTTTCGCCCGATCAACGAGCTCTATCTCAGAGACATGCTTTTCTAAGAATTCCTTGAGCAATCCTGCAGCTCTCGGATAATCCCCCTTGTGAAAGGCCTTCATGGCTTGGTTGTAAGCCAAAAGGGATTTCTCGAAATCGCTCTTTTTTTGTTTCTGTTCAGACAATCTTCCTCTTCCTTTATTCCTCAGATTTAAATTTTTTTCATTCTATCTCAGAATTCTCGCTTTGACAAGAAGAAAAAACATGAGGCAAGCATCTCATTTCCCGTGATATTAAAAAAACTCAATATTTCCTTATTGCTCTTCTCGGCGCCCGCATAACACGACTCTAACCGAGGCTCAGAAATACCAGTTGCCCCCTCTGTCGGCTTCCCTGGAAGAACAATCCGGAAAGGCTAAGTTCTCAATGGTCGCTTTTTCAATTCCAAAAAACATTTTCCATTACGGATTTAGAGATGTTTCTATACATAAGTCCAGAATTCAGGACTGTTGAGGATAAAACGGAGCGCTTTTAGATGAAGAATGTGACCTGCTTTATGCGCTTTGAAATGACCGAGAACAGGAGATCCGAGCAGGGACAGATCTCCGATTAGATCTAAAATCTTGTGCCGGACAAACTCATCTGGATAATGAAGAGGACCGTTTATCACTTTCTCTTCGTCAAGAACAATCGCATTTTCCAGAGAGCCGCCAAGCGCCAGGCCTTCTTTCAGGAGATGAGGGACATCTTTTAAAAAGCCAAAAGTTCTAGCAGGAGCAATCTCCTTGATGAAATTTTTTAAATTGATAAGCAGAGACAGTTCTTGGCGCTTTATGGCTGGATGGTCAAATTCAATTGAGTAGGTTATCTTAAAATCCGGATCAGGATAAAAGGAAAGGGAGGCATCATTTTCTTGGATTGTATATGGTTTCAGAATTCGTATTGTCTTTTTCTTTTGGGGAAGAGGGTCTATTCCAGCCTCTCCTATGACCTGGACAAAGGCCAAAGCGCTCCCATCCATTATCGGAATTTCTCCTCCATCAAGCTCTATCACCAGACTATCTATGCCAAATATATAAAGCACAGCTAAAAGATGCTCTAGGGTCTGAATTTTTCCCTTTCTCGTATCTAAAAAGGAACTCCTCTTGGCCTTAATCTTTTGAGAATCAATCCGAATTTCTGCATTGTCCAAATCCTTTCTCCGGAGAATTATTTCCCCTTTAGATGAGGGCTTCAAAATAAGGCTGACACTCTCTCCGGAATGAATTCCTATGCCAGAGAGAGATATCTCTTTCTTGATAGTGCTTTTGTAGGCCATTTTTTGTCTCATTATATCATAGAAGAATAAAGTTGATAAAAAAGGATGAAGTGGCTGCGCTCCTCTCAGTCGCTGGCAAGACTAATTTTTAGCTAGGATTGCTTCGTTTCGCTGGCAACGACATTATCAATTTTTGGTCTTTCAGATTCGAGTTTTTTCTGTTAAAATCACATGGATGAAATCACAACTTGAGGAAATCCTGAATAAGGTTCATCAGGGTAAGCTGTCTCCTAAGGATGCCCTTCAAGTTCTCAAGGATTATCCCTATCAGGACCTGAGTTTTGCTAAAATTGACCACCAGCGGGAAGTCATGAAAGGACTTCCTGAGATAATCTTTGGCCCCGGAAAAACAGACACACAGATTGTGGCTATTGCTCAAGAGATTATTAAAAAGGGGAGCAACCTTCTCATTACAAAAGTTGAAAAGCCTACTTACGGAAAAATAAAGAAAAAAATCCCTCAGGTCCTTTATAATTCTCAAGCTAAGGCCCTTTACATGAAACAGAAAGACCCTCCCCAGGGAAAAGGGAAAATCATCATCATGACTGCTGGAACTTCAGATATTCCTGTGGCTGAAGAGGCTTATGTGACGGCTGACATCCTGGGCAACGAAGTGGAGAAAATATATGATGTGGGAGTTGCTGGCCTCCACCGAGTCCTTGGAGAGTATAAAAAAATAAAAGAGGCCAGGGTCATCATCGTGGTGGCAGGCATGGAAGGAGCCTTGCCGAGTGTGGTCGCCGGTCTGGCTAAAATACCCATTATTGCTGTTCCTACGAGCGTTGGTTATGGAGCGAGTTTTAAAGGAATAGCGGCCCTTTTAGCGATGCTCAATTCTTGTCCTGGAGGAGTAGCTGTGGTCAACATTGATAATGGATTCGGGGCTGCCTATCTGGCCAGCCAAATAAACCACCTTTAATCCAATGGGGTCAGGCCTTCAAAAATTTTAATAATTTTCGAGTCTATTAAAATTTTGAATGTTTTGAATATCTGACCCCAGCTTGATGGCTTGACAATTTGCCAATTCCACCCTATATTTTATAGTAAACTGAGATTGTCTATCTTAAATAACATACCATGGAAATCATCGAACAAATCAGGAATGTTGCAAATATCGTCGATATAGCCTCTCAGTACACGACGCTGAAGCAACGGGGGAGAAAGCATGTGGGACTCTGTCCGTTTCATTCTGAAAAGCAACCTTCTTTCACTGTTGACGACGAAAAACAGCTCTTCCATTGTTTTGGCTGCGGAGTTGGGGGTGATGTGTTCACCCTTATCATGGAAAAAGAAAACCTCAGCTTCCCAGAAGCCTTGAGATATCTGGCTGGGAAATACAACATTGAGCTTCCAGAAACAAGAAAATCATCACCTAAACAGCGGAATTTAGAAGAGAAGTTATTTAAAATTAACGAGGACGCCCTGGCTTACTTCAAGAAAAACCTGTTTAACACCAGTGAAGGACGCAAGGCTCTTGAATACCTCAAGAAGAGAAATTTTACTGAAGAAACGATCCAGAAATTAAAGATAGGCTATGCTCTCAATTCCTGGACAGCACTCGTCGGCTTTTTCCAGGGAAAAAGTGTCTCTGCAAACCTCCTTGAAAAGGCAGGTTTAGTGCTTCCAGGACAGAAAAAGGAGGGTTATTACGACCGTTTCCGGGGAAGAATTATCTTTCCCATATTCACGCCGACTGGAAAAGTTGTCGCTTTTGGGGGAAGAACATTCATAAACGCCGAACCAAAATACTTGAATTCTCCTGATACTCCCGTCTACACCAAGGGAGATCTTCTCTATGGCCTTAATTTCAGTAAAGATTCTATACGTGAGAAAGGCGAAGTAATTCTTGTCGAAGGCTACACAGACTTTACATCTCTCTTCCAGAATGGAATCAGTTATGTCGCTGCCTCTTTAGGAACAAGCCTAACTCCTAACCAAGTTTATCAAGCCCTGCTCTATTTACCTAGTCTAGCAACAATAATCGTTAATTATGACAGCGATTCAGCCGGAATTGCTGCAGCCTTAAGGGCAATTTCTATCTCCTGGGGAAAAGGAGCAAAAATCAAGGTTCTGACTCTACCAGAAGAGCTCGATCCAGACAGTTTTCTTCAAAAATATAATAAAGAAGAATACTTGAAGCAATTGGAGAAGAGCCCATCTGTACTCAAGGTATTAATTGATTCTTATACAAGGGAAGGAAATATGGAAATTCCTGAAGAAAAAGCGATGATTGTGAGAAAAGTTGTCAAAGAGATAGAAAAAATACAAATACCAGAACCTCTCTTCCGCAGCGAATACGTGAAAAAAGCGAGTGAATATCTTTCTGTAGACGAAGATATTATGCGGAGGATGTTCCAGCAGAAACCTTCGGAAGAAAAAAGAGAGAAGAAAGAATCCTTTCTGCTAGCAGAGAAAAGACTCCTTCAGATACTCTTGGAAGATAAGCTCTTAGCACAAACTGTATTTTCAGAAATGAAGAAAGAATATTTTCAAGGCCTGAAGAGCGAGCCCATTTTTAATGCTTTGTCAGAAAGTTTCCAGAAAGGCACTGCCTCCAGCATACCAGAGTTAAAACAGAAAATTGACCGTACTCTCTTTAGCCTGCTCTCGGAAGCCCTGATGGAAAAAGAACAATTGCCGACTCTCGAGGAGGCTCTTGAATGCTTGAACACATTAAGACAATACGCGCTTGAAAATCAGGCCAAAAAACTGAAAGAGCAAATCACGAGCCTAGAAAGAAAGGGAGAAAAAGACGAAATCTCCCTTCTTATAAAGCAACTTCAAGAAATAAAAAATCAATTGTCAACTTTGTCGCAACGCAATTACCGAGAAATAAGTTATATTAATAGGGATAGTGTTGCCAAAGAGAGGAGTTAAAATTGTCTCTAGGAGATAAATACAACAAAGACGAAATTGATCAACTCATAACAAAAGGGAGGAAGCAGGGCTATCTCTCTTTCGAAGAAATAGACAAAACTTTCCACGATGATATCAACTCTGATGAAAACTTCCAAGACTTTCTCAGCTCTATGGATGATTACGGAATTAAAATCCTTAATATCAAACAAAAACAGGCAACGCCCAAGAGAAAAAAAAGCGACCTTGTCTCTATTCATGGCTTAGAGCGGACTACTGACCCTGTAAAACTTTATTTGAGAGAGATGGGAAACATCTCCCTTTTGACTCGAGAGGGCGAAATCGCCATCGCCAAAGAAATCGAAAGGGGCGAAAAGACGATCATCAAGGCTCTCTCAAAGACACGTCTCGTCTTGGATGAAGTCCTCTCCCTTGAAGAGCAGCTAAAAGAGAATCCTTTCATCATCCAAGAAATGTTTGACCTAAGCGAAGATGATATTGCTGAAGGAAAACTCGAAGAAAAAACAAAACAAATCCTTGGCCAGGTCAAAAAGATCAAAAACTTGAGCGCTAAGTTAGATCGCATTCCTCAAAAGAGGCAAAACAAGATTGCCCGCGGCCGGATCATAGTCAAGATGAGCAACCTCATCAGCAACCTGAATATCCGTCCTTCTCACCGGGAAAAAATTATCCGAGATCTTCGTAGAAGATTAAGAGCCATCAATGAATTCGAAGAGAAGAAAGAAGAATTAAATGTTCCCTTCGAACAAACCAGAAGATTAAAAGAAAAAGAGTCCATAAAGGAGCAGGTCAAAGAAATCAATTCATCCCTCAGAAAATTCCATAAAGAAATTGGTCTTAACTCTCAGGGTTTAAGAAAAATGGTCCGCTCCATCACCATGGGGAAAAGAACAGCGGACCAGGCAAAAAAAGAATTGGTGGCCGCGAACCTCAGGCTTGTCGTTTCTATCGCTAAGAAATACAGCAACCGTGGGCTTCAGTTTCTTGACTTGATTCAAGAAGGAAACATGGGTTTGATGAAAGCTGTCGAGAAATTTGAATACAGGAGAGGATATAAATTTTCAACCTATGCAACTTGGTGGATAAGACAAGCCATAACTCGAGCCATCGCTGACCAGGCCCGAACCATAAGAATCCCGGTGCATATGATCGAGACAATCAATAAGCTTATCAGGGTTTCAAGAAGTCTTGTCCAAGAAATAGGAAGAGAGCCTACATCCGAAGAAATAGCTAAGAAGATGGATATGCCAATCAGCAAAGTCAGAAAAATCATTAAAATCGCCCAAGAACCTATCTCCCTTGAGACTCCCATCGGAGAAGAAGAGGACAGCCATCTGGGAGACTTTATCGAGGATAAACTTATCCCCTCTCCTCCAGATACAGTCATCCATATCAACTTGAAAGAACAAATTGAACAGGCACTAAAATCCCTTACTGAAAGAGAAGCGAAAGTCTTGAAAATGAGATTCGGATTAGGCGGCGGAAATGAGCACACCTTAGAAGAGGTGGGACAGCAATTCAAGGTGACTCGTGAAAGAATCAGGCAAATCGAAGCCAAAGCATTGAGAAAATTAAAGCATCCGAGCCGCAGTCGGAAATTGAAGTCATTCACTGAAGAGCATTAAATAAAAGCAAGGGGTCAGGTCTTAACTTTCAACAGAGTCACAAGGGTCATCACATGGGTCATCACATGGGTTAGGCATACGCTTTTAACTTTTTTTACTCAAGGAAAGATAATAGATAGAGAAAAGATGGATTGATCCCTCAATACAAAATCCTGATTTTCGAATAAATTAAAAACTTAGATCCGATCTTTGTTCTACTGCTAATGGTATGTTGAAAGTTAAGACCTGACCCCTTTTTTCCTTACTTAAACTTAAAAAATTAGACAAACTAGACAAACTATGGTGGTTGTTTGACTTGGTTTTGAATATCTGTTATAAGGACAATTGAGGGCCTATAGCTCAGCGGTAGAGCCACCGGCTCATAACCGGCAGGTCCCAGGTTCGAATCCTGGTAGGCCCACTTCGTATTTGAGGCGAAGATGTGGATGTCGACTTTGAGAAATTAATCAAACTTCAACGACTCGATACTGAAATCAGACACATCTCTGCCCTTCTTGACAATATCCCCACCCAACTCGCAGAAATAAACCAGCAAATAAATGACAGCGCTCAAATCATTGAGCAGGCTAAAGAGAATTTCGCTTTGAACCAGAAAAGAAGAAAGAGCCTAGAAGATGAGGTTAATGATATCAAAGTCAAGATTTCAAAATATAAAATCCAACTCAATGAAGTCAAAACTAACCGAGAATACACTTCTCTTCTCAAAGAGATCGAAGAGGCACAGCAGAAAATCGACCAATTAGAAGAAGAAATCATCAGCTATATGCTTTCTTCGGATGATATTGAGATAGAGATAAAAGAAGCGACAGAAAAACACCGCCAGGAGGAAGCAATGCTCTCAAAAGAAAAAGCAACAATAAATAAAAAGAAGCAAGAATTGGAAAAAGAAATTGAGAAATTGACACAGGAAAAAGAAAAGCTTCTCGATCAAATTCCTCCTTCTCAAGCAAAACTCTATAATGATCTCTCAAAGAAAAAGAATGGAATCGCCCTTTCTCCTGTAAAAGATGAGTTCTGCTCGATGTGCCATATGCGGGTCAGACCTCAGATTCTCAATGAATTGAAGGTTGAGAAAGAGATTATTTTCTGTGAGAACTGTGGCCGGATACTCTACTGGCTAAAAAAGACAGCCTGATCCCATCTTGAATTTAGATTCCCTATTTACTCCTTGTACATAGAATCTATTATATCCTTGTACTTGTTTTCAACGATATTTCTTTTGACTTTCAAAGTAGGAGTGATTTCTCCCTTTTCTTCCTCAAAATCTCTGTCCAGAAGGGCAATTTTTTTAATCCTTTCATAGGCGGCAAGGGCCGGAGTGGATCTGTCGACTTCGGCCAGCATGAAATTCAAGATCTCTTCTTTTCTAGTCAATTCACTCTGGTTTTCGTAGGCGATATTGTTTGATTTGGCATATTCTTCCAACTTCTCAAAGTCAGGCACGACAAGGGCAGATATGAATCTTCTATTGTCTCCTATAACCACCGCATTCGAAATATAGGGATTGGTTTTTAAAAGGTTTTCGATGGGCTGAGGAGCAACATTCTTTCCTCCCGCCGTAACAAGAATGTCTTTTTTCCTATCCGTAATAACCAGAAAGCCTTCTTCGTCCAGATGGCCGATATCGCCAGTGCTGAACCATCCCCCTTGCATAGCTTCATTCGTTTCAGCCTCCATCTTATAATAGCCTTTCATCACATGCGGTCCTTTGGTTAATATCTCACCGTCTTCGGCAATCTTCACCTCCACTCCAGGAATAGGTTTTCCGACTGATCCAAATTTCAAGTTATCAAAGGTGTTAACAGCAATGACTGGAGAGGTCTCGGTTAGACCATAGCCTTCAAGAATAACTAGCCCTAAGGCATAAAAGAATTCTGCAATATCCTTGGATAAGGGAGCACCACCAGAAACAAAAAATCGTACTCTCCCTCCAGTTTTTTCAATAATCTTGGAGAAGACAAGCTTATGAGCTAAATTTCTCTTGAATTGAAGCCCGCCGGATATGTGTTGATTGAGAAGTTTCCTGTTGCCGTATTCCTTCCCGACCTTGGTTGCCCAGAAGAAAATCTTTCTTTTTAAGGATGAGCTGGATAGAACGTTATCCATGACTTTGGAATAGAATTTCTCAAAGAGCCGCGGCACACAGACCATGATGTGGGGCTTCACTTCGGGCATGTTTTCAGCCACTGTGTCCAGACTTTCAGCGTAGGCTATAGTACATCCCTTATAGAGCAAGGTGAAAGTGACCATTCTCTCCAAAACATGGGATAATGGTAACCAGGAAAGCACAGTATCCTTCTCTGAAAAATCGATAACAGTAGAACTGGCTTTAACATTGCTGAAAAAATTGCTGTGGGTCAGCATAACGCCTTTGGGAATTCCTGTGGTCCCTGAAGTGTAGTTAATAGTAGCTACATCGTCAGGTTTAATTTTCAAGGTTAGTTCTTCAAAAAGTTCTGGTTTTTGCTCAGCAATTTTCTTACCTTTCTCGAGCACTTGAGCAAAGGTCAGAACTCCCTCTGGCGCTTCCTCGGAAAAGGTGATGTAATGCTCAACTTTCGTCAGTTCATTTTTGATGGCCTCTATTTTCTCTCCTTGCTCTGGAGTGGAGTAAACGACTATTTTAGAATCAGAATTATCGATGATGTACTTGATTGGCTCAGACATTAAAGATGTATAGATGGGAACAGTAATCCCGCCAAAACACAGACAGCCGAGGTCAGAGATTATCCATTCTGGCCTGCTTTCCGAAAGGATAATCATCTTATCTCCCTGTTCAAATCCTAAATCCTTCAGACCAAGACAGAAGTACTTGACTCGATTGCCAAATTCTTCTGTTGAGATAGGAACATATTGGCCTTCTTTTTTGTAAAGAATGAGGTCGTCCTTTGGGTATGATTTAATGGTATTCAATAAAATCTGACTGATGGTATCAACCATTTTTCCCTCCTTCATGGCGAGTGTGTCCATTTTAAAGAAGGAGAGATTTTCCTGTCAAGTCTTATTTAGTTTAGAGATGGGGACGGTTCTATTTTTTAGATAAAAAGCTTAGCAGCATGAGACTATAGGTGAGAATAAAAAAATAGAACCGTCCCCAATCTGTATCCCCAATCTGTATAGGTCAGCTTTCGCGGGCTTTGGCAATCGAAACCACCCTGTCGTTATCTTCCAGGTTAATTATCTTTACTCCCTGGGTGGCCCGTCCCAAAGGTCTGATATCCGTGGTCCTTATCCTAATGATTTTCCCGAATTCGGTTATCAGGAGCAAGTCCTCCTCAGAGACTCCCACCATGCCTACTGCAGGACCAATCTTCTTATTGATTTTGAGGTTTATGACGCCTTTTCCACCCCTGCGATGTCGGGGATAAAGACTGATTTTCGTCTTTTTTCCGTAACCTTTTTCACTCCCGGTGAAAATATAATCATCATCACCACTGCCCACAACTATTCCTATCACTTCATCTTTAGAACCTAAGC
>Ga0209636_10001819_pt1 | contig 21583 bp, 19 predicted proteins | sample DeeMarSWOR152_54_FD_187464 | JGI IMG/M metagenome (GOLD analysis project Ga0209636, IMG submission 187464) | Marine sediment microbial communities from White Oak River estuary, North Carolina - WOR-1-52-54 (SPAdes) (version 2) | ecosystem: Environmental > Aquatic > Marine > Intertidal zone >...
GCATCACAGAGAGACCTAATGGGAAAACAATGGCTGTTGTAACGGTTAATCCAGGGGACAAAGGGGTTGCCATAGGGAAGAATGGGAGGAACGCTGAACGCCTCCGCTTCTTGGCAAAAAGATATTTTCAAATACAAAATGTAAGCATAACCTGATCTTTTGAGAGACTAAGAGCATGAAGAAAATCAAATTCTCATTGCATACTTCATTTCTTTTGTTCATGCTCATCAATTCTGTCAAGGCACAAGAAGAACCTTTTGTGGATAAGTTTTTGGGGAGTCCATTGCTCGTTCTTGTGGCGATAATTGTTGTCGACGTTATATCAATCATTTATCATAAGATAAAAAGATAAGGTTTTGTTTATCTAATTTCTTGCTTTTTTATTAATCTTGATTTCTTCAAGCCTAACTCTCGGGCGCGCTCACACACTGGCGTGGTCTCCAGTCTGACAAAACAAAGCTTAGCGCGCGCTGATACTAATCAGTTTAATAAGAAAACAAATTTTCTGGAGGAATCGTCTACGACAGAGAAAAAATGGGGGGTTTGTGAAGGTTATGGGTGGTTTATGGGTCTGGCGGTGTTCCAAATCTTTCCGCGTATCTGCTAAGGAGGGTTACTGCGTCGTACAGGCCAATATGACATAGGTCATATGCGTCTATGTCTGCTCCTGGTTCCCAGTTCGGATGCGGTATACTGTCTCCACGGGTGCAGTAGGCTTTCAGCAACATGACAGCATCGTAAATATTCACTTGGTAGTAGCCACTGCGAGGCTTTGGACCCGAATCCCAAGTCCAACTCCAGTCGATCTCGCCGAGTGGTGGTGCTCCTAAGAAATGCGTTGGGTTGCAGTTGAAGGATACCCAGCCACCTGGCATGATTGCTGTTGGGTAGTAAGTTCCAAGCGTGTATCATGTTAGGCTCCAGTCAAGGTTAGCCAAATAGTAGCCGTGGGGATCAAGGACGGGGGTCCAGTACAGAATCTGTATCAGTTCACCCGGTTCCAGGGGCCTTAGCCAGTGGATTTCGTTGTGACAGTAATCTGGTGGACCTGTAGCGAAGATTTCAAAGTCTACACCTTCAAATAAAGGAATGCCTTCCGGCATTTTCCAGACTTCAATGACCTGTATCACTTGGTCTTCCGTGAATATTATTGTTTTATCGCTTGGCGAGACGGGTTGGTCAATGACGAGCTCTACTAGTCTCTCTCCGCATAACAATGCTAGATACTCGTATTTCGGGAAGAGCGGTATCTGCTCGAGCCACTGCGCCGTCCACATGCTTTCTACGTCGAAGTAGACTTCGATTGTGAAGTCGTCGATAACATTGGTGTGGTGAACGTCCATGACGCTGTGCCACTGCCAACCATCATCGAAAGCATAGATGTACCAGATGCTGAACTCAACATCGTGCGCTGTAAACTGTCTAACTGCTTCGCCTGTTACTGGAGCATGCCATATTACATCCTTTCTGATCCAGTAGGTGACCATTGTTTTTGTTTCGTCGTCTTGGGGGTCATACCATTCATCAACTTCCCAGTCCTGAGCCACCCAAGGAATCTCAACAGGCCTGTAAGGTTCTTCATTGACTAAATGTGTGTAGACGGTTTCATCCATGACCTGCCAGCTAGAGTACATGACATCTGGCGCGAACGGATTCACTGGAGAATACATAGGATTTCTTCACCGTCCATACACTAGTGTAGATGTGGAAGTTGTGATCAGAAAACACTGGGGGATAGCAAAAAGCGTTACTACCGAACTCGTGCGTGCTGGGAATTCCCAGATCCCACAACTGGTATTGCATATAGAATCCAATGTCCATCACGTATATTTTGCTGTCGGCTTTAATGTAGATTACAAGGTCATCAAGGTTTGGCTCGTCCCTAACACCAATTTGCCCCTCACGACCGGGCCAATCCAGTGGATAGTTACGCCAACTATCCTGGTCATAATCATCAAAGCCTGCTGCGTCTAGGAGCGCGTTTGCCGCAGCCATGTTATACTCGTATGGATAGTTGGCTCCCGTCACTAAGGGGTTCCACCAGCCCTGCTGGGGGTATGGAATTGGCACATCAACACGATACGCGAACCCTTGCACTATATCATTAACGATATAGCTCTTGTTTATTGCATAAGCAATAGCCTGTCTGAACTCGCGCATATTCAGGGGGTTCCTCACACCAGGGTAAACTGGAACGGTATAGTTATTGTTAAGGTCGTAACCAAAGTACTCGTTTCCGTCGTGTGCTGCAAGTTGAATGTTAGGGGATGGCATAGGTATTGCCAGCATGAGCGGGTCTAGATTGTAGCATAGGAGGTCGATATTGCCTGCTATCAAAGCATTAAACGCGTTGGTTAGAGTTGCATAGAAGTACATGTCTAATCCTTTGCACTGTCGTGGTGGCGGCGCAGTCACGGGTAATTGTGTTGAGGCTAACAGTGAAATCGTCAGAATCATGATTGCTAGCATGCTTAGTCTCTTCAAATTCTTACCTTCTCCTTTACAATCAGAACTTTCAACATGAGTTTGTATTTAAGCTTGTGATGCTTTTGGTTAAGGTTTTGTGTTTACTGATCCTTAAACTATTTCAAACTTCCATTTGAACACGCGCACGCGATAATAGAAGATGATTCGCGCGCGCGCACGTTTCTCTTGATGAAGCCCTTAGATTTTAACGCGCGCACCCTTCTAACACAGAAATTAGCGCGTGCGTGATGGTTTCAGGCTGCTTCTGAACTTTCCTTGCTAATAGTACATAGGTGCATACCGTCAATAGAAAATAGTTTCACAAGTGCTATAAGATTGCATTGTATATAGATGTGATCGAGCAAACCAAGGTATTGTCGTGGGAAAGGGAATATGAGGAGAAGTAGGCACGGTTTGATAATGGTGTCCGCGTTGATGATGTCTCTGATCAGCGTAGCGATTGAATCAATTGTGATCCAACAGAGATTATGGAACAGCGAGACCATTCATGCTTCTGCGGTTGTCCCAGATCCCTTGGGAGATCTAGTTCATATATACACTGGAGAACCAGCTGAGAACTACTCAGACTTCGTGGATGTGCAACTCACTGAACTGCAACTGTCAACCGAGGCGAATGAGATATCGTGTAACATCACATTGGCGGGAGAACCTGCTGGTGGCATAGAGAACACCGTCTTCTACACTATTCTGCTCGATGAAAACAATGATAGGCTGGACAATTCTCCGGAATATCCCTTGGAAGATTCAGACACTATGTACACTGTAATTCGCACTGAAAGCGGAAACTGGACGATTGAGCGGGCAAAGTATCAAGTTATAGGACGCTGGTGGATCGTTGAAGATACTGAGGCAGTTTTCACGTTAAATTCCTCTGAGCAGGGGAACTTCACAGTCCACATGCGAGTACCTCTGGCAGAACTCAACTTCACTGGGCTGATTCCGTGGAAGGTGAAGACAGAAACATTCACCTTTCCTTCAACCTTTCCAGCAACCGGAGACTTTGTTCCTAACCAAGGATTAGCTTACTTGCCTGATCTGCCGCCACAGCCGGTAATATACAATCCAAGAAATGGGAGTTGGGTCAGCGGGCTCACAGGTGTATCAGCAGCTGAGATGAGTGACGCCAAAGACGTCGTGTCTACACTGTTTGAGTATTCTCAAGATGGAGAGACGTGGAACATCATAAGATTGGATACTGATGGGCGTGCGAACACCTTTCCGCGCGAAGTGTATGATCCCTCTTGGGACGGGTGGGGAGCATTGTGGAACACTTCTGACATGCCTGAAGCTTGGTATGACATAAAAGCAACGATGACAGACCTCACTGGCCAATGGCGAAGCACACAGACAACAGTCTATGTTGATCCTACTCCGCCTTATCCAGTTATTGTTGAACCAGCTTTTGATCAGATGGTCCAAGATACTGTCCGAATCAAGATATTTACTGAAGACGAAGACGTTGCCGGTGTAATCTTCTCAGCTTTCAGGGTCTATACCTCGTCAGACTATGAGAAAGACGTTCCATTTCCCCCGCAAGGTTATGGATGTGCACCAGCTGCCGTGGCGGCGTCGCTCCTTTGGCTAGACGATTACAAGAATGAGAAAGGAGACGAGCCTTTTGATGATTTAGTGCCTCCGGGATTAGAAGGACAAGACGGCAAGAAGCTCTGCGAGAAACTCAACAAGGATTATTTCAAAACAACGAACAAGGATCCGATGGGACAAGTCGGAGAGCACGCAACATCAGACAAAAACGTAATGAAGGGTATAGCAGATTATCTGAATGACAGGAACAAGGCGGGAATGAAGCAGAAATTCACCGTCAAAGCTATCAAGGCTAACCCTCAGGATAAAAACGCCATCTGGCCTGATACACTCCCTCCCAACATCAACTGGGTTCAGTACTACAAGACTATGCTTCCGCATGAAGATATTACCCTGTTTCTTGATGGAGAGAAGCAGAATGGCGATGATTGGGGACACTCAGTGACCGCGAACAGTTTTAGATCTTCACTAGAGATTGATTGGACGATGGATGGATGTGTGTGGGCGCAAATCCCTCCATGGAAAATAGATTTCATGGACCACAATGGAGATACCTACAGAGAAGTTGAGGTTGACGAACATGGGAACGTCAAAGGTCTTGAGAACTACTATCCTAACCTCAAGCCGGGAGGTCAAAGCGCAGATATGATCGTGATCTCACCTGAAGCTACGTACAGCGAGTTGGAGAAGGCTCTAGAGGAGTGGCAGAAGTTGCCAAGTGATTGGATGCCGCTAGGTCATGGGACTCCCCTTCCGAGAGACCCTTATGAAGCACACCTCTACCCGTACTCATTCCCGTGGGATACCACAACTGTGGAAGATGGCCATTATCTCTTAATGGCGACGATCGTCGATGATATGGGAAATGAGGCTTCAAGCATGATATGGATCACAGTCAACAACAATCAGTCAATGGTAGCTCCGGGCGATGTCAATGGTGACCGCAGAGTTGACGTATATGATATTGTGCTGGGAACCATCAGTTATGGTTGTACGGAGCAGTGCCCGAAATGGAATCCATGCACCGGACCACTTGCTGATTGTGCACCACCATGGGGAATCATCGACTTGTACGACCTAGTCATGATAGGTGCACACTACAGCAAAGAGTATCCATAAACCCGAAGTGGGTTGACCACATAGCGCGCGCAACACTCAAAATTCGAACTTGGAACTATTTAACGTCTTCATTAGGGCGACAGTTTTTCATTTGTGTTGGTGATATCCATCTACCTTGGTGAGTGTATCGTAGAGGGCAACTTCGCCTCTTCCTACAGAGTAAAGTCGCATCTGCTATCACATTTTCGAGGCTGGATATTCTCAGGAAAGTCAACCCTCGAGGGAATCTTCACAGTACAGATCATGATTTGCGCGCGCGAAGTTAGTTAGTTAGTTAGTTAATTCAATAGTTCAGAATTCAAGTTCGATGAAAAAGATGATTTGGATCAAGAATTAACATATTAACTAACTTACCGCAAACATTAACTACACAAAAAGAGTGAATTCTGTTATGAACTGGTTCACTAACTAGCAACTCTTCTTTTCTCTACGTTGCTTTTTAGCTCCTCGGATTTAGGCAATCTATAGAATAGAGGTTTACGTCCACCTTTGCTTTTGTAGTCTTTCTTAGTGTACTCTATGACTGTCTTCTGCAGAAGCATGGTCCTCATGACTTCGTTAAACTTTGGCAAAGTCCAGCCGCTGTATTTCCACAGTTTGGTGTGCATGCATTCTTTGTTAGGTTGCTCTTTCAGTATGGCTATTATCCTGTCGAAGTACGCTTCATCGGTCATGACAGGCTTTCTTACGCCTATTAAACTCCACTGCCTTTGTAGCTCAAAGAAGTTTTTTATGTGTCTCAGTGTTTTATTGATAGCCCAGTTCACATCTTCGTCTATTACTGGCAATGAGGCATATCCTGCATCATGCATTTTTTTCAAACCATCAGTAGATTCCTGTCTGCTCATTGAGTGAATAACCGAAAGTTTTATGGACATTTCGGCCATTCTCGCTACATAGGTGTGTATTATTCCTTGAGGGGTTTTTTCGTAGTATCTCATTGTAGCCACAAGTGTCTTATCTCTGAACTTGGCTAGTTTCTCGTGTGGAAGGATAGCTGCATAGACAGGTTCATATTCGGTTACTTCCATCAAAGTTTTCTTGAACTCCACCAACCTATCCACGAAACTTTTCAGTTCATCATCAACTGTATTCGTATCTTTCTGCCAGAAGAAATCTCTTGATGTAGGTGCTGGTTTCTCTACTTTAGCTATATCGTATAATATCCGATTTCCTGTTCCTTGAACAAAAAACTCAAATCCATTATGCTGTAAATGTATGGTGTTGTAGCTGCTAAGAGGTTTACGCACACATTTTTGGGTTCTTCCAGTTTATAGCTTTTGGTGTATCGTTTTTGTATTACACCATCATACAATTCGCTTAAGAACCCCAGTATATCTGCAATGTAAGATTTACTCCTCTCCTTGAATAGGCTTGAGAATTCATCACGAATTGCTATGCCTTGGCTTTGTTCCTTGGCAAGATACTCTATCATTCCCTCAACACTGAATCTGCTTGGCATGATAGGTCTTACTTTGGTCCACAGTTTTTTGTCCTGTACGCCTTTGTTTATGTATTCCTCTATTCTTTGGCCGTAATCTGTCAGTGTGGGTATTGCATAGTATTTTAGAGGGACACTTTTGTGTGCTATTCCGCTAGGGCCAATGCACATGAAGAAAAGATTGGTATTCAGTCTTCCCAGTTTAGTATCTGCTCTCACACTTGTTCCTAATATCGTGTTGAATACGTTTACAGCTACGCTCTCTAACCAGTGTCTGTTTGTTGGAATGCGTTCTACCATTAGTTTTGTATAGTCCTCTATAAAACCCATCTTCATCGCCGAACACTAAAAGTTAAAGGTATCCAGTGTGGTTTTTTGTAGCTGTGATTTACTCTTTTGGCAATTGGAAGCGTTAATGCTCTACCATCTGCAACATAGCACAGAAAGTTTGATGGAGAACAGAATATTTCTAGTTTCTTTTCCTTTATCAGCCTATGCATAATATCAATAAATTCCTTGTTCATTTTTGTCCAAAACACAATGTTTTGACTTATCAAACCGTAACTAAATTCTCCATCCAATTCTTCGCCAAAAACTCTTTGTAATCCAGCAAAAGTTGTCCCTGCATGACGTTTGATGTATTCCATTATTCTCTCTTCTAGACGTGTTTCTTTCCCTTCACTCTTTGTTCGCTCTTCTTCAATTGTCCCTGCTTGTGGAAGAATAGGCGATTTCTTCTTCACATTGTCACCTCGCGCGCACGCCTTTTCTCTTCCCTTACGGTTACACATTCGATTCATTCCATCCTCGTATAGCTCCATCTAGTGCTGAGCATATTGCGGAAAAGTATTTCAATTGGTTATATTATATGGATTTTTGCCTAAGTGGTTTAGTTTATTTGAGGTTTAATGTATGGGCAGAACGAGAATACACGCAGAAAGAATTTTGAGTATCCTGAAAAAGCATGGAGAAGGCTCCTTCGCTGAAATCCGGAACTGGTATAAAGAGGACTACCCTCGTGAAATAAGTACTTTCTCTCTGAACGAGAATTTGCTTTGGTTGCGGGACCGAAAACTCGTTCAGAGAAAAGAGTATCCAAAAGCAGGGAAGCTTAAAGGCGATATAGTTTATGCGATCACAGAGGAATATTTGACCCGCGAGTTACGATCAGCTCTAATTACTGCTTTGGAAGAAATCAAGCCAATTAAGTGGATGCCTTGGAAAGAACCGACGTTTATCCTGGGGTCTGAGGGAAAGAGTGTAGACGTCCTAGACGATGATCTCATATTTGGAGAAAGTGCAGACTGTTTATCTGCAACCACTCTACGAAGATTTAGATTGGAGATTGAAAAAACAGTCAGAAGATAGATCGTGTTCAGGTTTCTGTGCTCAATACAAGGTCAATGAGCGCTTTCTGATCAACTTCAGTGTGCGTTCTCCAATCAAGATATAATTGCTCATGGTCGTCCTGCATTAAATAACCGTAATGAATGTACCTGTCCACGTTTATTCCGACCTTCCATCCAGGAAGTTTGTTTCGCAGTAATTCTTCAACTTCTTTTCGCGTTGCTTTTCCTCTTTTGGATATTATGTAGGCAATTGTTGTTGCTAGTCCTGCGAGGTCATCGATTCGCCAACCTATCATTTTGGCTTCTTTGGGTGTTAACTCTCCTCTCAATGTTACGCAGAATCTAGCTTTGTTCAGCTGGTCTAGGGTTGGTTTTTCAGGCGGTTTCTCTCCTTCGAAAACTGTTTTCACTTGCAAATCGAGAGTTTTCAGATGTTCGTTTAAGACTTTGAGGACTTTTGGGTAGTCTGAGCCTAGAGCTTGACGAAGCTCCCATCCTTTTATTCCGGGTTTTCTGTGTCTTCGGTAGAAGAGCAGATGAACTGCCCTCTTGATTTTGTTCGCGTAGTAGGCTTTCCTTCTACTCATTTAGCTCGCCTCTTTTCCATTTCATCCAGTCTTCGGCTGTGATGGCTATGGGTATTGAAACCAGCTGCTTTTCCCCCATTTTGGCCAATGGTTTTTTGTAGGGTTTGACGAAGATTTCTTCTTCCAACGGATGGATTTCCAATGTTGCATAGCCGTATGTGACTAGGAAACTTGTCATGAAGGCTTTGTGTACGGTTTCCTCGTAGGTTTCTGCGCCTATGAAGTCCCAGTATCGGATTTTGCCGTCTTCACCCTTTTCCTCAACTTGTTCCTTTAATTTGTCCCAAAATTTTTCAAGTTCTTCTGAGAAGGCTTTATTCCGCAAGATTCGCTGTCTTATCAGCTCCTCTCTTGTTGCTGGACCAGCTTCGATTTCTTCAAGGGGAAACTCTTTCCATCTTTCATTCAGCGGCAGTAGGTTTTCCCAGTATTTGATCGCTTCTGCTAGGCTGTGGATCGATATTTGTTCCAATTCAACTGTTGGATGCCAAGCCTTCAAGAAAATGTTAACAATGTCTTCTTTACTCGTGCGTGCGAGTTTCTCCTCCAAAAGAAATGGGTCAGTGTAAAGCGATGTCGAACGATGTTTAACCCACTCGCTTTGAAGCTTGATGATCGAGGCCAAACTGTGGATGGTTTCGGCATCTAAGCACAGGTCTTCTGGTAGTTTCCATTCTGGGAAATACTCCTTAACCACGCTTATGACTTCATCAACATTCATGAGGAATGGATCGAGGGAACGTTCCTGCACAGACTCGCACATCTCGATTATTTTCTGAAGCTTTTCTCTTCCGAGTTTTGTGTGCATTCTTTTCGACTGCATTAGGCAACCTCTCTGATTATCGACTTTCCTTCGATGCTCTGCACTGTAATTATGTTTACTTCTTCCTTCGTGAAGGTTATCTGGCTGGGTGTAAGAACGATGTATTGGGCGTTTTCGTTTCTAACTGTTGAGATGAGCATCTTTGCGATTATCTCACGGTTTTTCGGGTCCATGTGGATGTCGTATTCGTCAACAGCGCGGAACGGTGAACGAACATGTTGTTGCAAGGCGAGTAGAAAGCTTATTGTTGCTGTTGTTCTTTCTCCACCGCTCTGTGTGTAAGCATTAAGTGGAACTGGTTTGCTGCCCTTGAAGCCTACGAGAATTCCGAGGCCAGCAGCCTCTATGTCTTGTTCGTTGACGAGTCTGACTTCTCCGAGGGCTTGGGCCTGTCCAATAATCTTCTGATACTGCAGGTTTACGCGGTCTAGAAGGCTTCGGATTACTGTTCGCCAAGCCTGCATTCTCGTTCTAACTTCTTCCAGTGTTTTCTCACGGTTTTCAGCAACTAGCTTTGCTTTTTCCTTCAACTCTAAGTAAAGCTTTGAATAGGATTCATACATGCGTTCTATGTCTTCGGAAACGTCTGAAAGGGCTGCCAAATGTCCGTCTGTAACTCTAGTCTCGTCAAGAATTTCACTGACGCTCTTTATTACTGCGATTCTGGGTCCCGTTTGCTCTGCTTTTTTGAGCGCCTCATCCAAGTATGTTTTGGAGTCTCTCAGTTCTTTTTCCAGTCTTTTGAGTTCAGCTTTTGCGTTTTCTTCACGATACTTAAGCAACGCCAGCCTGATTCTGTTGTCCAGAACTTGACTGCGGACTTTCTCGACGTTTTCCTCTAGGTTTTCCATTGTTGCCTTGTTTTCACTTATTTTGATAGTTAGTTTTGAAAGCTGCTGATTGAAATTTTGCATCAGGTCCTTCAGGTTTTCGCTTTTCAAGAGCTTAAATTGCTTTGAAAGGTTTTCCTCAAAGCCTTGGATTGCCAAAGGAGTTGGGTTTCCGCGATGAAATGCGTTCTCTAGCATTGCTGTTTCTTTCAGCAGCTCCTCACATAGGGAGATTGTTGAGTCGCTTTTGGCTTTCTCACGTTCAAGGCTTAAGCGGTCGTCGAAAAGGCTTTTCCATTCCTCCTTCAGTTTTCCAAGCTGGTTTTGTTCGATTTGAAGCTGATCCGTTACCTCTTTGGTCTCGTCTTCAATCTGGTTCAGAACGGCTTGTTCTTTTTTCCTTTTTGCTTCAAACTCTTTAACTATGTCTTCTCTTCTTACAGCTTCCGCCCAACCGAGTTCCCTTTCTAAGAACCTCCGTTTAGTTAGTAGCTGCTTCTTCTCCTGGTATCTGTCGTATTGTTCTCTCCAGTAGTTAAGCGTCTGTTCGGCTGATTCTAGGAGTTTGCCTATTGAGCTTTCTTGACTTGACATGCGTGTCAGCTTTTTTTGGGCTTTGAGCACGTTTTTGCGGTACGATTCAAGTCCAACGGCAGCCTCAACCATGCATAGCTTTTGCTGACTGGAAAGTACGGTGAATTGTTCGACCATGTTTTGATGCATGATAATAAGCATGTTGTCAGGATCGACGCCCAGCTTAGTTAAGAGTCTTTCAACTTCAGCTTTCGTGGCTGCTCTGTTTTCCAGCTCAAGCCAGTACTTGCCGTCCTGCCTCAAGCCACGTGTGAGGAAAATCTGGTCTTTGTTGAATCTGGGGACCAGTCTGCGATTCCCTCTCTTCGAGTTATCTAGAACTAGCGTTACACGGGCTTGGTCTCTTCCCCAACGTATCAAATCGCTCAATTTTCTTGAACGCTCAGTATAAGACTGCCCTAAAGCCAGAGATATGGCTAATAAAAGTGAGGATTTTCCCGAACCATTGGGTCCGCAAATTACGTTTACGCCTGATTTAAACGGTACCCTAGCATACTCGTAGCTCATGAAGTTTTCTAGGATTACCTGTTGAATCAGCATTTATGTAATTGCCTCTTTAGCGAATAGTATTAAAGTCAAAAGTCTCTTATTAAAACGATTAGGCTGAAAACCTATAGATATTTAGGAAGGATAAATGCGTCCTTTTAAATGAATCTGTATCATAGCGTTCTATGTCACCGAATCTTCCTAAAAGACAGCTTTTTATATGATTCGGTGCCAAAGTTGGCATGATAACAATGCAGAAAAGAAGACTTGGAAGAACGGGCTTGCAGGTTTCAGTTGTTGGGTTTGGAGGCATACCTATCATAGCTTTGTCTCGGAGCCAAGCTGAAATGGTTGTGAGGTATGCCTATGAAAAGGGTGTCAATTACTTTGACACGGCCAGAGGTTATGGAGATAGTGAAGATAAGATAGGGGCAGCGTTGAAAGATGTGAGAGATGAGGTTGTTCTGGCAACGAAGACTCATCAGAGGACTAAGGAGGCTGCTGCTAGGGCTGGTCTCAAGCAGAGTCTCAGGAACTTGCAGACGGATCGGATAGATGTTGTTCAGCTGCACGGCATTGATAGTGAAGAGCTTCTTAAGAACACTATGGGTTCTGAAGGTTCGTTGAAGGCGCTTGAGGAAGCTAAAGCTCAAGGAAAAATCAGCTATATCGGAATTAGCGGCCACAACCCGTATGTTCTGTCAAAGGCTATCAAGACAGGAAAGTTTGACACTGTTCTGGTGCCTTTGAACGTTATGGATAGAAGAGCCACTGAGGAATTGATTCCTTTGGCTGAAGAAATGGATGTGGGCGTTGTTATAATGAAGGCTTTAGGAGGATGCGGGGCTCCGCTCACGTATCCGCAGTGGGGTGTCCGATTCTTGGGGAAACCTGAGGAGGATTGGCCTGATCGGTCAGAGTTCGTTGCTCATTTTGGGAGAGATGGGATGGAAAGAGCGGAGCGTGCTCTAAGGTTTGTGTTGGCTCATGAGGTGGATACAGTTGTGGCAGGAATACGTTCTACAGAACAAGTTGACTATCTTGTCAAAGTTGGAGGAGATTTCAGCGGTCTCACTGATGAAGAGAAGTTAGCTTATAGATTTGGGGAATTGCCGCCTGAACCATTTTGTCGGGAGTGTGGGCTGTGTGTGCCGTGCCCTGATGGTGTTGAGATTCCAATGATTTTGAAGTGGGATGTCTATCATCGATTCTACAATATAAAGAAGTGGACTAGACAGCATTATCCAAAGCTTCGGGCAAGAGTGAATAGCTGCACGGAATGTGGTGAGTGTGAGAAAAAGTGTCCATATCATCTTCCAGTGATTAAGATGCTGAAAGAAGCTGAAAACAGACTAACCAGCCGATAGCGTGCTGTTGTTGCATGTAGGTAGAATTTTGTTCTGGCTTAGGGATAGAAGCTGCGTGAAATCTGTGAAGAGGAATTTGCTTGAAGAAACAGAGAAGTTTCTGAGTGATTGCGCTTACAAAATCGTTTGTGTTCCGCATGAAGTTATAGAAGACTACAATGCAACGTATAATGTCGTGTGTGATGATAAGCTAATTACGACCAATGCAGCAAGAGAGCTTGATATTCCGCTTAATGAAATATGGATTTCTGAAAAGTGGAAGCCGTACGCGAAGTACATAATCTTCCATGAGCTTAGAGAAATATATTACCGAGCTAGGGGATTTGAGAGAGACGATGCCCATGAGAAGGCTATAGAAGACCAATTGACAATATGGAAAAATGATGAATTGTTTTTGAAAATGGTCAGAGACATGAGAGAAATGGATAGGAAAACGGCGGAAAAGAAGAGGAGGCTCAAATCTCTTAAGTGAAAACTGCATACTAGAAGGCTAGGTGTCAAACCTATGGTTGTTGCTGGTAAAGTCTTTAGGCTTGTTGAACCACTTTCGCTGGCTGAAACAGCGTCTATGCTTGAGGGACATCGTACTGAAGAGAGTTATGAGGAGGGTGACTACAAGTTTGAGCTTGTGACTGAGGTTGTGGGGCTTCTGCCAAAGGAAAACATGCTCACAGGAGTCTACTCCCATGACTATGCAATGCACGTTTTTCACAGAGGCAAGGTCATGCCATTACCACGCACCGTTGAGGCACTTTTTAGCTTTGCTGAACATGAAGACGCAACGTTTTTGACCATAGTTGAGAAGAAACGTTTGGCTAATTTTATAGCAAACAAGCTGAGCGAAATTTTGTTTGAGAAGGTAGGTGGCATAGTGGAGGCTAGAATTCCGCCTGAAACTTTGAGGGAGTTTCATCTTAAGAATCCTGAGGACACGAAGATCACGTTTTTTGACAATGTGGATATCCCGAACGTGAATAAGCTTTCGCTTTATGGACCGGACTTGGTGAACACTTCGCTTTTTGAGGATTATGGTAAGCATGGTGACTTGTGGTACATCGTTGCCAGATCAAAGAAGTATGGATATGTGGTCGGTGTGACAAGAGACGCTTCAGTAACAATATTCAATTCAACAGAGAAAGAAAAATACCTCGAATACGTAGCAAGAGAGATATACCCACTGATTTCCAAATGATGCTTACCAGATGGCGCGCGCTAGAACGCCACGTCGATTCACGGCTTACGGCTACAAGGTGCTGGCGTTATTCCATGGTAGCGACCCTAACAATCTTTAAAAATGGGAATTCTAGGCATTTATGGTTAGAATGTACGCTCAAAAATATTGGTCAATGTCAATCTCCAATGTTCTTGATCAACTTGACAGTTCTGAGAGAGGGCTGAACAAGAAAGAGGTCAGTGAGAGACTACTCCGCTATGGAACAAACGAGATCAGCAAACGGAAAGTCAGAACGGGACTGCTCATCTTTCTATCCCAGTTCAAGAACCCATTAGTGATAATCCTGATTGGCGCAAGCGTTGCTGCAGCTTTTCTAGGAGAGCTCACAGACGCAGTGATCATAATGATTATTGTGGCAATTAATGGCGTTCTTGGCTTCTTCCAAGAATTCAGATCAGAGAAGGCGCTGGAACGACTTAGGAAATACATTACAATTAGTGCCAAAGTATTACGAGAAGGGCAGAAGCAGCATGTTGATGCCAGACTGCTGGTTCCTGGCGACGTAGTTTCGCTTGAAACTGGTGATGTTGTTCCTGCTGATATGAGGTTGTTGAGAGTAGACGAATTGTCCATTGATGAATCATCTTTGACTGGGGAGTCGTATCCTGCTCGAAAGACTTCTTCAGAAATCCCAGTAGAAAGTCCTCCTGTACATGAGATGAAAAATATTGCCTTCATGGGAACGTACGTTAAAGGAGGAGAAGGAGCTGGCGTTATCATAGGCACTGGCAGGGACACGTACTTTGGGAAGACAGCTCAGCTTTTGAAGAAAATCAAGAGAGAGAGCGAATTTCAGAAAAGTATGACAATATTCGGATATACTCTAATTAAAGTCGTCTTGGCCAGCGTTGCTCTGGTTTTTCTAATTAATGCCCTTCTAGCAAAGGACATAATCAGCACCATCCTATTTTCCATAGCTTTAGCTATCGGAATGGTTCCAGAGGCTCTGCCCATAGTAGTAACCATATCTCTTTCCACCGGAGCGCTTTTACTTGCAAAAAAGAATGTCATTGTGAAGAGACTAGTCTCGGTTGAGGATCTCGGAAACGTTGATGTCATCTGCACAGACAAAACAGGGACAATCACGGAAAACAAGTTAGCCCTTGAAAGGTATGTTGGCATTAATGAACGGTCAGAGGATAGGCTGATCCTTTATTCTCTCTTGTGCAACTCAATAAGGAAGAAGAGAGACGTAGGCAATCCAATCGACACGGCAATATGGAATTATGCAAAACGAAACTTCGACATAAAGGACCTCAAAAAATACCCAATTGTGAAGGAAATGCCATTCGACTCAAATCGGAAAAGAATGAGCGTCGTCGTAAGAACAAATGATAAGCTGTTATTCATTTCCAAGGGTGCTCCAGAATCGATACTTGACATCTCAAGCCACGTGTGGCAAGATGGTAAAGTCAAGTTGTTGAAGGACAAAGATGCTGCGAAAAAACTTTATCAGGAATACGGAAGTAGCGGACATAGAGTAATTGCTGTTGCCTACAAAGAGGTTGAAGAAAAGGAAAGCCACACCAAAACCGATGAATCTGGACTTACATTACTCGGATACATTGCATTCATCGATCCTCCCAAGAAGACGGCGAAGCACGCCATCAAACTTAGCAGAGAGCTAGGAGTCGATGTTAAAATCTTGACAGGTGATGGTCCTTATGTTGCCAAGGAGATTGCTCGCCAAGTCGGATTGAAGGTGAAAGATGATGAAATGATCCTCGGTCAAGAAGTCGACAAGCTCACAGATGAGGAGCTTCAAGGAAAAGTCAGTAACATACTCATTTTCTCAAGGGTGACACCTGAACACAAGTACAGAATAGTCAAAGCCTTGAGAGCTAACGGACGAATCACCGCTTGCTTAGGTGATGGAATCAACGACGCTCCAGCGCTTAAAGAGGCTGATGTAGGAATAGCCGTAGATCAAGGTTCAGACATCGCAAAGGACGCCGCCGACATCATTCTTCTCAAGAAAGGTTTGAAGGTCATAGTCGATGGCATCAAAGAGGGCAGAAGAACCTTCAGCAACATAGTGAAATATGTGATCTATACCATCGCAGGAAACTTCGGGGACCTTTACACCATTGGAGCTGCATCAGCAGTGCTACATTTTCTGCCTCTGCAGCCATCTCAACTAATCTTGGCGAACTTCATGACTGACACACCGGTCGTTGCTGTTTCGACAGATAACGTTGAAAAAGAAGAATTGGTGAGGCCGAGGAGATGGGACACAAACCACATCTTTAAATTTGGTGGGCTTCTTGGTCTAGTAAGTGCTGTGTTTGACATAATACTTATTCTGCTGCTTTTTTACGTTTTCAAGGTCGGTGATGTTCTCTTCAGAACTGCCCTATTTGTAGAGATCGTCTTATCAGAGGTTCTGGTTTTATTCATGATAAGAACTGACAAATTTTTTTGGAAGAGCGAACCTCCTAGCATAAAACTGGTTGTGGCATCCGTGATTGCCATCTTCATAACCTTGGCATTTGTCTATCTTCCTATTGCTGGCATTTTCGAATTCACCTTGTTACCTTTGCCTTTACTTGGGATGGTGGTGTTAGTCGTAGTTGGATACGTGATTGTGACCGAGACAGTGAAGCTAGCCTACTTTAAGAAACTTATAAGACCAAAAATCATGCCCTTGATAACGGCTCAAGTCAGATTGTTAGATGTCGTGGCGATAATGTTTCTGCGCTTTGAAGACGAGATTTCTATTGATTCTTTGATTGAAGATCTGGCTGAAACCGTGAGTTACCCTCTTTCTTCCGAGAAAACAATCTACAGCCTCCATCACCTGAGGCGCGCTGGCTTAATAAGCATCAACTGGCGCGAAAGAACGATAAAACGAGAGAAACCAATGAAAGATTATGTGATGAAACATTTGACCGGTGAACTTTGGCCGAAGATAGCGCAAGATTGGCCCAAGATCATTTCCACCATTCAGACAAAGTACAACAGAGTAAACCCGGAATATGAGACTCTCCTTCAGTCTGCTACAATGGGATCAAGCAAAGAAGGTAGATAGGATACAACTCTCGTGTGCTCTTTGTGTCATCTGCATCTTTCTCCTGAAGGGCGCCTTACCTGAGTTGAAAGGTTAACTTTCGAGACATGTGAGAGATTCATGGCAATCCATAGTTATCAGATTCATCTTTTGCTTTCTAGAAAATCTCTCCTTAGGATCCCAGGGATTGGAGGTAGTATCTTCTCTTCCTCAAGCTTCTTTTTGACCTGTTCTGTGATCTTACCCTTTATGAACTCCTCGTTTTCAGGCTCATTTATCCAGAATAAACACTCAATTTCAGTAGTCCATTCCTTGCTCCGTACGACGAATCGAATTTCTCGTCTTCTTTTTTCGTCAACAACCACATTCGGATGAGTGCTGAGAGCACCCTCTATAGCTCTTTTGGCTCTTTCAATGTCAAAAACGTAGTCTATGTAAAACATGATTGACGCCACGGTTTCTTTCTTGCCGCCAGTGAGATTGATTATTTTCTGTTTCAACAATGCAGAATTCGGAATAGCAATCTCGTTTCTATCATATGTCTTCAGTATAGTGGTCCTGAGACTTATGTCCGTAACTACGCCTGTCACGTTATCAACTCTTATCACATCGCCGATTCTGTATGTCTTTCCCGAGATTATCAGTAGTCCAGAAACCCAGTTCTCAATTATGTCCTTTAACGCAAACCCTATTATCAAAGCTCCAATACCTAGACCCGCAATCAGCCCTGTAATGTCAACATCGAAAGTCCATAGAATCAAGATGACTGCAATGGAATAGACAACTAACTGAACGAATCTCTGAACATGTGCAAGATGTCGCTTGACCTTAGGCCGTTCTTTGGTAACTCTTTTGATTAGTCGATTGAAGATAATTACTAGTATGAAACTGGTGATGACTACTATTGCCACCTGTACGATCAGATAGATAAAATCGGGATCAGCTAAGAATTCAAACATAGGCTAAACTATCCTTTTCTAGTTCTCCATCATCCTAAGATAAGCGTTTCTGTTGTCTATGTAGTGCCTCGGGCGCTCGATCATAAGCAAGATAAATATCTCTGCGACTTCCTCCAACGAGCCCGGATTAGTTTTAAATACAATCTCCTTTAAAATAACTACGATGGTGCTTCGAATTGAATGTAGAAAAGCCTTCACACGAATTGCCTATTGACGAAATTCTTTCTCTAACGTTGAATCTTTACCTTTCCAAGTTCTTACAGTTTTTCTTGCCTTTTCTAATTGCCGGAATAATAACAGGCCTTTCCATGTACGTAATAATATCTTCTTTTCCCATACCAACACCGCCAAGCACGACAGCTTCCTATGAAGAAATATTCGAATGGTTTTCTGCCTTCCTTTCAACAGTCATTTCAATTGGCATATTGTCAGCCCTCGTCACATGGATCGTCAGCACCACAACCACTGGAATCGCCACTAAATACGCTTCTGACCAAATAGAAAAAGGCACCTCAAACCTGGGCGCTAGTCTCAACTTCACGATATCCAAACTTCCATCACTACTCATAGCTCAATTCATAATTGGGATTTTGACTACAATCGGCATGTTCATTTTCATTATACCTGGCATAATCATTGCCATAATGTTCTCGCTGACAATCCCCACAATAATCATCGAACAAAAAAGCGCCTTTGAAAGCTTAGGAAGAAGCAGAAGACTAGTAAGAAACCGCTGGCTCAAGACCTTCGTTCTCTTATTAATCTTAGTCATAATTGTCGGCATAGTCACTTTTGTTGCCAATCTGCTGGCAACACCTCTGAACACCACTTACCCAAACGCGAGCCTCATCGTCAGCAGCATAACATCGTCATTTTTAGCTCCGATATTTCCCATTGCGATGACCTACCTGTACTATACAATGGTCGCTAGAGAAGTCGGACCGCCTCCGCCCCCTCCCTTCTAACACAAACTGCCAGATTAAGAAGAGATGATAGCGTGCATCTTAATGACGTCTCATGTTGAGTCACATCTTTGCGCGCAAGCTTGTTCACTTATCAATCTTCGAGAAAATGAAAGGGGATGTTAGATTGTTGACGGTGGCGGTTGTGGCGAGGGTCGATCGGTCAAGTTTTGGGAAGGTTCCCTTGAGCCTCTTCTCCTTAGAATGACAGCAGCCGCTACGACTATTATGACGGCTATTATTGCGACCACTATGAAGCCGCCAAGTCCAGGTGCGAGTCCAGCTGTAGCAGCTGGCGCAAAGTAAGCAGTAAACAACGGGTCATGCTCAATTCTGTAACCGCTATAGTTTGGATACGAGATCAGGTAGAGGTAGTCTGCCCGCGTCATGTTGGTTATCGTCTCTTTCGCTCTTTCGTAAAGCTGAGGGTGCATATGTACAAGAATTAGAGGTAAATATGTTGTAAAGTTTCTATGAAACCTGAAAAGGTCATGATTTTTTGCGTAGCCGCCAATTCCAGTGGTTCGGACGACAGCATCATAGGCTTGTGATGCATTTTCGGTTGGGTCTTCAGTATAGTTGAAGAGGTTATATGTTTCTTTGGCGCCGAAGGTGGCGTTAAAGATCTTCTCACCATCATCTGCGTAGGTCGAGATGAATGAATCGCTAACGAAGACTTCGCTGTCCGTTACCTTCTGTCCGTTCGATGAAATGCTGGAAGTACCTCTATCCAGCATGACTGATGATTGAAATTGGACGATGCTCATTTTGACATTGTTCTTCTGAAGGAACTCGTGAACATTTTCATCAGACAGTTTCAGGCCAAACAAGTGACAACCATGGCTATTGTAGTGAATAGGCAACACTCCTAAGAAAACCCAAAGGTCACGCATCCTCCCTATAACATGGTCCTGACTTATTGTTGCTTCATGCGTGTCTGGATCTATTGAAAGTGTATAGTTGAACGTTAACTCTTCGTAGGTGGCAAGTCCGCACGGTCTGCTTGTCTCAGTCTCATTGTCTTCTGTTATGTAAGTTGTTATCCAAAGAGCCGTCAGATTTGTGTATTTCATGCCCCACTTCCAAGTTAGTTTGTCTTCAGAATGGGTCAATGGAAAAATCTCACACTTGCTGTTGAAGGCTGGAAAAGTAACGTTGGGGAAAAGCTGTTTCAAGTTGACTCCTAGGCTGAAGGAAGCCCATAGAGTGTCGTTTCTGTCTGGTGAGTCTGGGTAAATTGACTTTGCAGTGTCGTTGAATCCCATCAGCATTACGAAGGATGATGCGACCAGCGCGTCTCGACTATTGTTCTCGGTCTTGTAGTGCAGAAGAATCGTCTGCATGGGAATTGTGAGGAAAGCTTTGTCTGCCAAACTAATGTTTTGCAATCCTGCATACAACATCTGCAAGCCCATTTTGTTAACGTACGTCATGTATACGTAGGCGTGCCAAAAGTTCTTCGGCCTAGGCAGGCCATGACGGATTGCCCATGCTCTAGCGTATTCAAAGTAGTCAACAGTTTTTGCAAAGCTTTCTTTCTGGAAATCTGTGACTAGCAGACTTTCTGCTGAAACTGGAACGGCAACAAGCGTCATTGATAGGCAAACAACAAGCAAAGCTCCTGAGAGAATTTTAAATCTCATTTTTTCAATCCTGCTTCTTATTTGAGTAAAAGTAGAGATTTCCGACATTTCAGAAAAACCTTATGAATTACAAATAAAAAACAACAATCAATCTTACCCTTGAAAAAAAGGTTACATTATATAAGCGGCATTGATTGGAAAATCCTTGCAGAGTCCATTCGCTTTTCATTCCATTCTGCTCAGTTTTCTCTTTCCAAAGTAGAGGAACACAAATCCCACTAACCAACTCAGCGGGACTGTGACATAAACCAGTGTCTCATACAATCCTAAACCGAATGTCCGTCCAAAAACGATTAGAGAGAATATGGACAATCCGACCCATCCTTGCATGACTACCATCAGGTTTAACACGTAGTCTCCCCCCTTCTCCGAGAAGGCCGGATGTAGAAGGAAGAGACCGAGAGCAAAGGGCACACTCGCAGCAACCGTCAGCATCACTATCCCGGTGTTAGTTAATAAAGAACCAAGCGTAGCTCCAGGGATTACGATTGATAAAACAGCTGTGGCCACTACCGAGATTGGAACAACTGTCAGCCAGCCCTGCAACAGCCTCGCCTTGACAAATCTTCCAACGCCAGAAGGTGTCTTCCTATATATGAACAGGCATTCCTTCCCTCGCAACGTCACTTCGCCCAGCACGAACGCCGAAAGAAGCGGAAGTATAAGTTGAGGCATCAACAGGACAACTTCCGGATCATCAGGACGAGCCAAGAACACATTTATCAAAACGAGTATACCCAACATATAGGCGATTTTTGAAAGGTTTTCAAGCCTCCGACCATAGTCCTTGAAAACAGATACAAGTAGAGTGCCAAACGATCCGCCTCCCCCTAGATTCTTGACGATTTTGTAGAAGGCGCCGTCCGGCTTAGCCCTAGATGCTATGAAAGTAGTGGTTTCCAAGCTGTAGGCGCGATCAGCCGCTTTTGTGCCCAGCCACAGCACGGCTAGAAAGAAGGCAATAAGACCGCCGAATCGGGTCAGCGTCTCAAAAGCAACGGCACTGATATTGCCAGGGCTGGATGCGAAGCTCACGATGACTTCAGCTCCCCACGAACTGGGCAACACACCGAGAACGGTTTTAACCATGCCACTTGTCCCGGGATTAGCAAGAGCTTCGATCAAGCCTCCACCCATAATTACGTACATT
>Ga0209636_10001820_pt1 | contig 21581 bp, 24 predicted proteins | sample DeeMarSWOR152_54_FD_187464 | JGI IMG/M metagenome (GOLD analysis project Ga0209636, IMG submission 187464) | Marine sediment microbial communities from White Oak River estuary, North Carolina - WOR-1-52-54 (SPAdes) (version 2) | ecosystem: Environmental > Aquatic > Marine > Intertidal zone >...
TGACTCCCCAGATCGAGAACACGTAACCCGCAGGAGTGATAAGCGTCGGGTTTGCATCAGAAATTTGAGCCGTGTCCTTTCCTCCGAGAATTGTGGTGCTGCCCGCTAAGCCATTGACTAGAACCGTCAAAATAAAGGCCAAGACGTTTACCCATTTTAGAAGGCTAGAATTTGGAGCTGCCATCAGCATCCTCCTATTCTTATTTCGAATTATGTATATATAAGGTCTGGCATGCGCGCGCAGCTTGATGCTTTAATTCATTCTTATTGCATATTCTTCATGACATCCACCAAGGCAACAATTAGTGAACGTCGTAAAGATGATAGGCTGAGAAAATTCCTTCCACATTGAAAGACTGCTACATCTATCTTGCTTGCATAAGGTAACAGTCAACCCAAAACTTTTTGCCAGAAAAAAATCAGCTTTAGGTATGTGCTATTACCTAAATATAAAAGGATGGGTGTCATAAATAACCTATAAAAGATGCACTTGAAAATTCTCACTTGTTACAATTAGGAGCTCCCTGTATGCCCGCTAATCTTCCAGCAGAGGCGAAACACAAATGGGAAGAAGCTTCTCAGACAAGAAACCCTCAAAAGAAAATCGAAAAACTCCGAGAATTCCTAAGTCTTGTTCCCAAACATAAAGGCACCGAAAACCTGAGAGCTCAAGTCAAGAGAAAAATTGCCATACTTCGAAGAGAAATTGCTGAGAAAAAAAGCAAAAAAGCTGGGAAAGGTGGGCCAAAATTCTTTGTGGAAAAAGAAGGAGACGCCCAACTCGTTATTTTAGGCCCCACCAATGTGGGACGAAGTAGCCTCCTCTCACTTCTGACTAACGCCAAAGTAGAAATTTCTGGTTACCCGTACACAACCACGGAGCCAACGCCAGGGATGTTTCAGTACAAGGACTTACAGTTTCAAATAATAGAGACGCCAGCTCTAATGGGCGGCTCTGCTGATAGAGGAGCATGGGGGCCTCAGACTTTAACCGCGGCAAGAAATGCAGATGGACTCCTGCTCATGGTTGATCTGTCCAAAGACCCTGTTGAACAGTTTTCCATGGTTTTGCGTGAATTAGAGAAGGCAAGAATCCTCACACGAGAACCCAAAGCCAGAGTTGAAATCGAACGGAAACATGTGGGCGCTGGATTTAGAATCATTGTTCTCGGAAGCTTGGTTGACTGTACTCCAAAAGATGTGGAACAACTTTTCAAAAGCTATCGGATACACGATGCTACGGTCAAAATTAGAGGCGAAGCCTCCATAGATGATGTTGAAGACGCCATTTTCGAAAGCACAGTGTATCGACCTGTCATTCTCATAGCCAACAAGATGGATCTTCCTAACACTGCGAAAAAGATTGAACAACTGAAAGGTTTTGTTGGAGAAAAACTGAAAATCTTTCCAGCGTCCTGCAAAAATCTGTCTGGACTTGAGGAGATTGGTTTCGAAATCTTTGAGATGCTTAACGTAATTCGGGTTTATACTAAAGAACCAGACAAAAGATTCCCCTCTCAGAAGCCCTTTACAATCAAAAAAGGCTCCACAATTTTGGATTTGGCAAAACGGATTCACAGCGACTTTTATGAGCATTTTTCTTATGCAAAAGTATGGTCAAAGCGACTACGCTTTAGTCCTCAAAAAGTTGGGGGTTCTTTTATCCTTGAAGACGGTGACACGGTGGAGATTCACATGAAATAGATACCGCGCGAGTAGTTGTTATCTTTTTTTATTGGAGGGTAGTTTTATCGGTGGGATTGAAGGAGCAATCAATGCCAGAATAATAGGTATGAAGCTTACTGGCAGATAGAATAAAGGTTGCTTAAGTCCAGTCAAGGTCATTGCTGTCGTTAGAGGGATGAGAAGCCAGAAGAGGCTAAGGGAGATCCGCAAGTCCCTAATCCTTCTGATAATGCCTACATTGAGAAGCATGTCCCTCAAGATTTTTGACAGCGAAAAGAAGGCTACTAAAAAGATTAACAGTCCCATCACTATCGATGTCCCTTGAGTCAGGACACCTTCCTCAATTAGGGCGACAACATCACCAAAAGGTCTAATCCCACCCATAATGAGGTAGCCAGTCGGATTCAGAAAAGTCCAAAAGGAAAGCCAAAAAAGCGGACTCGAGAAACGCCAATCCCTCAAAATTCCGAGAAGAAGAGGTATTTGGAGCACACAGGAGACAATAAGACAGACGAATATGCCTCCTCCATCGATCCAAGGCATCTGCCAGACCTCGAAGTTGCCATTCCAAACAATATTGGAGAGCTCGTAAGGCCAGAGTAGAGAGATGTACACCCTAACGATCTTGCCGCCGAAGAGAAGAACGAAGAAGCCGTGGCCCATAACCTCGTGGACAAACTCTCCTATGATCTTCATCACAAAAGCAAGAAAGAAGAATGCTGTTAGGAATTTAACTCGACTGTTCATTTGTCTTCACTGGAAAATTTTATGAAGCACAATACTCGAAAAGAGGAAGAGAAATCCTACGATCGAGAGAGGCATGGTGTAGGGTCTCAAAGGATAGTTTATTATTTGAAGAAAACCCATAGAACTGGCCTCGTAAAAGTAGCTGAACACCGCAAACACTAGAAAGATTCCTGAGAGTAGGAGACAGACTTTAACATACCACTTCATCTTTATCGTCCCCGTTTTTCACAGTAATCAATGGGTCAAGACTATTTATTACTAGACTTTAGAACACTTAGAAGAAAGCTGGAGATGCTCCAGAACTCACATTTTTATTGGTAGTTCTAACACTGCACTATGAAAAGTAATAATTGTAAGAGGGAGAAAATTATCTTCGAGAAGCGGATAGTCATGGGAGAAGAAAAACAGAGGATTCCCCCAAATCAGAGAGTTACTTCGAAATTTCCAGTTTTACATTTAGGGGCCATCCCGAAGTTTGACCCAAAAACTTGGGATTTTATGGTTGAAGGTTTAGTGGAGAACCCATTGAGGTTGACGTATGAAAAGTTTTTGAAGCTTCCAAGAATGGTGAGTGTAAGCGATTTTCACTGCGTAACTGGGTGGAGCCGGCTAGACAGCAGATGGGAAGGAGTTGCATTCAAAACTATTTCTGATCTGGTTAAACCTTTGAAGGAAGCTAAGTATGTGACAGTTGTGGCTGAAAGAGATTATACCACAAGTTTACCCCTTGAAGACTTACTAGACAATGATGTACTTCTAGCTTATAGACTGGATGACAAACTTTTGGAGCCTAAGCATGGAGGGCCATTACGGCTAGTAGTGCCTAGAAAGTATGCTTACAAAAGCGCAAAATGGGTGAGGAAGCTGAGATTTACTGAAGAACAGGAATTGGGGTATTGGGAGAAAAGAGGATACAGTAACACGGCTGATCCATGGAAAGAGGAAAGATATACCTGAATAAGTTTTGTAACTTCTGTATGGTTGCGTCTGGGAAGAACCAAACAAGTATCGTTTATGCGTGCACTTCAAAACTTATATCGGCGGTTTCATAAATTCAACAGGGGGTGAACTTATTGGCTAAAGTTATTGTTGTTTATGAGTCAAAGCATGGTAACACTAAGCTTGTAGCGGAAACAATCATAGAAGGAATAAACGAAATTGAAGGAATAGAAGCGGTTCTTAGTGAACTAAAAGAAGTTGACCTCAACAACATCGCGGATTATGATGCTATTTTGGTGGGTTCTCCGAATCATTTTGGTGGACCAACCAGAAGTATCAAGAAGTTTATCGATAAGCTTGGAAAACTCAACTTGAAAGGAAAAATGTTTGCTGTTTTTGACACATATCTTGAGAACGACTTCGAAAAAGCAGTGAAGAAAATGGAGAAGAGAATAAACGAAAAGGTTTCCGGATCAAAACAGTTAGCTCCTAGGTTATCAATAAAAGTTCAAGAGATGAAAGGACCAATTTCAGAGGGAGAGCTTCCTAAATGCAAAGAGTTCGGAAACAAAATAGCAACACAACTTAAAACTTGACTTGGCGCTCAATAAATAACCGGAAATGCCAAAATATGCACACATAAAAAATGCGTTCCCTGTGTGCCCGAATAGAAAATAAAGAGTAAACTTTGCAGGAGACAACGTCATTCATATATATTTGTTAACAAGTGCCTTTCTGGAGATATCTCCCGCAAAACGCCCCTTTTTTCTAATCTTCAGAAAACGCAAGTAACTGTCCCCGGTTTATTGTGGTGGGGCCGCGGGGATTTGAACCCCGGACAAGTGGAGACATCACCCGTTTATTTTCCCGCAAACTCCCCTTTTTTGACTATACCCAAACTCATAAAAAGCATAGCCACGTACTATTTTATGGAGAATAACTAAAAAAATACAGAAAGGAGTTATATTAATTTGGATGATAAAAAGAGGCTTACAACTAGCCGCGCGCTCATGTCGACCCGAGACTGGTGGCCGAACCAGTTGAACCTGAATATTCTGCACCAGCATTCCCCTCTGTCCAATCCGATGGGCAAGGAGTTCAACTACGCTGATGAATTCAAGAAACTCGACCTGGAGGCCCTGAAGAAGGACCTCTATGCGCTGATGACCGACTCGCAGGATTGGTGGCCGGCCGATTACGGTCACTACGGGGGGCTCTTCATCCGGATGGCGTGGCACAGCGCAGGCACCTATCGCAAAGGGGACGGTCGCGGGGGCGCCTCCTCGGGTACGCAGCGTTTAGCGCCTCTCAACAGCTGGCCGGACAACGCCAACCTCGACAAGGCGCGCCGTTTGCTTTGGCCGATCAAGCAGAAATATGGCAAGAAAATCTCCTGGGCCGACCTGATGATCCTCGCCGGTAACTGCGCTCTGGAGTCGATGAGCTTTAAGACATTTGGCTTTGGCGGTGGGCGCGAAGACGTTTGGGAGCCGGAAGAGGACATTTACTGGGGGACTGAGAGCGAGTGGCTTGACGACAAGCGCTACACCGGTGACCGGGAACTCGAGAATCCTCTCGCTGCCGTGCAGATGGGCTTGATTTATGTGAACCCGGAAGGGCCGAACGGCAAGCCGGATCCGGTCGCGTCGGGTCGCGACATTCGAGAGACCTTCGCGCGCATGGCGATGAACGACGAAGAGACCGTCGCACTCGTCGCCGGCGGGCACACTTTCGGCAAATGCCATGGTGCCGGCGATCCCGCCCTTGTCGGTCCCGAGCCGGAAGGCGCCAGCATCGAAGAGCAGGGCCTTGGCTGGATCAGCAGATTCGGCAGCGGCAAGGGGGATGACACGATCACCAGCGGCCTAGAAGGTGCCTGGACGCCGAATCCGACCCGATGGGGCATGGGCTATTTCGACATGCTGTTCGGCTACGAGTGGGAATTGACGAAGAGTCCCGCCGGCGCTTGGCAGTGGAGGCCAAAGGATGTGGCTGACAAGGACCTTGCGCCGTCCGCCCACGATCCGTCGAAGCGGGTCCCGACCATGATGACCACCGCGGACTTGGCGTTGCGGATGGACCCGATCTACGAGCCGATCTCGCGGCGTTTCCATGAGAATCCCGATGAGTTCGCAGACGCGTTTGCTCGGGCGTGGTTCAAACTGACGCACCGCGACATGGGCCCCCGCTCGCGCTATCTCGGTGCGGAGGTTCCGGCGGAGGAACTGATCTGGCAAGACCCGGTGCCCGCAGTCGATCATGAGCTGATCGACGCGCAGGACATTGCAGACCTCAAGGGTAAGATCCTTGCCTCAGGCCTGTCGATCTCGGAACTGGTCTCGACCGCCTGGGCGTCGGCATCCACGTTCCGTGGCTCCGACAAGCGCGGCGGTGCGAACGGGGCGCGCATCCGTCTTGCGCCGCAAAAGGATTGGGAAGTCAACCAGCCGGCCCAACTGAAGACTGTGCTGCAGACCATTGAGGGAATCCAAAAGGAGTTCAACAGCGCACAGTCAGGAGGGAAGATGGTTTCACTCGCCGACTTGATTGTCCTGGGTGGATGCGCAGGTGTCGAGCAAGCTGCGAAGAATGCCGGTCATGATATAACCGTTCCCTTCACGCCGGGACGCACAGATGCATCGCAGGAGCAAACCGACGTGGAGTCATTCGCCGTACTCGAACCGGCTGCAGACGGTTTCCGTAACTACCTCAAAACCAAATACGCCGTATCGGCAGAGGAACTGCTTGTTGATCGTGCGCAACTGCTGACGCTGACCGCTCCTGAGATGACGGTTCTCGTTGGTGGTATGCGCGTCTTGAATGCCAACTTCGGACAGTCCCAGCACGGCGTCTTCACCAAGCGGCCAGAGACGCTCACCAATGACTTCTTCGTGAATCTGCTCGACATGAGCACGACATGGAAGGCAACCTCGGAAGACGAAGACGTGTTCGAAGGTCGTGATCGCGCAACGGGCAAACTCAAGTGGACCGGCACCCGTGTCGACCTCATCTTCGGTTCGAACTCCCAACTCCGGGCCTTGGCGGAAGTCTACGGATGTGATGACTCCCAGGAGAAGTTCCTGCACGACTTCGTAGCGGCGTGGAACAAGGTAATGAACCTTGACCGCTTCGACCTCGTCTGATCGTAGCAAGAGCTAGTTAGCGACGACGACATGGTAAATCACCCGGTCCAAATCTATTTAAGTCTAGATATGAACTCTCATCGCAGTGGAGAAATCTCCCGCAAAACTCCTCCTTTTTCTAATCTTCAGAAAACGCAAGTAACTGTTCCCTTCCCCTCATGGTGGGGCCGCGGGGATTTGAACCCCGGACCTCGCACGCCCCAGGCGCGAATCTTAGACCAAACTGGACCACGACCCCACAGGGATGGACGCCGACCCTAAGTATGACAGCTTTCTTTTCCTAAATAGCTTGCCGCCATCGTCGTATTCACCAGTGACGTATTCAAAGCCAGCTTCGATAAACCTCATGAGATATTTCTCCAGAAAATTTGCCAACGTAAACAACATTGCATGTTTCATTTTCTTTCATGATCATTCCAGTATCGCATGGTTGACCGCCACCTTTAGGGTAGAAGATTGTTTGGTTCAAAACCACATATTTTCCATCTTTAACTGAAACTACGAGAGCATCGCATTCTCTCTGATAACTATCCTCCAAATACAAAGCTTTAGTCACGGATGTAACCCCTTAGCAATGTAATTTTTGCGATTTATAGATATTTATGGGTGCGCATGAAACGTTGAGATGGATTTTTGGTTCATAATCTATTTAACCCATTTCACCTAAAACTCTATCCAGCCTATTGACAAACACATCATTAAGGTATCTCAATGTCTGGAACTTTTGCTACACGAATAGAAACAGATGAAAATGTCGTAGGACTGTTAAGTCCAAGAGTAAATTACTTTGTGCTCAAAGAGAAATGGTGGGACTGGGGAGGTGGGGATATCTACAACGGGACAGGTACACCGATTGGAAAGATGTACAGGAAAGTGATTTCACTCAGAGCGTTAACTGAAGTAACCGAGACAAATGGAACTCTAGTTTTTGCCGTGAACAAAAAACTGGTTTCAATTCGTGCATCTTACATGATAAAAGATGTTCAAGGAAACACGTTAGGAAGGACAAACAGGAAGATTCTCACTCTCTTCCGTCCTAAACTCTGGTTGGAAGATGAGCATGGAAATAAACTTCTGGAGGCTCAAGGCAACTTCTTAGGTAGGGATTTCAAGATAAAAGACTCAAAAGGTAACTTGAAAGCCAAGATAGGTAAAAGCGACTTCTTTAAGGATCTGTTGTTCGGGGAAGTATTCGACTTCTCAGATACATATGCTGTTCAAATTCTAGATCCAGGATACGATAAACGGTTGTTGCTGGGATTTGTGATCGCAATAGACAATAGCGTTCACGATAAATAGTAGGCAATGTAACTCAACCAGAATATGCATTGACTACAAATCTAAGCCATAAGACTTTTTAGATTTACTTTTTGAATCTCAATCATTGATTTCATGATTTCATCACCATTAATGGCCAAAAAATACCAGCGGATTCTCCCTTACTACTAGATGCTCATACGCGTTGATGCGTCAGCAAAATGGTTAATACGTTTTTCGTTTCATTAATAATTCCCTTTCTAAACGTCGTGGAGTTCACACTTGCTCAGGATTTTTTCGAAGTTTTCTCGTGTACGCTGTTGCTTGTAAGTCTTTAAAGTCTTAATCAGTTCTTCGTGGCTAATTTCGCCGAGTTTCTTTATTATCATTTTTGCGACTTGGCTTCTTATGAACAGGAATTGGCAGATGGAGGTTACGTTGGACACCCTTCGGTTGAGGCTGGCGGTTTCAAAATCTACTAGGTACGGGTTGTCGTTTACATCTATGATGATGTGTTTTGGGGCTCTACTTAGTTGCCCATGATCTAAACCAGTCTTGTCTAGTCTCCAGCATTGTTCCAAAATGGCTCGCAAAACTTTTCGAATTCTAGATTCTGTTTCCTTTCCCTCCAGTGTTTCAATCCACTGTGGAAGTAGCGTTCCGTTAATGAATTCCATGAGGAGAAAGTTTTCGGTGGTATCCAGCAGACGTGGTCCAACATCAACGGCGTTTGCCTTTCTCAACATTTCAGCTTCATGCTGCATCCCAGTTCGATCTGCATCCACCCTTCGAACCTTCAGCGCCACTTTTCCTTGGTCAGTGAAGACGATTACAACGACGCCTACATAGCCCTTACCTAAAACTGACACATTGAAAAGGTTCTTATCTCCAGCAAACTCTACTGCCGTCACACCAAGTTTTTTCAACTCTTTGATGCGGCGTCTCAGCTCCATCAAATCATATCTTGGATAGCACATTATTGTGCCGTATCTTTCGTCGAGAAGTTGCTTTAAGGGTACGGTTTCGCTTTGCCGCAAGGAGGAGCCGCCTTAATGGAATGTACTAAGGTATGAAAAGATGAACTGCCTCTTAAACACATTTAATTATTCTTCCCTTTAGCCACCTCGTCGACCGATATGCAACAGTATATACACAGGTTCAAGTAGGCTAGGTTGCATTTTATATCAAGCAGTTATGTTGATAAACTCTAAATATTTCCGAATGGTTAATTGTGGTGTTATGCTCAAGGCGATAACGTTTGATCTATGGAAAACTTTGGTTATTTATTCAGACCCAGAACAAAAAGCCAGAAGAAAGAGATTGAGGGCAGAGGGTATGTTAAATAGGCTGATTTCTTTTGGCTATTCGGTTAGCCTTGGTGAGGTTACGAATGCTTATGAATGTTCTGGAGAGGGAATTGAAGAATTTAGGAAGAATTTAAGGGAATTAGATACGAAAACTCAGTTAGTCTATTTTCTCAAATGCCTTGGAATAGATAAGCATAATAAAGAACTTCTAAGCGCTCTAGAGAAGCCATACGCAGAAGCGTCTCTGATAGAAATGCCTCTACTGGTGGAAAGTGTCAAGGAAACAATAAACGCGATCAAAAACATGAAATATAAAATTGGATTGATTTCGAATGTTGGCCGTACACCGGGCAGAGTTGTTCGAGTATATCTTAGAAATTATAATTTGTTAGATGAGTTTGATGCTGTTTCATTCTCTGATGAGATAGGTTTCAGAAAGCCTCATGAAAAGACTTTCTTAGAAACACTTTCGAAGTTGCGAGTTTCAGCTAACGAGGCAATGCATGTTGGCGACGATCTTTATGCGGATATTTATGGCGCCAAAAAGGTGGGTATGAAAACTTGTCTCCTCGGATTAGGTACGAGAATATATTGTAATGTAGAACCAGATTTTGTCATATCTGAGTTGAAGAAGTTGAAAAAGATTTTATCTTCAAAGTAGGCATTTCTGAGGAGCGGTTATTAATGGAAGACTTTTCGTGCTGCTTCGATTCCTGTTCCAACCTCCACCGAATAATGGAGAGCATTCAACGCGTTTTCGAGAGCATCAATTGTGCGAATGGTTTCGGTTTCAGAGATTATTCCCATACACCCAATTCTTATAATTAATTTTTTGAGTTTGCCCTGACCTCCAGACACTGAAACTTTGTTTTGTTCCTTCATGACCTTTCGAAGCTCAGTGTTGTTCACTCCAGACGGCATTCTAACCGCGATAATCGTGTTTGAACGAACCTTTCCGTTGGAAACAGTCTTCAATTTCAACGCTTCCACAGCATTGTAAAACGCTTTAGCGCAAGTTGCGTGTCGTTTAAATCGTTTCTCCAGTCCCTCCTCCCGTATCATCTTCAGCGCTTCATCTAACGCGTAGAAAAGTGGCACCGCGGGCGTGAACGGCGTTTCAATTTTTGCAATGAAATCGCGCATTTTAACTAGGTCGAAATAGTAGGGTCTAGCCACCGTTTTTTCTATTACTTCCCAAGCTCGGTCGTTCACGGCAACCATCGCCAAACCAGGTGGACAAGCTAAGCATTTCTGGCTCCCTGCCACACAGATATCTACGTTCCATTTATCAATGGGCAAATTATCTCCTCCCAGCACTGAAATGGCGTCCACGACTAGGAGAAGGTTGTTTTCTCTCGCTATTTTACCAATTTTAGGGAGATCCCGAACGGTAACACCAGTAGAGGTTTCGTTGTAAACGAGGGCTATAGCTTTCGCGCCTTTTTCTTTATCCACTATTTGCGCTATCTGCTCTGCTGTTGGGGCTTCGCCCCACTCTAGCGGCAACTCCACCGCCTTTCCGCCACAGCCAACAATTTTATCTCTCATCCTCTGACCGAATACGCCGAAAACTGGAATAATCACCTTGTCTCCAGGGTTTACTATGTTGGCTACGGCGCAGTTAACTCCGCCAGTGCCTGAAGATGTTAATGTGAAAACATTGTTTTTGGTTTGGAAAACACACCTTAGATTATCTAATATGCTTCCATGTAGAGTGTGGAATTCTGATCCTCTGTGACCAATTATGGGTTTTGTCATTGCTTTCATAACTCGGTCTGAAACGTTGGTTGGTCCAGCTAACATTAAGAGGTGCTTTTTTTCTTTCAGGATTGAAACCTCCACTTAGATTTTGCTTAGAAGCAATGAGTCATCCATTCTATTAAATTTTATGAGTGAAACCAAAATATACTCTTGATTTTTTGTAAACGAATTAACTGTACAATTCTTGCTCTAAACAGATGTTCATGGCTCAAACGTTAAGCTCCATTTGGCTATTTTTCGGTTTTTAGCCAATGAATACCCAATTATTAATCCAGCTGCGAGCCCACCGAAATGAGCGAATAAGTTAACGTTCCTCCCAGTGCTTAGTATCAAAAGAAAAAACGAATACACTAATGCACCCATAATTGATTGACCCAACGTTTTTCCCATGTATATCGCAGATGCACTGAACATTCCGAATATTGCCCCTGAAGCTCCAGCGGAAAGTGTTAATGGAGGCATCAGCAAAGTTAGCAAGTTGCCGGACAGCCCACTTGCAAAGTAGATGAAAAAGAACTCTTTTTCGCTAAAAAGACTTTCAGCTCTAATGCCGAATATTAAAAGAAAAAGCATGTTGCCTAAAAGGTGAAGCAAATCAACATGGACAAACATGGATGTGAAAAACTGCCAATACCAACCGTTCAGCACTCGACTGTTATCTTGTCCCAATGTTTCGATAAGATTTTGGCTTGTGAAAAGTAAACTGCCGCCAGCCACTGACGTGAATGCGTAAACTCCTACGTTCGCAATGATCAGTATGATGGCAGGCGTTACTTTCAATGTTGTTTTCATCTCCAACAATCTTGCTAACACGGTTTACGTGTCGGTTTTAGCTAAATCCCGAATTCGCTCCACACCACTGATTTCTTTAATAAACTGAACCACGCTGTTTGGAACAAGTTTCTCCCATTTTTGCCCATTTAACATTCGTTTTCGTATCTCTGTTGCGGAATAAACTTCTCGCTTATGAAAAGGCACAGGCTCAACCTTGTAGCCAGCTTCAACGAATAGTCGGCGAGTAAGCGACTCGTTACTGTAAACCACAGTGAATTTTGGTGTGTATCCTAGAACAAGGTAGACCCAAGTCATGTGCACGTGTACGTCAGGGACGGGAATTATCCAGTACTTTGACGGTGGGATTCCTTCTTTCTCTAAGGCTAGTCGAATCATGGTGATGCGTTCGCCTGCGGTGAATGGGTTGTCTATTTTGTGGCTGTACTGTGCGCTACCCACCACGATCACCAGTTCATCGAGTTTTTTCATAATATCTTTTAAGGGCTTCAGATGCCCCTTATGAAATGGCTGAAACCTTCCCACAAAAAGTCCACGCTTCACCACGATTTCTTCCCATCCAAGACTAAAATGCATATTACACACTAGGACTTATTTTTTGCCTTAAGACGCTTTACAGGAAACACAGATAAAGTTTCACCGTTGATTTTCAGTTTCACATCCTCTTTGTAGCTTCTATCTTCCCTCTGAAGAATTTTCCGTTTAACATCACCATTCAGACCATAACCGCCAACACTGAAATCTGCGCGCACAACCCTGTGGCACGGAATTAACAACGCAAACGGATTAAAAGCCATGGCGTTGCCCACTGCTCTAGGGCTTCCGCCCACAGCTTTGGCTACGGCGCCGTAGGTGGTTATGTATCCAACTGGAACCATAGCTACACATTTGAGTACTTTTTGCGTGTATTTTGGCATGTAATCCATTACAGTTTCGAAGTTAGAGGTAACGTCTTTTCCGTCGAAAATCGTTTTCAAAGTTTTTAGAAGCTTCATAGAATGTGAATTTAGTTTTTCCGCCAATTGAAAAGGCAAATCACATGGCAGGCTTTCCAGCAACTCTTGCAAAACCTTTTTTTCAGTGGTTGCGAAGAGTGTTGCGTAGATTTTTTCATCTTTCATGGCGGCGCCGTACCATATTTCATCTATGTTTTGATGATGGATGTAAATCACATGGACCTCTCCGACTATTAATGTTGGAATTGAAGACGGTTAAAAACTTGAGCCTTCCCTTTTTTTATTTAACCGAAGACTTAAAATTGATGGCTACATTTAATAATCCCTCGACACATTACTGAGTGAAACTGGAGGAATTAAAGTTGGATAAACAAGCACCCTCACAATATATGTTTGTTCCCGGCGCCACCACACTGGGCGTTGTCTGCTCTAACGGCGTAATATTAGCCTCTGAGAAAAGAGTCTCATACGGTTATTTAGTAGTCAGCAGAGTTGGAAAGAAAGTTTTCAAAATAACCAGCCAAATAGGCGCTGCTTGCGCAGGTCTGGTTTCCGACATGCAAGTTTTAATACGGGACGTAGAAGCCTACGCAAACCTGTTTAGACTAGATACTGGAAGATCAATGCCCGTGAAATCCGCAGCCAAAGTTATGTCCAATCTACTCTTCAGCCGAAGACTGTTTCCACTGATCACCCAAACTATTGTGGGCGGAATGGATGAAGAAGGCCCATCAATTTATTCACTGGATGTATTGGGATCGCTTCTACCCGACAAATACGCAGCAGTCGGTTCAGGAGCTGAGATTGCTATTGGAGTTCTAGAAGAAGGATACAAGGAGAACATGAATATTAAAGATGCAAAAGACCTTGTAGTGAGAGCTGTAAAATCAGCGGTTAGTCGAGACGTCATGAGTGGCGATGGCGTAGACTTACTCACAATCACTAAAGACGGAATTAAAGAAGAATCAATGAAGTTTTAAGTACTTACGCACATGCATATTTGGCTCTTAATAGCAGCAGAATGTTGAAAACAAGTATTTTCAGAAACTGCTATGTACGTCGCCGTCAGGGGGTCCAATTCCCTCCCAGCTCATATTTGGATCATATAGCGAAAAGGTATGTTGAAAACAGAGTTTTTCAGAAAGCAACGGTGAAATCCAAAAAGAGGGGAAGCACACTGGGCATCTCCTGTTCATAAGATTTCAAGAAGAGTCCATAAAGTTTTAACGTTTTCACTGGAAACGCACAGCAAAAATAAAATAAGCTTTCAATCAAAACCCTCTAATTAACCGTTAACATTATGATTGGCTTAGATAGAGGAATCAACGTGTCATTTCAACTAACCAATGAAGAAGGAGAGCTCCTCGTAAAACTTGCCAGAAAAGCAGTAGAGGAATACCTCAAAAACGGAAAACCCTTAGATGTACCTAAAGACCTACCGCTAAAACTAATGAAACAATGCGGAATTTTCGTTACGTTAAACAACGTTAAACACGAGAAAAAAGAGCTAAGAGGCTGCATCGGCTATCCCTACCCAACCACCCCTTTAACACGCGCCGTAATAGAAACCGCCATCAAATCCGCTACACAAGACCCTCGGTTTCCTCCAGTCTCTCTAGAAGAACTTGATCACATCGTGTTTGAGGTTAGTGTTCTTACTCCTCCCCAACCAATCAAAGTGAAAAATCCTACAGCCTATCCCTCAGAGATTAAGGTGGGACAAGACGGCTTGATTGTTGAAAAAAGCTATTGTAAAGGTCTCCTCTTACCTCAAGTTCCAATTGAATGGAACTGGGATGCAGAAGAATTTCTCTGTCAATGCTGCGTTAAAGCTGGTTTACCCCCAGACTATTGGCTGCTGGAGGGAACAACCATATACAAGTTTCAAGCTATAATCTTTGAGGAAGCCTCTCCAAAAGGTAAGATAAAGCAAAAAACGTTTCACTGTAAATAGAAATGACTAAAGGAGGAATTGCAACGTTTCTTCCTGAGAAAATGTTGGAGGAAAAAATTCGCAGATTTGTAGAAGAAGACATAGGTCAAGGCGACATAACCACCCTTCTCACAATCCCTCTTGGAACAATTGTTGAAGCTGAAATCATTTCCAATGAAAGCGGAATAATAGCTGGAATAGAAGAAGCACTAACACTGTTGAATAGTTTTGACCTTAAAGCTGGCACCTCTGTGTCTGACGGATCCATCGTTAAGAAAAAAACAGTCATATTGAAGATTATTGGAGACGCCAGAACGTTACTATCAATCGAAAGGTCCCTTCTTAACATCCTCACGAGAATGAGTGGTATAGCCACCACAACCCATCAACTGGTTGAAAAGCTTAGAAGAGCCGGCTACAAAACTCGAGTAGCCTGCACTCGAAAAGTGGCACCTGGGCTCTCCTATTTTGACAAGAAAGCAGTAATGCTCGGCGGAGGCGACACCCATCGACTTCACTTGGATGATCTTGTTCTCATAAAAGACAATCATCTGGTAATTCTTGGAGATGTTGGTCAAGCTGTGGAAAAAGTTAAGAGTTCTGTTTCATTTTCTAAAAAAATTGAAGTGGAGGTTTCAAAGGAAGGTAAAGCGATAGAAGCAGCGAAGGCAGGAGCAGACATTATTATGCTGGATAACTTTTCTCCTAAACAAGTAAAGGGAACAATAGCGTTACTTAAGAGAGAGGGACTTCGAAACAAAGTTTTGATCGAAGTCAGTGGCGGAGTAAATAAACAGAACATCCTTAAATTTGCAGACGCTGAACCTGACATCCTCAGTCTTGGAGAAATAACTGACAGCGTAAAAGCACTTGACATGAGTCTTAACATAGTGAAAGTGAAAAAGAGCAAAACATGATCTTTTTCCCACTTCATCTGGTTGGTGCCTGCCTTTGCAGACCGGCAACCACAAGGTTTCAGTGGTTATCTTAACAAAAAACTCTGCGGCAACCGTCCGTAAGAGCCTTGAGTCCGTATTCAAACAAACCCGTAAACCCGATGAAGTGATTATTGTTGACGGAAGTTCTAAAGACGACACCTTAAAGATTGTAAGGCAATACCCCGTCAAACTTGTCTCGGAGCCCGGCTTAGGTTTCGGATATGCACGCAACCTCGGCGTTGAGAAAAGTGAAGGAGACCTCATTTTCTTTCTTGATTCCGACTGTTACGCAGAACTCCAATGGATTGAAAAGATTCTACAGCACTTCACTAACCCAGAAATCGCAGGAGTTACGGGTCAAACACGCCTTTGGAACACCGACTGTGGCGTTGCCTATTTCCTCGCCTGTGTTGGCGGTAGAATGGAGATGCCAACACAACGTGATTACGTTAAAATAGCGCCTACCATGAACCTTGCCATCAGACGTAAAGCTGTCCTTGAAGTCGGCGGCTTTGACGATACGCTTCATCGTGGAGAGGACACGGAACTTACTTACAAGGTAGCTCAACGATACAAGATACTTTATGAGCCTGAAGCAGTCATCTGGTTTAAGGGGTCCCCCACATTGAGAGCAGCTACGCACAAATGTTTTCACCACTTTATTGGGGTAGGTCAGCTATTTGCAAAGCATGGTTTTAAGCCGTCGTTTGTTCGTTTCAACCTAATAATTCGAGGCTTTGCTCTAATTGTTGCATTAGTTTCTCTATTCTTTCTACCTTGGTATATTCCGGCAGCCTTGTTTACGTGGCTACTCATAGAACTCCTTTACAAAACAGCTAAAATGTATTGGCGCTACCGCAATCGTTGCGTCGCTTATTACCTAGTTTTCTTCACCTTCTGGTCGCTGGTGAGCCTAGTTACTTTTTACGGATTGTATCTCGGACTGAAAAACAAGCAGAAGACCAGTTGACGCTGAGACTTTGGGCCTTTCATGAGATAATCACAAAGAAAATTCACCCGTAATCATGCTCTTTATTAATTAGTATGTACGCATCCATTGCGCATGCACTATTTACCTAACTAAAACGGAGGCGCTTAGACAATGAAACCAAATTTGATCAGATTCCTCGCTTTTGCCGCAATGATGGCGTCTTGGGTATACCTGCCTATTTTTGCCAGTGACTTGGGAATATCAGACACAGAAATCGGTTTTATCGTGGCGTTTTACTCTCTTGCTTCATTTTTGTCTTCATTTGTTTTTGGCCGTGCATCTGATAAGTATGGTCGGAAGTTATTTCTACTGGTTGGTTTAGTTTTATCGGCGATTGTGTTTTTCTTGCAAGTATTTGCTCAAGGTTTTTTGACTCTGTTGATAATACGTGTTTCAGTTGGTTTTTGTTTAGGGATATATCCCGCTTCATTAATTGCTTACGTTCATGAGAACAAAAAAGATTTGTCCAAGTTTTCATCTTTCGGATCGCTGGGCTGGGCTTTTGGATCATTTATATCGGGGTTAATAGCTGTTTATTTCGCTGTTAGAAGCATTTTCATCTTCAGTTCTTTGCTGTTTTTTCTTGCTTTTCTGACAGCCTTAAAAATGAGATTTGGAAGACATGATTCTATAGATGTCCCTAAGTTTCCAGTTAAAATCATAAGGAAAAACCTCCCGCTTTACCTGTCCATCCTAATCCGCCACAGTGGGGCTCAGATGATATGGACTTTCTGGCCACTATTCTTGCGATCACGGGGCGCAGATTTATTCTGGGTTGGGGTTATTTCAACGATAAATAGCATAACTCAGTTCACTTTCATGTATACTTTAAGTGGTAGAATAAAATATGTGGCTTCAGTTACCGCAGGTTTAGTCTTGTCAAGTGTTACATTTTTTTCTTTTACTCTTGCCACTGATTATTTACAAATAATTCCAACTCAGTTTCTTTTAGGTGCTTCTTGGGCACTCATGTATGTCGGAGGTTTGAGATATCTAATGGATAGAAATATAGAAAAGGCAACGGTCAGCGGCTTATTCGATTCTGTCCTAAGTCTGTCATCTATAATAGGTCCATTCATGGCAACTTTTGTGATAACATTTGGTGACTATAGAACTACCATGTACTTAGCATCCATCCTAGCATTCATAAGTTTCCTTGTGTTCAAATTTTCAAAACAACCGAGATAGCCGTTCCAAAAAATATGGAATAAACAAATATACAATATTAAAAAAGAAAACTTTTTTATTTAGATTTAGGGGAAATCTCTAAAACTCTGAAGCCTCGGGCACGAGGGTTAAGCATCTCTGAAATTTTGGTTTTCTCCAAAACTTTCTTGTCATCCTCCGCATAGCCTACGACATCCTGTTCCGCTGGCAACAATGACCGTAGTATGATGTTGTTTTTAACGAGTTCTAAGCTACACTTCGCTGGCAACCCAAGTTTCAGCGCTTTCTTTTGTTTAATCACTCTTTCCGCACAATATAAGACGGCGTAGGCGCCACAGGTTAACTCAGCTATTCTAACTGGAATGCTTTCCTTGCCTATGGCTAAAACTTCAATGCCGTAAACTCGCTTTATGTCAGAAGAAATCCTTCTTATTTTTGGCAAAATCTTTGAGATGTGACTTCGCGCCCTATTAGAGATTCTCATTTTGGAAAGCTGAATCAGAGAGAGATCTTCCAAATTTAAACCGCGCAGAGAGATGTCCAAATGAACTTCGTCTGCCTTTATCTCTTTTAAAACACGTTGACAGAGTTCAAGTTCGTGAGCAATCAAAAAAGGAGCGTTTTCTACCTCGGAGAAAATTGGTTCGGCTAGGCAAAAACTAATTTTTTTGTATGGAGGCTCAACTAATCCAGCAACCGTAGCAACGATTGTCAAAGGCTTGAAGCGTTCGTTCAATACGGCGGCACCTGAATCTGCTGCAACCACTTTCAAACGCTTTCACCACTCTTACAATAGCTTTAAGAAGATTTATTTCTTCGCTATCCCGATTCAATGAAACCATTTACGCCCAAATTTCAGAACATGCACACGCGACCCTGTCTTTTGAAAAAGATAAAATATAGGTAGATGATGAAAATTATCGTATTCGGAAAATGAGGTGAAAAATATGGATAATGAAATAGAAACGGGTTGTTGTCCAAGATTTAATCCTGAGCCGTGGGACGAAAAAGAGGTCACCTGGCAAGACAAAATATTCATTAAAGACAATGTGAGAAGTTTTTTACATATCCCACTGAACTTCGGGCAAGTTGTGGTAAAAAACATGGAAATGATTGAGGAGGCAGGTGCTCTTGCTCCTCAGCCGCTTATGCTTTCAGACGAAAAATCGCTTTGGGGAACTGATGTTTACATTGCAGTTAGCAAAGAAGTGCCAAGGGCAGAGATGGCGAGAATATCCGGAACTTTTCTGACTAAAGTTTTTGAAGGACCATACAAAAATGCTGGGAAGTGGGCTAAAGAAATGAAAGCTTATGTCAAATCAAAAGGCAAAGAGATTAAGAAGATGTATTTTTTCTATACCACCTGTCCGAAATGTGCTGAGGTTTATGGCAAAAATTACACGGTTTTATTGGCAAAGATTTAGCAGATAGCAACTAATATTACATCACGTGCGCATACCAAGGAACAGTTATAGTAAATGGCTTCTTTTTTCAACGAACATGCTAACTTCAGCCCACACCTCTTCCGCTTTCACTCGACCTTTAGACGTCAATCCAAAAAGATGACCATGTTTGCCCGGACTCTTCTTCAGTGTCACACGAATTAAATCGTTCCTAAGCAACGTTTTCAACGATCGCCAGTAGCTTCGTCTAACTGATTGTCTATACTTACCTTTTGCATTTAACGCCAACGCTCCCTTTATGAAAGGCATCAAATCCATGGTGCCTAAACCAGCTTTTCCATACATCTCAGCATTTTTAGCCATTACTTGGCCTATGGTTGAAGCTGGGTCTCGTTCTGCCTTTAACATGGCTAGAAGGATGTTCTCCATCTGATGGCTCATCCTAACCATTAAATCTACACCAAGACTTAACTCTCTAAGGGGTTACAGATAAAATTATAGGAGTCGATTGAAAGGAATCTTTTTATGTTTCCATTGAATTATTTTTATTTTGATGATGATTCAGAGTTACTCTGAAGGTGTTCAGCCTAGATGATGAGACTCTGTGTCTGAGACTGCAGTTTTCTAGAGATGTAAATTAAAGAATGTTCCATTTCCTAATTACCTGAGAGATGAAAAAATCTTCTTTAGTTTAGCTATAGAAGTTAGTAGCGTAGAGTATAATGGAAAGTTTTCCGTGTAGAATAATGAAGTAGGTGAAAACGTTGAATGGTGAGGTTACTGTTAGCGTGTAAAGAGCTGATTGATTATGCCAAGCTTGGAAAAACCGACTTAGATTTCAAAGAAACATGCCTTGAAATCTTAGCGGAAGCAAAAACCGTCTTAACTGATAACCAGTTCAAAGAACTATCTTCCTATGCAGTTGAGAGAATGAAAGAGACGATAGAATAATAAAACTTTTTTCAGCGGGTCATTCTCACGGAAAAGTTTTGTTGTCAACTATCTCGTTGGTTAAATCTTTCACTATTAATACTTCATGTGAGCCGGTGATCTTTTCTTTCAATCTGAATCGACATCTCTCGCATTCCCATATCTTAAAATCTCTAACGTTACCTGTTTTAACCAGTCGCCAGTCCTTGTGTTTGCACTCGTCGTTTAACATGTGCGGTTTCATCTCAGGTTTGAACGGCGATTTATCAACTTTAAAAAAGTTATGAACCTAAAGTCTAGATTAACAATCTTTATGTAGCCTAGCAGAAAACATCTCATTCAGCTTGTTTTAAATTCATCCCAAGAATGTACAGTTCCGCGCTTTTAGCTCTGCTGGCTTTTGGTTTTATAAGTTTAACAAATGCAAAATTCTGCTTGACTTCTCTAACGAAGTCATTGAGCATGTCGCCTTGAAACACTTTAACGAAAAAATGTCCCTTAGGTCTCAAAATTGAGGTGGCAATTCTCAAAGACTGTTGAGCAAGATCAATCTGGCGAGCGTGGTCGAGTTCCCATATGCCGGAAATGTTTGGTGAAACATCTGAAATCACAGCATCAGCTGGACGGGGTAAGAGTTTTTTAATTTGTTCAATTGTTTGAGGTTCTGTAACATCACCAGTGACGACGCGAACGTTAGGTTGATCGAATGACTGAATGTGTTTGAGATCAACTCCTAACACAAAGCCTTTGCTGCCCACGATTTTTCGAGATGCTTGTGTCCAACCGCCAGGAGCAGCCCCCAAGTCCACCACCACGTCGTCTGGCTTCATAAATTGACGTTTTTTCACTGCTTGAAGAAGTTTGTAAGCTGCGCGTGATCGAAATTTTTCTTCTTTTGCTTTCCTGTAATAGTATTCTCTTTTCCGTTCCTTAATCCACGCCTTTGGCAAAACTAACAGTCACCTAATGGGTTCATTTCTTTTTAACTAAAAGCTAGAAGCCATTCTGTTAGTTTTTCACATTCGTTAGGTGAGACCGTGCTCCAAGGTCCACATCGAGAATCGTTTGGGCACATTAAGCAGGGGCAATCAATTATAGAGTTGATGGATGCTGGTTTTCTCTTAGCGTGCAATCGATACGTCCATCGTCCGTGGGAAAGCTCGCGTTCCCGTTGAATTAAGCCCTTGTTTTCCAGTTTTATGGCTATTCGGGAGCCCTCTCTGCTGCTGGCGTCCAGTTTTCGCCATAGTTCAGACTGAAGCACGCCATCGCTTCCCACGTTTACAATCAACTGCAAGGCTTTATGTTCTAGATCGTTGCGCTTCGGCATACCCCATCGATCCCAGAGTTCTATCTTATAATTAAAGGCATTTCAAACATAAAAACATAATGCGTTGAATTGGTACACACGTAAATTCGCATTACACCTTTTTTTTGTCAGAGTATTAATGTGCGCGTGGAACCAAGCTGACCGGAATTCCGTTATTTTCCCTTAAATCTCGGTTTCCTCTTTTCAAGGAAAGCCGCTACTCCCTCTTTAAAGTCTTCTGTAGATGCAACGATGCCAAAAGCCTCGGCTTCACGTTTCTCCCCAGCCTTCAAACTTGTTTCCAAACTGCTGTTAATCAACT
>Ga0209636_10001821_pt1 | contig 21574 bp, 13 predicted proteins | sample DeeMarSWOR152_54_FD_187464 | JGI IMG/M metagenome (GOLD analysis project Ga0209636, IMG submission 187464) | Marine sediment microbial communities from White Oak River estuary, North Carolina - WOR-1-52-54 (SPAdes) (version 2) | ecosystem: Environmental > Aquatic > Marine > Intertidal zone >...
CTCTACGCGAACAACTTCCACACCTATACCATGCCCATGATCCTTCCGCTGACCATCGCGACCGACATATGGGAGCGGTACGGAACGGACTTCGTCAAGCCGCCGTCATCTCGAGATACGTAGGTGTGTATGTGGATGCAGAAAGCGGAAGGATCGCTATGTTGCGCCGAATAGTCTTCAGTATTTTTGTATCATGTGTCCGGTCACGGTAATTTCTGCTTGTAATTGAGCAAATTCTCTGAGAAAATCGAGAAAATAGCGCCTGATGTTGATCCATTTGCCCAAAGAGCGCGAAATGGCCAGCTTTTCGTGAAGAGATGACACCTCCCCTTCTGCTACGAGAGATCAAGGCGGCTTGCTTGGGGCAAAAAATTCAATTTTAAAGTCTGACCCCAGACCTAGGGGGCTTACGATGATCACCGTTTCCAGGAAATGGAGGGAAAGAATATTGCTCATTTGTATGGAAGGCTTTGCAATCTATGCGCTCTTCAATATCCTTGCCATGATTTACTATCCGGGTGGAACTTCGGTTGATAAAGAGAGGGTCGGATATTCGTTTTTCGAGAATTTCTTCAGTGACCTTGGGATGGTAAGGACGTATTCTGGGGAACCCAAGACCCTATCTCTATTCCTCTTTGCTTCCGCGCTCGTCTTGATTGGTATCGTGCTCATCATCTTCTTTATCTTGATATCAGGTTACTTCAATGGATCAAAGCTCGAGAGGTATTCGAGCAGGATTGGCTCCACAGCAGGTGTTCTGACTGGAATCGCATGTATTGGCATCGCTGCGGCGCCTTGGGATCTCTATCTTAATGTCCACTTGATCTTCGTTTTTATTCTTTCATTTGCCCTTTTATTCGTTATGATTTTTTATTCCATTGCAATTCTCCGTAATACAGGGTACCCGAACCTGTACGCCTGGGTATTTGTGGCTTATGGGCTTGTTCTGGCTATCTACATGATCCTGATGGTGTTGGGTCCTGATATCGAGACTACACCTGGATTAAGGATAATGGCAACCGGGCAGAAGATAATCATCTATTCAGGGATGTTCTGTCTATTCATACAGGTGTTGGGTGCTTTTTTCTACACGAAAAGAGGCGCCTTATGAAAAGTGGACGCCCTTTAGTTCTTGAGTTTCTCAGCTCAAATCATTCCAGAAGGTGAAAAAATCACATTATCTATGGCCATTGTTGAATAATGTGTTTAACTCTGCACGTCAAATCCTCAGACCGGGGATCAATTCCCGATCGTAAACATTTTTCACCGTGTTCCTCGGGTTTTCTTTCAATCGTATTCATGTATGATTGAAATCCGGAAAGGATCAAGATGGGTTAAACCGGTCGAACACATCCGTGTACTGAAGCACGCAAGACGTTATGGCAACCGAATGCCGATTGAAAAAAGGCAACCATATGGAGGGCAAATATCGTGGGAAAATTTGACAAGTACTTTTTCACAAAAGAGGAAGGCATTTTAGCACCGAAACTGCATCCAGAGCTTGAATTACCGACGATTAAGGTTGATAAGGGCAAGTTGGGAGAATTCGGCGTAAGCTGGGCAGCTATTACCCATCCCTTCACGATGATCGACTCCTCACACAAGCATGACTATGCTCAGATTCTTGCCTTCGTCGGCAATAACCTGGAAGACATGTTTGAATTTGACGCCGAGATAGAACTCTACCTGGAGGGTGAAAAACACGCCATCAATAAGACGACTATCGTCTACATTCCCGGGGGCATGATGCACTGCCCGCTCTATATCAAACGAGTAGGGAAGCCTTTCCTGTTCAACAATATGTACTTTGCCGCCGAGTACATGGCGAAGAAAGAATAAGTGAAAATAACGCACCCGCCGGGGTATCGCGATAAACCGTTGCACCTAGACTCAATAGTTTATACTCCCCTTACCGTGATCCGCCCCTCTTTCCGCCAGTATCAGTATCGTTACCTGTCAATGTTCTCTACCAGCGGAAAAAACCGTGGTAAGGTCGTCCAGCCCAAGGCTATGGAGGGTATCGGCTTGTGGCACCCCGGTCGCTTCGTCCCAACCCCGCAGACGATAGTATTCCTTTAACATGTTTTCGAATTTATCCCTGTCAAGGGTATTCCCGGTCGCATCAACGACCTCATCGCCAGGGCCGGGAACCATTACCTTCTCACCGCGCGCGCCCAGTTGAAGAGCCTCGGTGAAATTGAACTCAAGGGGAAAGTCGGCTTCGGGAACCTTTCTTCCCTCACGCACAAGGATGGCCCTTTGCAGGTTTGCAATGCGCTCAGCGTGCCGTTCAAGTTCTTCACCGGCAATGCCGGTAACCGCCGTGAAGATTTTCGCTTCCAGGTCAGGGTCGCCAACATGGTTGGGTGTACTAAAGGAGTAGGTGATTGGCCAGGCGTAGTCACATAGGCCGAGACTGTCTTTATTATAGGTTCTATTCTGAATGTTTTTCGCCGCTAACGCCTTCCCCTCATAGCTCGATAAATCTCCGGCTTCATAACTGCCCCAGAAAGCCCTGGCCACATCATGAAACACCTTATTGGTAACGGGGGTGAGATCGGCCTGGAACTGATTGAGACCCCAGGCTACCTTGACGAAGCTGATCTCGTGAATAAGCGGCTGATGCACCCTGGGTTCCATGGGATAGATCAGGGCATGGGCAACGATGGCTCTCGGTGGGGCCAGATCATGCTGGCCAATGGGTGCAATGGCATGGCTGAACATGGCCCGGGCCCTGTCTGATACCTTCTCACGAGCCCTCACCAATCCCTCCGCCAGGATATCTCCAAAGCCCTCCCGATAAGCTATTGAGTGAAGCAGTTTCTCCAGAAACTCCCTACTGCCAATCTTGGACAGCGGGAGGCCGGTTTCTTCCTCAGTAAGGCTTCCTGATTGATGGCAGGCATAGAGCCAGTCAATAATGTTCTGGAGCTCAAAGGTGCCTATGGAATAATCGTTAGCAAGTGTCGGTGCATCGAATACGGTATCCACCGGCTCATCTTTCCAGTTGTATCGCCACGGCAGGTAATATTCCATGGCCTGGCACCGGCGATACCCCTCCAATTTTTGACCATACCGATACAGGTTTTTGACACATTCCAACCCGCATTGATAACAGCCACCCTTACCAATAACCTCCAATAAATGACCATAATTGGTCGCCGTTATGAGCGGAGGTATAGCTAAATGAACACGCTTGCATATCTTAACGGTGTAACGGTTAAGCTCCTTAAGCCTGCCCGGGTCGGCAACCGAGGGCTTCCCGGTCCCCTTCACCGCTACGGCCTTGAGGTTCTTGGATCCCATTACTGCCCCGAAGCCAGCGGTGGAAGTGGAATGGTGGGAGCCGAAGATTACAGCGGTTCTTACCCTTCTTTCGCCGGCTATGCCAGTAGTGATAAATCGTACCCTTTCACCATGGGTTTGTTGGAGCATCTCTTCGACTCGGTAAGCGCCCTGTCCCCACAACGATGATGCATCGCGAAGTTCGGCTTTATTCTTGTCGATCCACAGGTACACGGGCTTGGTCGCACGCCCTTCAATGACAACACCATCAAACCCTGCCTTCTTTAACTCGGCCCCGAAGAACCCTCCGATGTTGCCATAGCAATATCCTTCGGGGTAGGTCATCGGAGACTTGCCTACCACCGACATGCGTGTGGCTGCTTGAGCACCGGTAGCCACCAGGGGGCCGGTCATGAAAATCAGCCGATTCTCAGGGTCAAATGCCCCGGTTTCAGGTGCCACGGTCTCCCAGTAGAGCCTGGAGGCAATGCCGCGTCCCCCAAGGTACTTCTCGGCATACGGCTTTGTTGAGAATTGAGTTATTTCTGAATTATTCAGATTGACGTGTATTATCTTGCCCATCCAGCCATGCATGAACATACCTCCTTCTATGCCACCATCTATCCCTTTTTCTGGTTGGTCAATGAGTCAGACCTCACAGCATCCACGGGTTAAACCACTGAATGAATTGTATTTCCCGGGTTTGTAGAACTGATCATAGAAAGAACCCTCATGTACCCATACAATATGCAAGGAATATACTGTTATCAAGCTTTTACTGTCAACGGAAACAATAATGGGAGTTTCCTGAGTTTTCTAAGGGGACTCCGTTGTTTCTGAGCGAATCTGGTGGAGAAGTGGGGTACCCTTCGAGGGTGAGCAGAGCTTGTCCTGAGCGGAGTCGAAGGAAAGGGGAAAGCCGGCCCTTTAGAGGCCGGAAGGGGTTAGTATTCCCCGCCTGTGAACCCCGAAAGGGTCACTTTGGAACCATTGAAGCGAAGAAACAGTGGAGTCACCTCCTGAAAAATTTTTTATTTAATAAATCAAATAATGATAAAGATATCCCTCGTAAAACTCAGGAACCTCCGGAAACAATAATCCAATTCTCCTCTTCCCTGCCTTCTTCAATCCAGGCATGAGAGTGTATTCAATGGGTCAATAATGCAAGACCCCAATGACAGTCATGTTCGTTATTGACAAAGACTTTCGTTATTGACACACACGTTCGTTATTGACACACAGGGTAATAATACAGTATATACTTTCCCCTAAATACAATACGGATCATTACCTCTCATCCCTGTTTGCTTATCTATCCTCCTATAGAGAATCCGGGAGGGAAGAAGGGAATAGAGAGTCTCGCCACCTTATACAAGAAAAAGCGAATACCCGAGGAAGGGAATGCCATGGCGAAGCATGATGCGTCAGAAGCCTTCTTGGAGGCTCTCAACGTACATGGTGTGGAATTCATTTTCTTTAATCCGGGGATTGACACTGTTCCCCTCCTGGAGACGATAGCAAAATTCAGGGCATCGGCTCGGCAGACCCCCATGGGGATACTATGTCTTGACGAATCAGTTGCCATGACATCCGCCCTTGGAAACTATATGGCCTCAGGGCGGCCACAGGTCGTATTGGTCCATTCAGAGCTCGGGACTCAACAGGTTGGCGGCGCGCTTCATAATGCGCAGTGGGGACGAGTGCCGGTGATTTTATGCGCTGAACCATTGGGGCCGGCAGAGCGCGTAAACTGGCGGCAAGAACCATTTGATCAGGGCAGTATGGTCCGTAATTGCGTCAAGTGGGATCATCAGCTAAGCGAAAATGAAGATATGAGCGACGTAATCCACCAGGCCCTCCGAATTGCTATGGCTGAGCCCTGTGGACCTGTCTATCTGGCGCTCCCACGAGACGCATACCATAAAGAGGCTGATACGATTAATAATAGAACAGTACCTGGAGTCGGAGCGACTCCAACCCCCCAGGCTGATGTCAGCGTCTTGGGCAAGGCAGCAGAGATAGTAATGAATGCCCGAGACCCCCTCATAATAGCAGGCTACACTGGCAGGAACCCCCAATCCGTGGCATTACTCGTGGAATTGGCGGAGACCTTATGCGCACGTGTGCTTACCGCTGATATCAGGATGAATTTTCCAAACACACATCCCCTGTCTGCTTACCTCGATCCCAGTGCTATTAGCAGGAGATTGAATCCTTACCTAACGACCGCCGATGTTATTCTGGTTATCGATTATGATATCCCCTACGCGCCGCCACCCTCCGTCCCCCGCGGGGATGCTAAAGTTGTTCATATCGATATTGACCCGAAAAAACGAGGTGAACCTTTATGGGACCGAGCGCCTAATCTCCTCATTGAGGCTGACTCCAGCCTAGCGATACCTGCTCTAAACGAGATCATCCGCCAGAGATTGACCCCTGAAGATCGTGCCCGATTTCATGAGCGGTTTGAGCGACTGGAAAGGGAGCATAAAAAGCTGCGGAACAAGTGGCATGATCTTGCAATGAGTGAAGCCGACCGGAAGCCGATATCTTCTGACTGGCTTTGTCGCTGTATAAATGAAGTCATTACGGATGATACGATCATTGTGAATCAAACCATCACCCCTTCTGCGTCTGTGGCGTATCAGATTCGCCGCACAAAGCCAGGCACGCTGTTGTCCTGTTCCGGTGGTTCCATAGGGTGGGCATTGGGGGCCGGACTTGGGGTAAAGCTGGCATCTCCTGACAGGACAGTGGTCAGCCTGATGGGTGATGGGGCCTTCATCTACGGCTGTCCGGTCGCGACACTGTGGTCTGCCAACTTCTATCATGCGCCATTTCTCTCGATCATTTTCAATAACCAGGCCTATGGCGCCATAAAGGGACTTTTCAAAGAGATCTATAGCGTGGACAACATGGGTGCGGATATCACAGCGCCTCCCGACTATGCTTTGGTCGCTCAGGCCTGCAACGCCTATGGTCGGATGGTCGAAGACCCTTCTGACGTTCTGCCGGCATTGAGAGATGCCATGGACCATGTGCACAATGGAAGATCCGCTGTGCTGGACGTCAAGCTAAAGCAACCCTGATTTGCCTCCGGACTTTTACGGGAGGCGATTCTATCCCCAGAAGGGTATGTTCAATCGAGCTTCTGGGATCCGAGCAATCGATGTGCCTTCCTCATAAGACCATGGTTTTTCCTGCCTCCGGCGTCATGGAAAAGGGATGGTGGACCTGCTATAGCTATCCTCATCGTGTTCATACAGCGGAAACCGAGAGGAAGACTAACCCCAAAAATATGAACAGATCATTATCGGAGAGGAGACCATAATGAAATTGACCGATGCTGTAAAAGCGCTGGCCATCCGAATGGGAGCCGATCTGGTCGGTATAGCGCCTGTTGACCGTTTTGAATATGCTCCTGAAGAAGGCAAACCTCACTATTACATGGGGGACGCCAGCTGTGTTATTGTCCTGGCGACTCGCATCCTAAAAGGCATCACCAATGTTCATGGGTCCTATGAGGAGGAGGGTAAGACCATGGGGCCCTATATGTGGTATGGTTATCCCGTCCTGAATTGGGCAAACTCGTGGATTGCAACGCAGGTTTCAAAGCTCTTAGAAGATACGGGCTATAAAGCCCTCCCCTTTCCACCAGCAGGTTTTCATTACCGGAATCCGGAGAAAGGGCTTCCGGATTTTTCCCATCGGCATGCTGCTGTGGCCGCCGGATTGGGCGAGTTTGGGCACAACAGGCTCTTTTTAACACCTCAGTTTGGGGCCCGGCAGAGATTACTCTCCATCATTACCAGTGCCCCCCTGGAACCCGACCCCCTGTATAATGGAGAAAAATTATGTAACCGAGAAAAATGTAAAGACCTATGTATCAAGGTCTGTCCCATGGCCGCCTATGAAGACGAAGTACTTTCCGTGAAAATCGGGGACAGGGTTTTTGAATATGCCGGCCTGAATTCAGCAACATGTTGGTGGCATGCCATTGTCGGAAAATACCTGCGGGGAACCGAGGAGCTTCCTCGTTATCCAACCTCCGAGCAGATTCAAGAACTCATGGAAAAAGCCGGCGGCAGGGAAAAGCTCGTGGAGAAGATGAATCCCTGGGACAAGGCGATGTCTATGTTTACCTATGTGCCTACGTGTGGCGCTTGCCTGACCAAGTGCCCCGCTCCATGGACGTAATGGTTTTTTCTCTGCTGAAAAGTATGATGATCTCGTAAAAAGTAAAAATTCGATGGCAATGGAAAAAGCTCCAAATTCAAGGCGCGCAAATCCTGAGGAATGAGGCGTACTTACAGTACGCTGCAATGACGAAGGATGCAGCGCAACGCAGCCCTTCGGCTTTGCTCAGGGCCGTGAGCCTGTCGAACGGAAGTTGGACTTTTTACGAAGCCATCAAGTATGGGGCATGAGCCCAGTGCATGAAGATAGGAAAGAACACCCACCTTGGTGTGGAAGAGGTGTTCATGGTGGACAATAGGGGTGGTTCGTGTTACGTTGACTAGAGTTTACTTAAATTTTTACGACGAGGAGATAGGGACGAGGAACATTAATCAGGTCACAATACTCTCACCACATAAATGTTGAGATCGTTCCCTATCGTGCGCTCCATGAAGGACATAACAGCGATAGGATTTGACCTATTCAATACGCTTATCACCGCAGAACCTCAAACCCTGGCTGAGGCTATGGGCAGGCTCATCATGAGCCTCCGGCAAAGTGGCTTTTCCATTGAGGAAGAGCCATTCAAAGAGACCTACCATAAGATGACCCTCAAGTTTATCGAACGCGCGAGACGGGATGGACGGGAAACTCATAATAGCTTCTGGATCAGTGCCACCCTTGAGGACGGAGGAGACCCTATTCCTCCTGACGACGCCAGGATAGGCGAAGCGGTCGAGCATTACTTCTCAGCCTTTTACGAAAACTGCCGCCTTATCCCCGGAACAGAGGCCATGCTAGGGACTCTGCAGAACCGATATTCCCTTGGCCTACTGTCCAATTTTACCCATGGTCCCGCGGCCCGGGAGATCCTGAAGCGCACCGGCCTCAACCCCTACTTTAAAACCATTCTCATCTCAGGTGAATTGGGCTACCGCAAACCCCACCCCTATGTCTTTCAGGCACTGGTTGAACAACTCGGAGCCGGTAAAGATCACATGCTTTATATCGGCGATGACCCTGAACCTGATATCTATGGGGCTAAAAGGGCTGGGCTCCAGCCGGTATGGATGACCTATGTCAGGGACAACGAGGTACCTTCGGTGGTGCCGAGCCTACTCCAGACCGAGGTTGAGAAACCGGACTCTGAGATCCCGAGGATTTCCTCCTGGCAGGATCTCTTCTCACTCCTGGATAAAAAGTGAAATAACACATAGGGGGATGATTCGTCCCAAAACGTGTTTATGACCACATACATATTTGCGGAGAGGAGAGAATAAAAGCAAATCCGAAATCCTAATTTCTAAACCCTAAACAAATACAAAGCACGAATGATCAAATGACCAAAACGTTTAGGATTTGGGCATTTGGATTTTGATATTGTTTAGTATTTCGTGCTTCGAATTTAGGATTTAATCCTTGTTTGACTGCAGCACTGCAGCACTGAATAACTTCGTGCTCAGGGGATTTGGACACCATCCCCTCATCTTTTTCCTTCGCTCCAGGACAAAGATCTGAACATCAAGGTTTTAGCCGTCTTTCAGCAAATCATAGAGGGTTGCGATGCTGATTCGCTGGAACATCAGCTCCATGTCCGTTGGTCCTGAAGCTTCAGCGTATTTGTCCTGAAAAGTGACCTTCTCTTGAGCCTCCTCCAGGCTCATCCCCTCGTCAAGAGCGGCCTTGACCCTATCGAGCCAAACCTGGATCTGGGCGATCATCTCATCGAGATAACCTTGCTCACATATGGTCCCATGTCCCGGAACAAACACCTCCGCTTTCAGTTCCTTCATACGTCTCAGTGAATCCATCCAGTCATAGGGTAGGACCCCGGGGGGGAAGAAGGCATGTCCCTGTCCGATCAGATTATCCGACGTGAAGACCACTCCTTCCTCCGGAATATAGACTGGTGTCTGAAAAGGGGTATGTCCTGGCATGTTCATGAGCTGAAAGGTATGCTCCCCAAGGTAAAGAGTGAGCCTTTCTGAAAGGGTAATGTCGGGCGGGTGAAAACTGAACCCCTCCAAAAGCGGGAGGCTTTCTGGGGCAATCTCTTTCATTCTCTCCCTCAGCTGCTCCAGTGAGGCAGTCAATATCGCGTCCCTTGTGCCCTCATGGCCGATTATCCTACCCTCAAAAAAGGTGTTGCCGGTGAAGTGATCAATATGCGGTTCGGTATTGATCAAATAGCGAACAGGACCATACTTCTTAATCTCATCCCTCCAATCTATGGCATCCGAGGGGATCTGGGGCGTATCGATCATAACCACCCCTTCCCCGGTTACCACAAAGCCGACATTGCACCCGTTAAATCCAGTTTCAACGTAAACAGCATCAGATATCTTTTCCATTCTCTCCTCCTTATATTAAGGGCGTCTGAAAGGATAATTCGGCATTCAGCTGCGGGTTGTACGTACCTCACACAGGCCATCAGGACATCTCCCGGATGGAAATATACCGAGAGAGAGGGATGTTGTTATGACGTGAAATCCTGGGCTGTATTCATATGGTCTCTTAACCAAGAAATCGTATCAAAAATGGCCTCTTGTACTGGACGCGGCTTGTATCCCAGCTCATTGTGAGCCTTCTGATAACTGGTTACGGAGTTGGTATAGAGGGTTTCTATTGAGTATGAGGTATAGAGGGGCTGTTGCCGCAAAACCATGTAATATAATTCAGATAATGGTGCGGTTGCTTTTGCGAACCAAAGGGGCATTTTTATTCGAGGTGCTTTCAAACCGGTGGCATTTTCGAGGTGCTCTAGGAAACGCTTAACCGTGATTTGTTCTCCGGATAGTATGTAATTCTCTCCAGGTCTTCCCCTCTCGCTTGCTGAAATGATCCCCTGGACCACATCCCTCACATCCACAAAATCATAGGTGCCGTCAATATATGCAAACAACCTCCCTTTCATGAAATCAACCATCAGTTGACCCATGTTGGATAACTGATATTCATAAGGCCCAATGACACCGGTCGGGTGTAGGATCACGGTATCCAATCCGTTTTTTGCAGCATCCAATACCATTGTGGTCGCTAATGCTTTCGATTTCGCATAATCACCTCGTACCTTGTTTTCATCGAAGTCCTTTGTCTCGACGAGTATTTGACCATGTGGTAGTTCCGGAAACGCATGTATGGAACTTGTGTATACCAGTCGCTTAACGCCTTTTTCAAAACAGGCCTGGATAACATTCCCTGTCCCTTCCACATTGACCTTCTGCAGAATTTTTCTTTTTCCTGAACCGATAGTAACAATCCCTGCCAGATGATAGACACACGTCAGGCCTTCGAAAGCTTTCTGTAATGAGGCATAGTCCGTAACATCTCCTCTCACCATTTCTATGGGAAGTTGGTTGATGGAAACCGGTCTTTCATCTGGTAATACCAATGCCTTAACCGCAATGCCCTTTGCGACGAGTTCCCTGACCAATACATTGCCTATGTGTCCGGTGGCACCAGTCACAATGACCATACGTGCACCCTCCACTGAATAACTTCTCGCTCCAGCGAATTTATGCAAAAACCTCTTGAATTATACCATGTTCCATGGTTCTCTTTCTAATCATGGCTGGATCACTCAGGATAGAATATCCAGGTTTAATCAACGCATGACCAGAAGGAGTAGGGGAGTGATCATGGAAAAGACTGCAGAAGAACTTTACCGAGAAAGACTCAGCAGGATTGAGGATGCCATTCACCTGAAGGTTCCTGATAGAGTCCCCATTTTAGCCAGTTTCCGATATTTCCCTGCACGATATGCAGGCATGACTTATGAAGACGTCTATTATAAGCCGAAGGAGTGGATAGAAGCGAATAGGAGGACAATCATTGAGTTCCAACCGGATATGTATTATCCCCCTTTCACTGAGTCTGGGAAGGCCTATGAAATTCTCGGCTTGAAGCAGGTGAAGTGGCCCGGACACGGCATTCCGTCCAATGCATCCCACCAGTTCGTAGAAGATGAATACATGAAAGCCGATGAGTACGATGCATTTCTGACGGACAGGTCAAATTGGATAATCAGAACCTATCTGCCTCGAATAAGTGAGGCCCTGGAACCCCTAAAGAACTTACCCTCTCTGGATTCAATGCTTTTCGGATACCACAGCCTGTCCATGATAGCGGCTACATTGGTAAGGCCTGAGGTTGAAAATGCCCTGAAATCCCTTCTCAAGGCCGGACGCGAAATGGTGAAGACCCACGCTGCTGTGAGCACGTTCGATGAGCACATGGCCACGTTGGGTTTTCCTGCGATCGGGAGAGTTGCCATCACTGCCTTTGATGTCATCTCGGACTTCCATAGGGGAATGCGCGGGTCTATGGTGGACATGTATCGCCAACCGGGGAAATTGCTGCGGGCTATAGAAGAAATAGAACCGATCATCATAGAAGGGGCCCTTGCGGCTGCAAAAAACAGTGGAAATCCCAGGGTCTTTATACCCCTCCATAGAGGAGCCGATGGGTTTATGTCGGATGAGCAGTTCAGGACATTCTACTGGCCAAGCCTCAAGCGCCTGTTCCTGGCTTTAATCGAAGAGGGGCTAACCCCCTGCCCCTTCTTTGAAGGGAGGTTTGATTCACGCCTGGAATACCTCCGGGAACTGCCCAGGGGTAAGGTGATGGCCCGTTTCGATGCGACTGATGTGTTCAAGGCAAAGGAAATAATCGGCGACATGATGTGTATCTGTGGCAATATGCCCATATCTGTGATGCAGGTCGGTACACCCGATGAGGTCAAAAGCTACTGTAAAAAATTGATAGACATCGTCGGTAAGGACGGTGGATTTATTATGTGCACAAGAACCGTTCTCGATGAGGCAAAGCCGGAAAATGTGAGGACATGGATTGATTTTACAAGGGAATACGGCGTCTATCAGTCATAGACAAAGAATAACCGTCAATATTTTGTCGTTCCCGAATAGGATTTCGCAGTTTACCTGCTGATCATGATGGCGCTTAAGAGGAACATTAATACCCCTAAGGCAGCTCCCGCATAAAAGGTTCCTTCCATACCCCAAAGGCTGAAAACAGCTCCCATGCTGAGCGGCCCAAAAGTCTGTCCCAATCGCATAACCATTCCATTTATGGACATAAATGTTGCACGGGATTCCATGGGCGCCATACCTGCCAAAATGCTCTGTATACAGGGGATATTTATGCCATGGGCAAACCCATAAATTATAGCGGGAATCAGAAACAGCCATAGCTTTGAAATAAAGGGGATAAGGAACATGGCTGCCCCATAGAGCAGAAAAGAGACTCTCAGAAGAAACCACTCCGGATAGGCTCTTGTCATTGCTCCTAATTGAGATGCTGTGATTGCCGTGACAAGAGACATGCCTGAAAAAATCAGGCCGATTATCAGGGGAGAGGCCCCGAACGAATGCCCCATGAGAAGGGGAAAATAAATTAAACAAGATCCATAGAGGATGAGGAAGGTAATGATGCTCGCAATAAAAAGACCGATAACCTGTCGTTTCTTCATGCCGTTTATAGCATTGATAAATTGTGCCTTGAAATGCCGGTCGCTCTTCGGTTCGGGGCTCTTCAGGTAAAACATAACAATGAATCCCAAAGGAATGGCCAGCAGTGGAAGGACAAATGGATAATACCAGCCGAGCGTTGCCAATGCGCCGCCTATGGCCGGATACGTCGCCGTACCGATACTGAGTACACTGGCATTATAGCCCATGGCTGCGGTTCGTCCTTTTCCTGAATATAGGTCGCCGATGATCGTAACGTTGAGGGCCCCCAACGAAGCGGCTCCAGTGCCCTGAAAAAACCGCCATATCAGTAAAAAATGAAAATCCCTCGTAACCATGCATGCACCACCGGCAACACCAAACAGTAAGAGAGAAGGGACGAGGATCTTCTTTCGACCGAATCGGTCAGCAAGCAATCCGAGGACAGGGGTTAATAATACGCCCGGAAATGTGAAGACAGTAATAAGCATACCTATGCCTTGAGAGGATATATTCAGCTCCTGGGCGATCTTTGGGAAAGCCGGGGCTAGGCTGGCAACCCCCATAACGGCCATCAGGGTTACCCCGAAGACAATCTGAAGGTTGGTATCCAGATAGATTTTCTTCTGATTGTTATCTTCACTCTGATTCACTGTTGGCTATCAACTCCCCTCTTATTGTACCCTTTTTAATTAAAAACTCCACCGGGAACATTGCCGACCACAAGGTGTTTATGACCACATACATATTTGCGGAGAGGAGAGAATAAAAGCAAATCCGAAATCCTAATTTCTAAACCCTAAACAAATACAAAGCACGAATGATCAAATGACCAAAACGTTTAGGATTTAGGATTTATTCTTTGTTTGACTGCAGAACTGCAGCACTGAATAACTTCGCGTTTCTTTCATCCTTGACATACGATTCTGTTTCTCTGTATTTTTAAGGAAATTTCTCATCAAAAGAGGGGGCATCGACCATGTTAAATCTATCCGGAAAAACGAGTCTTTCTTCTGAAGAGATCATGCAAAAAGCAAAGGACTTTTTCGGGCAGAAGGGCCTGAAATTGGAATTGACGGAAGAAGAACCCGATTGTCTTACGTTTACCGGAGGAGGAGGTTACGTCACCGCGACCATCTGTCCAGAAGAAGGGAAAAACCGAGTGGAAATCATCACTCAGGAATGGGAATACCACGTGAAGGAATTCATGTCCAGCCTATGATCAGTCAATGATTAATGATTAGCCATTTATTTCCGAAATAGATCATTTCCTCTTATCAAAACGCTGATCTTTCATGTTGGAAATTAATTTCAGCCGATTGGGGGATAACCCATAACAAATAGGATGACCCATAGCAAATAATAAGAAAGGAAAGGGAAAATGGCCAAATACGACAAGTATATCTGCACGGAACTCAAAAAAAGACACATGTTGCCCGGTCCCACCCCGGAAGAAAGGGATAAGCTCGCGGCTGAGGGCTTACGCATAAACATGGAGCATGTCCTCTGGATTGACGACGAGGTTATCCCGGGCGCATACTACGGCGAATCCACCTGGATCTGGCCTCAGTCCTACCCGAATCAGATATCCTGGGAGGAGCTGAAGAACCGGGGGACAAACATTCCGACAATGTTCCCCCATGTCCACGACTTCCCCGAACTGCTTTCCTGGTGGGGCACCGACCCGGACCACCCGGAGGACACCAGTACTATGGGGATGTTGATAGGGGACGAAGAAATCACCCTGGATAGAAGCTGGGTCTCATACATACCGGCCGGCATGAAGCACATGCCCACTCGGCCCGCCGGCGGCAGGGTCACAAACAGGCCCGTTTACCACTGGACCTCCGGACCGGGCGGAGTGTACACGAGAGAAAAAGATAATCAAGCCGGGGAAACTGGCCAGGAAAGAGAGGAACCTGAAACAGGGGAAACGAAATCGGGCGAAAAGAGTATTGCGGAATACATAGTCTTCGGTGATAAACCGAACGTGAAGAGGCCATCTTACCTGCACGACACCGACCCCCGATACACGCGCCGCATGGCTTACATCGACGAGGAGGTTATTCCCGGTGCCGAGTTCGGCTGTGAGACGATGTGGCTCCTGCCGGGCGAAAAGTCAAAAGCGGGCCAGCTGATGATGGACGCGCATGCCTTACCCTATGGCACGTCCATCACCTTCTGTTCTCTTAACTACGAAGACATCACTGACCTATGTGCTGAAGTTGAGCTCTGGATCGGCGGTGAGAAACATATTATCAATAAAAGCTTTGGGGCGTACATCCCCCCCGACGTGGAGCAAGGCCCGATGATAATCCGTAATATTACCAAACAGATATTCTATATGATGTCCCACCCTATTGGTGAAGGTATTAAAAAATACCGTGGTATATAATATCTATGCCATATCCGGAAGTTTGTTATGGTTCTTGATGGATAATTGCCGAAATTCATAAGAACGATGAATCCATGGGCGTGTGGAATGGAGTTAGGACAATCGAGAAACACCTACGCCCCCAGAATCTCCTTGTGCCGCAGGGCACGCTCCAAGGACGGCTGCATCTTCATCTCGCGGAACTCGTTGATGGCGAAGTCCAGGTGCTCAAGGGCTTCGGATTTTTCCTTGGGATAATGTTCCAGCAACAACTCGGCAAGCTGAAGACGAGTGAGCGCTAATTCGGGGCGAAAAGGTAACTCCGTGCAAACCTTAATGGCCTCATGGTAGTATTTGCGGGCTTCATCGTATCTTTCCAGGAGGGCCGCCGCTCCACCGAGGTGACGAGCTGTACATGTTGTCGCTAATTGGCTGATAAAAGGGGAAAAACTGCCGGCGAACCGGCCCAGCAGTAGTCCAGTAGCTTCACGATGCTCAGTCAGCACCGCAGCTTCGAGATACATAATGTCCTCGTTCGCCCGGGTCTCATCCTCGGTCGAGCCGATACCGGGACGATTAACGACGACTTCCTCCAGGATTTCCACCGCCTCGGCGTCTCGTCCCAGGTGGGCCAGACAGAGAGCTTGTGCCGGTGGCGATGGGTAGGATTTTGTGACGAACTGAAAGGCTTCATCGGCCTTCCCGAGAAGCAGCCAGGGCCTATAACCGGCAAAAAATGCGCCGAAGGCAGCAAATCCGGTGAGACCCAGCTCCTCGCCACGGGCCAGAATACGCCGGGCGGTCAGATCGGCATCCTCAAGTCGCCCGTCCACAGCTGCCCAGACGCCGTCGTTCGTCGCCGATATGATTAAGATGTATACCTGGTTGCTTCGCTCTGCCAGTTCTTGCACTTCGCGCCAGGTCTTTTCGGCTCGATGGCGCTGTCCCCAATCAAGCAATGTACAACTTGCAAACCACAGTCCACAGGCGAGAGTCACCGGGCGTACCCTAGCACGTGACGATGCTACCAGTTCCTCGGCCAGGTGAAGTAGTTCCTCGGCCCGACGCGGTGTCGCGGCACATAAAAGCCACAGATAGGAAGTATGCCAGAATGCATCAGGGTCGCCGAGGTCACGGGCCAGGTCGAGTGCCCGGCTCAGTAAGGCGACGCCTTCGCCTCGCTCACCCGAAAAGTATTTCACGCGCCCCAGAATTTTATCAGCCAGATTTCGCTCGACGGTGCCCGGCACAGCGTAGCGGTCGGCCCGCTCGGCCCACTCGGCCGCCTCAGGTGACGACCACACCTGCGAGATGCCGCCAGCCCCCTCTACTGCCAGCGCTTGCGTAGCCAGAAAGCAGGCACGCGCGGTACGCCGCTTGTCACCGATGGCCTCGGCCAGAGAAAATGCCTCCGTTAGCTCTCGACCGAGAGCGCGCCGTGGCTGCCCGCCATCAAGCAAGGCATCACCCAGTATGAGGAGAATGTCACATATTTCCTTTTTATCATCCGGGTTAAGCACCCTCTGCACTTTCAATGCCTGTTCCAGCAGCCTCACCGCGTCCCCGTATGCGTAAACGGCTATGGCGCGTTTCGCCGCCATCTCGCCGTAAGATACCGCCTTCGCCAAGTCGGCGGGGTCGGTGGACTGGGAGAAGTGCTCGGCCAGCTCGGCAGCGTGCTCCTCAATGCGCTTAGCGTACTGTTTCTCCAGGGAACGAGCCACCTGCTGGTGCAGTTGCAGGCGCTGTGGGGCAATCAATTCCTCGTACAGCGTCTGGCGGAAGAATGCATGGGTGAAGCGGTAGCGAATAGAGCCGACTTGCGAGCGCTCCTCCAGCACGGACAACTGCACGGCTTCCTTGAGAGAATTGACAAAAGCATCTTCCTTAATATCAGCGACCCCCTTTAGTGTATCAAGGGGGAACTCCCGTCCAATAACAGCGGCTACCGAAAGGAGGCTGTTGCACTCGGGACTCAGAAGGGACAGCCGCTTGCCGATCACGTCCCGCAGCCCCTCGGGTATGCTCATCTCCAATGGGGTATCTTTTGCTGACCTCCAGCGCCCCTCTTTTCGCGTGATGAGTCCCTCCTCGGCAAGATAGCGTAGCACCTCCTGCACGAAGAGCGGGTTTCCCTCCGTCTGACGGTGCACCGCCTCGGCAAGTCCCCAGGGAACCTCTTGTCTCGCGATGCTCTCCAGCATCCGCCTCACCTCATCAGCATTGAGCCCGCGCAAGAGGACACGCCCGTAGGTGGAGACACGCCGTAACTCGGCCAGGGCCGCTGACAACGGGTGGGTGCGATCCACCTCCACGTCCCGGTAGGTGCCGACGATCAAGAGCCTCGTCCCGGCCAGGTGGCGCGAGACGTGGGTGAGCATGTCCAGCGTCCCCTTGTCGGCATCGTGCAAGTCCTCCAAGACAACCAGCAGGGGCCGGACAGTGGCGGCATTGGACAGGAAGCCCGTGACCCCCTGCATCAAACGGTACCGCGCCTCCTCGGGGTCGCCTGGCGGTTTGAGCTTGATCTTCAACCGCTCCCTTATCTCGGAGACGATGCGCGCCACGTCAGAAGCACCCGTGCCCAGCTCTTTCCGGAGGTCTTTGGTATCACGGGTGAGCACATAGGAGCGCAATGCCTCAACAAAGGCCAGGTAGGGAAGCGACAGAGACCCCTCCTCGTAGCAGTGGCCAACCAGGGTCTTGCCACCGCGCAGGGTGACGTAGGTGGATACCTGCTCGCAGAGGGCAGTCTTGCCGATACCCGGCTCTCCCACTACCATCAGCAATGCCCCCTGCCCCGAGATGGCACCATCAAACGCAGACTGAAGCTGTTTCAGCTCCGGCTCGCGGCCGACGAACACCGGACGGTAGAGGGGGCTCTCGGCCAGGGTCGGGGCTTCCCGTAAGGGTTCCTGCTCAACCCTACCCGCCTCGATTGATTCGAGGGCCTGGTACACATCAGCCGCAGATGCCGGACGCCGCTGGGGGTCTTTCTCCAATAGTTGCAGGATGAGCACTTCAAGTCCCGGAGGCAGATCAGCCCGGTGCCAGGTGGGAGATACCGGAGGGGTGTTGATGTGCTGCCCAATAATGGCAACCGAATCGTCTCCCACGAAGGGCGCCCGCCCGGTCACCATCTCGTAAAGCATGGCCCCCAGGGAGTAAAGGTCTGCTCTGGTTGTCACCTCACCACCCATCGCCTGCTCCGGCGGCATGTAGGAGACCGTGCCTACCATCATCCCGGACTTCGTCAGCCGGGAGAGATCCACGGCTAAGGCCAGGCCGAAGTCACCTACCTTGACCGTGCCCTCGGCACTCAGCCAGACGTTACCCGGCTTCAGGTCACGGTGGATGATGCCTTTCGCGTGGGCTAATTCGAGGCCGAGGCACATTGACTTGGCAATGCCAATAGCCTGCTCGAGGGGAAGCCGGTGATCCGGTGCCTTCTCGATAAGACCTTCTACGTCACCACCGGGCATCAGTGGTAAGACCATGTAGGGCTGGCCTTCATGCTCCCCCATATCGTGGATGGTAACGATGTTCGGGTGGTCACCGAGACGCCCCATTGCCCGGGCCTCACGTTTGATGCGCGTTCGGGCCTCATCGTCCAGCTTCTCGGTCTTTATCAGGGCAAAGGCAATGTCCCGATCCAGCACCGTATCATGTGCCAGGTAGACCTTCTTCTTGCCGCCCTCGCCGAGGAATTTCTTGACCTGATAGCGGCCGCCGGCAAAGGAGGTGGGCTCAGGAGAGGGTGGTGTTGGTGGCTTGGGTGCCGGCTCAACCAGAGGGTTGCCGCACTTGTCGCAAAACTTTTTATTCTTCGGATTGGTATTCCCGCACTGTGGGCACACAATCTCCGTCTGGAGCAACTTACCACATTCTCCGCAGAACTCGGCTCCTTCACGATTTTCAGTCTGGCAGTGTGGGCACTTCATATTGTTCACTTCCTTAGTTACGCCCCCAGAATCTCCTTGTGCCGCAGGGCACGCTCCAGGGATAACTGCATCTTCATCTCGCGGAACTCATTGATGGCGAAGTCCAGGTGCTCCAATGCTTCCTTTTTCTCATCCGGATAGTGCTCTAAAAGCAACTCGGCCAGCTGGAGACGGGTAAGGGCTAATTCCGGGCGAAACGGCATCTCCGTGCAGACCTTAATGGCATCCTTGTAGTATTTCCGGGCCTCATCGGGCCTGCCCAGAAGGGCCGCGGCGGTACCAAGGTGACGGGCAATGCACGTCAGGCCAAGAAGGCCGGTTGTAGGGACGGTGCAGTCGGCGAGGCAGCGTATCAGCCACTCGGTCGCTGGTTTGTGCCCCACCATCAGCGCCGAACGCAGCGTCCCCATATCTAACCAGATAGAGCTCTCATAGTCAGCCGGGTCGATGTCGGCGCGTGCCGCGACGAACCGGTCCAGTATTGCCCTGACCTCAGCATCACGGCCAGTGTGTGCCAGGGAGACAGTATAAGTGGGGTGACTCTCCGAGGTCAAGGGACCAAGCGCTTGGATGACTTCATCGGCTCTGCCGAGAAGGAACCGGGCTTCGGTGCTGGCCATGCTCTCTACCACGATGCCGTATATTTCCACGCCTGCCTCTTCGCAAATAGTTCGGCTGCGCCGGCCAATCTCCACCGCTTCTTCCAGGCGGCCGTCCATGGTAGCCAGGGTGCCTTCCACGACCATCGATAATCCCAGCAGGTTGGCCTGGCCGCTGCGCTCGGCCATTTCTCTCAGCTCTTTAAGGAGATCTTCGGCACGCTGCCTCTGGCCGGACTCGAGGAGAACATGAATGATAAGAAAGATTGCCGTTCCAAGTGTCCTCACCGAGATACCGGTACGCGGCCTTTTCAGCATTTCCTCAGCCACTTGCTGACGCTCCACGGCATACTTTAAAGAAGATGAGTAAATAAGCCACGTAGTGGCGATGAACCAGTATGTCTCGGGGTCGTCAAGCTGCCGGGCCAGCTCGAAGCCCTTATTGATTAGCTGAGCCCCTTCTTTTATGAGAAATGGCTGCTCCGTGTACAAGCCGGTTACCCATTTCACCTGTCCCATGCCCTGGTCAGCCCAGACTCGGGCTACCATATCCTGGCCAGCATATTGGTCGGCCCTCTCCATCCACTGTGCGGCCTCTGGACTGCCCCAGGCAACATTGGTTATCGCACCAAAGTAGGCAAAGTCGAGTATCGCCAGCATGCAGGCGCGTGATGCCCGGGCGCTGTCGCCAAGGGCTTCGGCCAGCGAAAATGCCTCTGGTAAAATCGTATCAAGGGCACGCTTTGGCTCCCCGCCCATGCTCAGTGCATCGGCCAGTGCCAGCAGCAGGTCGCAAACCTTCCCCCTGTCCCCCGGGTCGAGCACCCTCTGCACCTTGAGTGCCTGTTCCAGTAGCCTCACCGCTTCTCCAAAACCATAAACAGACATTGCCCGCACAGCCGCCATTTTACCGTATTCAACCGCCTTGGCCAGGTCGGCGGGGTCGGTTGACTGGGAGAAGTGCTCGGCCAGCTCGGCGGCGTGCTCCTCGAGCCGCTTGGCATACTGTTTCTCCAGGGAACGCGCCACCTGTTGGTGCAATTGTAACCGCTGCGGGGCAATCAACTCCTCGTACAGTGTCTGGCGGAAGAAGGCATGGGTGAAGCGATAGCGAATAGAGCCGACCTGCGAGCGCTCCTCCAGCACGGAAAGCTGCACGGCCTCCTTGAGAGCATCGACAAAGGTATCTTCTTTAATACCAGCAACGGCTTTCAGCGTTTCCAGGACAAATTCCCTTCCGATAACCGAGGCCACGGAAAGCAGCTGATTACACTCCTTACTCAGCAGTGACAGCCGCTTGCCGATGACGTCCCTGAGCCCCTCGGGTATGCTCATCTCCAGAGGGGTATCTTTTGTTCGCCTCCAGCGCCCCTCTTTTCGCGTGATGAGTCCCTCCTCAACGAGATAACGCACTACTTCCTGCACGAAGAGCGGGTTTCCCTCCGTCTGGCGGTGCACCGCCTCGGCAAGTCCCCAGGGAACATCTTGTCTCGCGATGCTCTCCAGCATCCGCCTCACCTCATCAGCATTGAGCCCGCGAAGGAGAACACGCCCGTAGGTGGAGACACGTCTCAGCTCAGCCAGGGCCGCTGACAACGGGTGGGTGCGATCCACCTCAACGTCCCGGTAGGTGCCGACGATCAAGAGCCTCGCCCCGGCCAGGTGGCGGGAGACGTGGGTGAGCATGTCCAGCGTCCCCTTATCGGCATCGTGCAGGTCCTCCAGGACAACCAG
>Ga0209636_10001823_pt1 | contig 21557 bp, 22 predicted proteins | sample DeeMarSWOR152_54_FD_187464 | JGI IMG/M metagenome (GOLD analysis project Ga0209636, IMG submission 187464) | Marine sediment microbial communities from White Oak River estuary, North Carolina - WOR-1-52-54 (SPAdes) (version 2) | ecosystem: Environmental > Aquatic > Marine > Intertidal zone >...
CACCTAACGTGATGGTATGCTCTCCACCAATAGCCACAGGCATCTTACCAGAACTCAGAACATCCTTCGTCACCAGCTCAACCCGGCGCAGAGTCTCGTCGACATCACCAACAACATGAACATCACCCAAATCATGAAGCTTCACATCCTCAATATCGATGCCAGTTCTGAAACTGTAGGTCTCGATGTTTAACGAGGCTTCCCTGACAGCCAGAGGTGCAAATCGCGCGCCTGAACGATATGTACTTGAAAAATCATAGGGGACTCCGAAAAGCACGTAGTCAGCTTCCTCGTACGCCTCTTGAGAACCGCCGAAGACCGGAGAAGGCGATACGAAAAGCTCTCGATAGCTCATGATTCCATTCGCCTCTCTGAAAGGTTGTTAGAAGACGTCAACTCTAAACGTTTTCGCTCAATAGGCAGACAGAATGTCGTCGAAAAGCCTTATGAGAACACGGTCTGCGTATGAGGGTTCACCGCTTTTTCGGTTTCACTTTGCTTCTCTTAATCTTTTCTCTTTCGCCTTTACCCAGATCATCCAGCTTCTTCATCCATGAGCCTCTGGTGTAGACTGCTTCAACCCCTGGCTTGACGATCGCTTCTATGCCAACGGCCTTGCGTTTCTTTTTCTTCTCCGATCCTCTACGAGACATATGGTCTTATACTCAACTCCTGATATAAAAAGCGTAACTTCAATGGACCTATATTGCAAATCACGCTTTCAGCACCATACTTTTGATTCCGATCAACGGTTTCGCTAGAGAAACTAATTTATTACCTAACACATTATAGCCATCCTAGAAGAGAGGCCAAAATGTCTTTAAAATCGAAGCTTAAGGTTGAAAATTCTGTCGTGCTAGCATTCTCAATTTTCCACGCAATCGCGGGAGTATCGTGGGCCGCCATCTTAGTCGCGTCGAACCTTATAGCACCGCCACACATCGCAGTCTTAGCATTCCTGAGCTTCATCACGGCTTATGGATTAATCCAGATGAGAAAATGGGCAGTTCTTCTCACGACCATCAGTTTCTTCCTAGGAACAGCAGGCACCGTACCTGTACTCTATTCGTCAGTAAATAGCCAGACGTTCTCGCCAAATTTAGGCGCTTTACTATTCAACGTGTCATTAATTCTTTACGTAGTTCTATTGCTATTCGGATTTGTATATGTAGCAGCCAAGAGAGAAGATTTCGAGTGAGCAAACTAAGGCTGCAACTTGTCCTTTTCAAAATTAATCTCTGGTTTAAACAAGGTCACTAGGACTTCGTCTCCAGCCTCAACAAACTGTTGCTCATCACCTATCTCCACAAAGCCATCAGCCTTCGCCAACGTAGTTATAGCACCGGACAATCCTAAAGCGACAGGCGAAGCCATCAGCTTACCCGATTTGTCACAAGCCAATTTCACCATAGTAAAAGTTCGTCGTCCCCTAGCCGAGAACATCCTCTTCTCGGCAAACGCCTTAACCACAGGAGAAGGCTTCTCACGTCCCCCGGTCATACGATATATCTGAGGACGAACAAGCTGATAAAACATTGAGAGAGCAGAAGTGGGGTTACCAGGAAGAGAGAAGACAGGTTTCCCATCAATCATCGCTATCGTCGTCGGTTTTCCAGGCTTCACCGCAATCCCGGAGACGATCACCCCAGGCTTACCAAGTCTGTTTAGTACTTGAGGCAGAATGTCCTTAGGTCCAACAGAAACCCCTCCCGAAGTGACGACGACATCCGCCAAGTCCAATGCCTTTCTGAGGGCACCTTTGAGTTGGTTCATCTCATCTATGATTGTTCCCAGGTTGATCGGTTCTCCGCCGCATTCTCGAACTGCTGCACTGAGGGTGTAAGCATTTATGTCGTAGATCTTTCCCGGCGATAGGGGTTTTTCTGGATCAACGATCTCGGCGCCAGTGGAGATGATGGCGACCATTAGTCGTTTGTATACGGCGACTTTTGTTATGCCTAAGGCTGCCAGAACCCCCATCTCACGAGAGGATATCTTTTGTCCCTTCCTCAGAATTGTCTCGCCTTTTCGAATGTCAGACCCCGCTCTCATCACATTTTCGCCCTTCGAGACAGCTCTATGTACGAAAATAGCGCCGTCCTCTCGTATCGCGTACTCCACCATGACGACGGCGTCAGCGCTATCAGGTAAGGGTGCTCCAGTGGCTATCTCTGCGGCCATGCGATTTTTCAACACAACGCTTGGAGGCTCACCTATAGCGATACTTCCACAGAACTCCAACGCGACAGGTTTATTCTCCTTCGCACCGAAGGTGTCCCCTGCTCTCACTGCGTAACCATCGACAGTTGACCTGTTGAACGGTGGGACATCGATTGGAGCAACAACGTCTTCAGCAAGAACACGACCATGCACTTCAGAAAGTGGACTTTGCTCCACACCAAGAGGTTTCGGCGAGAAGTGTCTTTTGAGAACCTTCTTAGCTTTATCAAGAGAGAGCAATCTTCTAAACATTTCAGTACACTCTTATTCTGTCGAAGAGATGCACAGTCACAGATTCGCCTCTGTCCAACCCTTCACGGTTTTCAGGAATCATCACGTATCCATTTGCCTCAGTCATGGTGGATAGGACACCTGATCCCTTCACCCTGACGGGGTCAGCCAAGAACTCTCCCTCTTTTTCAAAGACTTGAACTCTCAAGAAGACTCTTCGTCCCAGCGCTGAGGGAACTTTCCTTGTTAGTCTTGCTCGTAGCATGGGCCTTGGCTCGCTTTCGATTCCCAACAGCCTTAGGATAAGCTTACGGGCAAAAACCTCGAAGCCTATCATAGCCGCCACAGGATTCCCAGACAACACGATGACTGGCTTGCCCTGAACGATCGCCAGCGCCGTTGGCATGGCTGGGCGCATAGCTATCCCGTGCACGATCACGCCAGGGGGTCCCATCTGAGTTATAGCCGTGGGAACGAAATCATCATATCCAACACTTGTCCCTCCAGTCGTGATGACCATATCGGCTTTTCCTAAGCCTTCTCGAATCTTCAAATCGATCTCTGATATGTCATCCTTTGCTATGCCAAGATCTATGGCGTCGGCGCCGAGTTCCTGACACATACCTGAGAGGATGGATCGGTTCACGTCTATCACCTGATTCGCCTTAGGTTTATGACCTAAATCGACAAGCTCATTTCCGGTGGATAGAATTGCGACCTTAGGCTTTCTTGCTACGTCGATGTGGGTCAACCCCAGTGCAGCCAACAAACCGATGTGGTGGGGCTTCAGTCGAGTGCCTGATTTCGCAGCGGTCCGTCCTTTATGCACGTCTTCTCCCATTCTAGAAACGTTTTCACTTGGAGTAACCGGATTCCAGACTTCAATTTCATTCTCTCTTCGTTTTGTATGTTCCAGCATAATCACAGCGTCAGCGCCGTCGGGAAGCGGATTACCAGTCCATATCTCTCTCGCTTCTCCTTCGCGGATCTTCTCATCTCCGCTTGCTATGAGCAATCTTGGGCTGAATTGGGATACCTCGAAAGTGTCTTGTGCCCTTACGGCATAGCCGTCTACCGCAGAACGGTCGAAGGGAGGAAGGTCTTGGTCTGCCACGACATCCTTTGCTGTCACCCGGCGTAAGCTCATAGAAATATGAGCAGATTCAGGTTCTAGTTTTTTCTGCTTAAGCTTCTCCAGAAAGACGGAAAGGGCATCTTCAATATCTGTCAGCTTTTGAAATCCCTTGAGTCGCGCCAAGGTTTTCTCCCACCTACAGCAAGATAGGATACGAATATAAACATAAATCCCGTCAACCGCAGATTTTTAAAGCGAAATGTTTGATAGCATACTATCTTGGAAGCATACATGCATATCTTGGAAGGGGATTCATGCAGATAGATTCCGTTGAAAACGCGCTGCTTTCAGCGGTCAACCCCATATTAAAATCAGTCATAAAGACGTTTGACGTTGAATGTGCACGGGACGGAAGCCTACTTGTGAACTCATTGAAGCACTTTCTTGGTGAAGACATCCAGTTTTGTAGAAGCTGCACCAGTTTGAGCCGCAGAATCGCAAATCCATTTTTTGAAGTCGGTAGCAGAATTCTCGGGGTCAACAAGACCTTTATGAGAAATATGTTCCTAGAGCAGGAGTATGGTGAGGCTTGGTTAAAGGGTTTCGCGTTGATGATGAAGGGTATCAGAAAATACGGCATACACATTCCGTTTACGCCGGCGGCACCCTTCCAGATCGTCTGGGACTTCACATACCTCTGCAACCTCAGGTGCAAACACTGCTACGCGAACGCAGGGACTCGCCAACCAGAGCTCACGACAGATGAGTCCTGCGAAGCCTTAGACGTTTTGTCGAAGATTGCTGATGTCGGCCTCCCCGCCCTCTCTTTCTCCGGTGGAGAACCTCTCGTAAGAAAGGATTTCTTTGAGGTCGCGGCGCACGCCAAAAAGAGAATACCTTACATAAGCATAGCCACGAACGGCACTCTCCTCACAAAAGACAACGTGAAAGGGCTAAGCGACATCGGCATCGACTATGTCGAGATAAGTCTCGATGGGGCGAGCAAGGAGGTTCATGAAAGCTTTAGGAGGGTTTCAGGCTGCTTCGAGAAGACGATGAAGGGGATAGAAAACTGTGTAGATGCCGGCCTCGACACATGTATCGCAGCTACCGCTCATAGGGACAATCTCAACGAGATACCTAAAATCATGGAACTGGCAGAGAACTTGGGAACCAGATTTATGCACTTCAACTATATTCCAACGGGAAGAGCGAAGGAGCACGTTGAACTCGACCTCAGCCCGAAGGAGAGGCTATACCTTCTTGAGATGATAGGGAGAAAGATTGTCAACCTTTACTTGAGGGCGAAGCAGGAGGAGGAAATGACCGGAAGAACAAACATCAAAACTGACATGTTCTTTAGTACATGCCCTCAATATGCGAGCGTCGTCAAGAAGCTTTCGGACGAGATAGGAGAGGACTTCGCGGTTTCTGCTCATTACGCCGCAAAGAAGGGTGTTGAGAACGTTGCAAACTTCCTAGGTGGATGCGGAGCTGGAAGACTCTACATCGCTCTTGAACCAAACGGAGACCTAAAACCCTGCGTCTTCTTCCCAACCAATGAAGAAACCGTCTTCGGCAACATCCTACAGGACGATTTTGAGAAGCTGTGGGATAACAGTGAGATGCTATGGGAGTTGAGGAGTAGAGAGAATCTGGAGAGCTACAGGATAGGTGATGAGACTGTTGGATGTGGAAGCTGTAAGGACAAATATATATGCGGAGGATGCAGAGCCCGATCATACAGTTATTTCGATGGAAAACTCACTGCAGCGGACATCGGATGCGTCGAGAACGAGAAAATATGGAAGAAAATAACAAGTTCAGCTGAATGAAGTTTGCATCATTCTCGCGCGCAAAGCGAGAGGGAAGCCTCGGTGGATGATGTTATTAGACGGGGCTGAAGAGAAGATCAAGGAAAGACGGCTGAAACAGCACGCATGTGCTTTGAACTAGACGCTGAAATTCTTGGAGTGAAAATATTCAAATTTCTTCTTTATTCTCTGCAAAGTCTCAATGGTTGCTTCCAAGTCTTCCACAATCTTTTCCACGACATCGCAGGAAATCTCTTCTGCCGTCATGATGCATTCAAACCTATCGAAGAAAGCAGGTTAGCAGACTCAGCAGATAAGCATAATGAATCGACAATAACGAATAATCTTCTACATACACACATGTGGATGGATGAATCCTCGAGTTTTGACTAAACGGTAACCTAACAGAAGCCTGAATTCATAACGTTTTCTTTGATAAGCAGACCAAAAAGAAGGAAAGAATTCAGTAAACGATTGTTCTTGCGCGTAGGTTGAGAATCAGTCGAACGTTTATTGGATGTTGAAGGTGTGAAAATCACTGAACCACGCGAATACCATGGCAAACGGCAAATACGCTTCTCTGTAGATTGCTTGAAGAAATGAAATGTCCAGAAGGTCGAAACATTCTTAAGTTATTCTGTAATAAACTGTGCACTTAAAAGGGTGAGGCTCATGTCAAAACCATTCTACATGAAATTTGAGATCCCCAAAGAGGTGGCAGATGCGGCCTATGAAGCCCTTCAGATAGCCACTCGATCTGGGCAGGTTCGTAAGGGAACAAACGAAACCACAAAATCTATTGAAAGAAATGAAGCAAAACTAGTCGTCATAGCAGAAGATGTGGACCCTCCGGAGGTAGTCGCCCATCTCCCTCTGCTCTGTGAAGAAAGAAAAATCCCATACGTCTTTGTGCCGAGTAAAAGAGAAATTGGAACTTCTTCTGGAATAGATGTTCCCGCTGCCTCAGTCTGCATAACTGAACTCGGTGACGCAGCATCACTAGTGAAGGAAATCTCTAGCCGCATTGAAGAGTTGAGGAAGGGCGGCGGATGAGCAGAGAGGAAGAGGAGTTAACCCCAGCTGAGGTCATCCAGATCATTGGACGAACCGGAATCACTGGCGAGATAACACAGGTTAGAGTTCGAGTTCTTGAGGGAAGAGACAAGGGGCGCATCATAACCAGAAACGTGAAGGGCCCAGTTCGAACAAACGACATTCTCATGCTCCGAGAAACAGAGAGGGAAGCCAAGAAAATCAGGTGAAAATGGAGGCTACGCCGGTGCCGAAAAGCCGACAGTGCTCTTTCTGTGGACACGACTTTCCAGCAGGCACAGGCATTATGTATGTGAGAAATGACGGGACGATTCTCTGGTTTTGTTCGAGCAAGTGCAGAAAAAGCTCCCTGAAGCTGAAGCGGGACTCAAGGAAAGTTCGATGGACAAAATATTACGGGAAGGAAGAGAAAGGGAAAGGCTGATCCAGGACTTTCATCCTCCAGAGCCAGAAGGTTGTCGCAGAGGCTTTGCAGAAGGGAAAAATGAGGCTTACAATATTTGGTCCGCCCGGTGCAGGCAAGGGTACCTATGCTTCTATGCTAGCATCGAAACTCAAAATAGCCCAAATATCCACTGGCGACATCATCCGAGACGAGATAAAGCAAAACACAGACCTAGGAAAGAAGATTATTGACTTCGTAAACAAGGGAGAGCTGGTTCCCGACGAAATCGTCATCGAAATCCTAAAAAAAGAGATCAGCAAGCCATCCAGCAAGAAAGGTTTCATCCTAGATGGGTATCCAAGGACGATCGAACAGGCAAAGGCGCTAGAAAAAATCGAAAAGATCAATGTTATAATACGTCTAGTAGTTCCAGAATGGGTTATCATAGAGCGGCTGTCGAGCAGAAGGATATGCAAGAACTGTCGCGCGGTATATAATATCAGATATCTGAAGCCGAAAAAAGAAGGCGTGTGCGATGTGTGTGGTGGGGAGCTTTATCAGCGTGAGGATGACAAGCCTGAAGTTATCAAAGAGCGGTTAAAGGTTTACGAGGTGCAAACTCAACCACTGATAAGCTACTATAGCGGTAAGGTGCCGTTTGTAAACATCGAATGCGAATCAGTGGATATCCCACCAGAGACCATAGTCAAAGATATACTACAAGAATTGCAGAAGATGGATTTGACGAAGTAGCTATATGCATGTGATATCTTTCGACGGAAATCCTAACTATCGATGAGCAAAGTAAACGGTTAATTTCTTATCTAACCTGTCAACGCGAACAAAGCCGAAGCGCTCAAACTGAATTGCCTCATCAGGACGCAACTTCTTGCAAGCATCCTCAGCGACACCTCTGGTCACAGAGGCGTCGGGCATCACAACCTTGCATGGGATACCGGTACCCATAGGAATCCAGTGAATCAGGAGAGCACCAAGTCTCCTTGCCTCCTCGTAGGACTTGCTTTCGAAGACAGTTTCGATCAGTTCTTTTCCAACCCTCTCAACCTGAAAGTTAAGCAGCTCCATTAGACGTATCTTCTCGCCTTTTTCAAAAAGCTTCAAATCTTCGCTCGAAACCCACAAAAGGGCTTTTCCCTCCTTCGGCTCTATCTCAAAATGACGGAAGCCCCTCTCAGGCTGATCTGGATGCAGAGGAATTCTAACAGAAAATACGTGAGGAATCCTCTTTACACTAAGCTTTATTGGATTGTGGACGAAGAAGTAGCGATTGGCCACGGGATCAATTATCTTGCGATTGTGGGCGTAGAGGTTTTTCCAGCTCAACACGACGTCAGCAGTCTTAGGGCCGACATCAATTATCATACGTCGAATAGCTTCAGGTGTTATCCCCCTCCTTCTCAAGGCTGCAAAGGTAGCAAGTCTCGGATCATCCCAGTCTTTGAAGACACCCTTTCTAACTCCTTCCACAATCGTTGATTTGCTGAGGGAGGCGCCTCTTATCTTGAGCCTTCCGTAGTGGATTGCTTCCGGATACTTCCATCCGAAATGCTTGTACATATATTCCTGCCTTCTCTGATTTGTCAGGTGCTCCTTCCCCCGGATGATGTGGCTTACGCCCATAAGATGGTCATCGATACCGCAGGCGAAGTTATAGAGGGGCCAAACCCGATACTTGCTGCCGACTCTCGGATGTGGATGTCGCTCTGGATTGATGATTCTCAGCGCCGGCCAGTCCCTAACAGCGGGATTTGGATGCTTTAGATCAGTTTTGATCCTTACAACGGTCTCTCCTTCTTTGTAGGTTCCGTTGAGCATTTTTTCCCAGCGGGCAAGATTCTCATCTGGCGTCAGGTCTCGACAGGCACATGGTTCTTTGGCTAACACTTTTTCCCGAAAGTCCTCTGGTCTGCACGTGCAGATGTAGGCGTTTCCATCTTTTAGGATTCTTTCTGCGCGTTGATAATAAATGGGAAGCCTGTCGCTCTGGATGAATTCACTGTCCCATTCGCAATCAAGCCACCTCAGGTCTTCACGTATGAGGCTGTAGAACGGTAATGCCGATTTCTTCAGTCTTGGATCTGTGTCTTCAAAGCGCAGGTAGAATAGTCCGTCATATCTCTTCGCGTATTCGTAGCAGAGAATTATAGCCCTAGCGGAACCCAGATGCAAGACGCAGTCTGGATTGGGTGCAAAACGAGTCACGACCCGCTCATATTTCTCAGCGTTGGGCAGAGGCGGAAGTCCTCTTTCTTCCTCAACCTTCTCCTCAACCAGAGCTTCAGGCCACCTCCTCTCAACAATCTTTCTTTGCTGCTCCAGAGAAAACTTGTTAACCTCTTCAACAACCTCAGCGACAACTGACGCCATCTTTTTTACCTTGTCTTTCAGGTATGGGCGTTCGGCAAGGATTTTGCCGAGAACCGGCTGCATCTCAGCTTTTCCTTCATAACTGATCGCATTTAGAAGAGCGATTCTTCGAATTAGCTCTCTGACTTCAGCATTCTCATCTAGAGTCAAGACTTGCCACTTAGCTTAACGGCCGCTCAGATCTGTCTCTCGATCAAGTAGTCGGCGAAAGCCTTTAACTTTTCTTTAGCCTCCGATGACGGCAGAACGTCATCAACATCTTTCCAGCTCTCACTCACTATACTTCGTGCGTAATTCTTCGCGTAATCAATTGAGTCATAATCCGTGATTATATTGATTGCTTTGTCTCTAAGTCTTTGGTCGGTTGTATGCATGTTTAGGATTTCTAGAAGCCTTTTTCTATCGTTAGGCTCTGCCTTTTCCAACGTATGGATCACCATCAAGGTTCTTTTCCCTTCGGTTATATCCTGACCAAGTCCTCCCTTCATCTCAGCGAACTCTTCACTCATTAAATCGAGAATGTCGTCTTGAATTTGAAAGGCTACACCAATCGACTCTGCAAACCTACCGATCTTTTCAACCACATCGTCGCTGGCGTCAGCAAGAACCGTTGCCATTTTCCCCGACATCCTCGCGATTGTTCCAGTCTTGTATGCGCACATCTGCATGTACTGCTTCTGGCTGATTTCGTCGGCGTTTGCTAGCCCTCTGTGCCACGCGATGTCCATAGCTTGTCCAAAGCCTACATTTATCATCTCCTGCGCGTAGATTTCATAAAGTTTGTTAATTTTGCTTGGAGAAAGTTTTTCTTTGTTTTTAATTAGCGTTAATAGTGGCAGGTAAAACATTTCGTTTCCAGCATTAATCGCGATGTCGAGACCAAACAATTTATGGGTGCAAGGCTTTCCCCTTCGGGATTCGGAACTATCCTCTATGTCATCGATCATGATAAGCCCGTTATGGATGACCTCTGGAATTATGGCGAAATCCAGATATTCTTTAGGGTCTTTGCCGAGGGCTTCGCAAACTAGGATGAATAGGGTTGGCCTCCACCTCTTGCCACCTCTGTCTAGAAATTCCCATACGGGCTCGGCTATTGCTTTGTTTAAGGCTTGTAAGTGGTATTCGAATCTCGGCGCGCCAAGCGCGAAAACAAGAGAATCCTTGTCGTACTTTCTCGGGATGTATTTTTCTATTGCCTTGTCAATGATGGGTGCTTTCTCTTCAAGAATCTTTTCGATGCTTATCTTCTTCACGGAATCACCTTTTCCTTTTTGCGTAGGTCTCGGGATGAAAGCCTCTCGCCTGCAGCCATTCAGCTGTTTTCCCTGCTATAACTGCTGGAGCCACCTTTATTTCCTTAATAGAACCTGCTCCAACAAGAAACATGGTGTTCCTCAACTCTTCTAACATCAGTTGAAGCTCTTTCTTCACTCCCTCTTCGCCCTCCGTAGCTGAAGGCAAGATCGGCAAAGACATGCTTGCCAAACTCGCACCTAAGGCTAGAGCTTTTGCAACTTCAATTCCAGAGCGTACCCCACCCGAGGCTATGACTGGTAAGTTAACAGATTGAACAGTTTCTACGAGGCTTGCTACAGTTGGTATTCCCCAATCCCAAAACGCCTTGCCTAGCCTCTGCCTGAGTTCGTTTTGATCTCGCCTTGCTCGATGGTATTCTACTGCAGCCCAGCTCGTTCCACCAGCCCCAGCCACATCTATACCTGCGACACCAGCGGTCTTAAGCAATTTCGCTTCTTCGGCTGATATGCCGGCTCCCGTTTCCTTAACGATCACTGGTACATCGATTGCTTCAGCGATTTCACGTATTTTGTTGAGGATACCCGTATAATTTGTTTCTCCTTCGAGTTGAATTGTTTCTTGCAACGGGTTCAGATGGATGGCTAGGGCGTTGGCGTCCATCATCTTAATGGCCTTCCGGGCTTCCTTGACGCCATAGCCTCTGACAAGCTGGGGCCCTCCGATGTTAGCTATCAGGAAGGCTGTGGGAGCTTTCTTTCTAGTAACGGCAAAGGTATTCTCTAGACTGGGATCTTCGATGGCTGCCCGCTGACTCCCAACTCCCATCCCAAGTCTTAACTGTTCAACAGCCTCAGCTATGGCTTTGTTAATTTTCCTCGCTTCTGGAGCACCGCCGGTCATCGCCCCCACTATAAGTGGGGCTGAGAATTCATGATTAAAGGCAACGGTTGAGAGGTCGATCTTTTCCCGTTCGATTTCTGGGAGAGCTTTGTGCACAAGGTGGACATCCTCGAATCCGGTGGTTGTCTGCTTGGCTTGGACATCTTCTTTTAGGCTTATTTTCAGGTGGTCTGATTTTCTCTTTTCAGTTGGGGTGGGCATGGTTTTCACGATCTTTCGATTGTGGTTCCCACAACTTCTTGACCCTTAAGGGCTCTGTAAAGATTGTTGGGTTTTGCAGCATTGACAATTATCACTGGTATCCCTTTGTCGACAACGGATATCAGTTCTCTCATCTTTCTTGGCATCCCTCCGGTGACATCGGTGACCTTTGCTTCTCCGACTTTGTGTCGCAGTCGCTTCAATTCTGTTAGCGTAAGATGTGGAATGTGCCTTGCTGAAGAGTCGGTTTTGGGATCTGCTGTGTAGAGACCATCTACATCGGCGCCTATTATAATACGTTCTGCGTTTAGGCTCATCGCGAGAGAGGAGACCAGCTGATCGCCAGACAAGATTGTGAAGTTAATGTCTGAGTCAAGGACAGCGTCTCCGTAAAGAACTGGTAAAAATCCCATTTCCAGCATTTTAATCAATGGTCCTTCCTCAAAGCTCTCTATTCGCCCCGACTTTGTGATTATGCAAGAGGATGGTGGCACCGCTATAGCCGGAATGTCTTGGTTTATCAGTGAATCAACAACCAGGTTGTTTAGAACGGTCATCGCTTGGTGTGTCTTTGAGAATCCAATGATCTGTGAAGAATCTTTGTAGCCCTCATTTATCCCGTATTGTTTGGCGACGGGATGCCCGAATGAGCCGCCCCCGTGAACCACGATGAGGGGACTAACGTCAGCGTTCTTGATCTCTTCCGCCAATCTCTTGATCGCCTTTGTATCGGGGGTGAATGGTTTCTCCTTCGTTGTAATTGCGGATCCCCCAAGTTTTAACAGCGTCGGCCTTCGGAGTCGAATTATTTATAGCTCCCTCGTTCACAATTTAGGTGCTCTCTAAATAAATCTACCCACACCTTTATCGGCTTCTTAAAGTATCATATTTTTATTATCTTGAACTGAATGCGAAATCTACTTGTTTCTGCTTAAACTACAACAGCGGAATCGACAATTGTACACCATTAAGAGTATCTTTCTCTTTATCTGACAGATTTTGTGTATCTTGAAGTATATGTAGATATTAATAAAACCCTTATAATTTTGGATTGTTCTCAGTTTTGAAAATAGAACATAGTCGAACGATCCAGTGTATGTGATCGACAGGAAATATAACATGTCAGAATATTTCAGAAAGAAAATGTTCCCCGAACAAAAAGAGTTCAGAGGAAAATGCGTGGATTGTCACGGGGCTTTAGAGTTGTATGAAATAGACTTCAAGAACAAATCGAAGATTCTCATATGTAGACGGTGTAGCCTCTTGCATCTCTATACCAAATCTTTCCTCAGTGGTTGGAAGCTCGTAAAAGCGAGAAAAATGTCTGAGCCACTATAGGCTTCCTAGTTAAGATTGTTTACAGCTCATTCTCAATTGCCTCAGCAACCTGTTTCAGTCTATCTCGTGAATACAAAGCGATCATGCATTATCCAATCCCAAGCGCATGTACGCGCAAACACAGAAATAGCTAGAACAGTTGTCGAGGCATCCTTCACTTCTCTATTCTAACCGTATCATTTTCTAATCGAACAACGTCTCCTGTCTTTATCTTCGAAAGATCAATCTCATCAATGCAGGGTATTTCCGAGATTATTGCTCCTACAGCAACCACAGTCTCGCATTCTTTGTTTAAGATCCCAGCAGGAGCTGTATCGTTCCTCTTCATCCTGTAAAGAGTGTAGGATCCGACGGTTGACCCTTTGCCGTTCGGGAAAACCAGTATCTTGCCCTTCACCTTCTTTCCCTCAAGTTCGTGTCCTTTTTCTATGATTATGCCAGTATCGGGGTCCACTCCACCGTAAAACGAGATTGGTTGCGAGGTGGTTAGGGCTTCTCCTTCCGCAACTCCCTTTGAGATGGTTCTTCCTTTCAGTTCCATTTTCCTGTCACCGCAGCCTCTATACACTCTTCTAGACTTCCCAGTTTTGTCTTCATGTTATTATGTCTTGAGTAGTAGCATCCTTTTGCGGATGTTGTTGCCACAGATCTAAATCTTCCTTTCAGCGGAGCTACTGCCATACAAGTATCGCAAGCGAATTTCCCTCCCGCTTTTTCAATTATTTCGGTGTAACTTCTTTTGTCAGCAAGTTGTTTCATTGACCTTGAAGTTGCAACCCAGAATTCAGTGTTTGAAGATATGCTCCTGTTTTTCAACAGGTTTGCTATTTCAGCGATTTCTTTAATGGAAGAGTGGGGGCAGCCTATACAGACAAAATCGATGACTTCAACATCATCATTTATGCTTCTGTATGCTTCTTTTATGTCGTTATCTTGGATTGTGATCTTCTCTTTGGGAGGTTGGTGTCTTTCGCATCCAGGAGTTATTGCCTTCATGTAAAATAGTGGTTTTGAACCGTAAGTCACCACTGAGGCACAGAAAGTCTTCAACTCGTCCGAACTCGCGTCTTTTATGCCTGTTATGTAGGGGATTTTGTTTTGTACTTTTTTGCCAATGCAATAGCCGAGGGCTCCCCAGTCTGAGAGCTTTTTCAATTTTGCCTTCACGTCTACGTGAATGTCTGGTACTCTGTTCTCTTCCAGATGAAGTCCGTAGTATGGTGTTTTGCCAACGAAGCCTGCTGCAAGAGCTGATGGGCCTCCTTCCCGGTTTGTCTTCGCTCCAATAACTGAGTTGGCGAAAGTGACTGCGGAGGACTCGGACCAGGCGATGTGTTCTCCGTATCTCGGTAGGTTGCCTATCAGGTAGGGTGTGCATGTGCAGGAGATGATTATGCCCATCTTCCTGAAAGCGTCTATGACTAAGTTTTGTTTTCTTGCGAACTCTTCGGAGATTCCGAGTTCTTTCCAATCTTCCAAATCCATTCCTGCGGGGTTCAAAGTTGTGAGTACCCTGACTTTTCCGTCTTCTGCTAGTTCATTTAGGAATTCTAGACCTGCGTCTCCGAGGTTATGGTAGGATACGCCCGCCACTTGAACAGAACCGACTCTTATGAGTTTTTCAGCTCCGTAGATGTTTCCTAAGGCAATGAGTATCTCCATGGATTTTTTTATTGCGTGACCTTCTTCTCCATCCAGCATTCTTTCTTCTTCTTCTGTGAGGTACATAAAAATCACAAGAATTTGTTTAGATCAACTCTTCTATATTCCTCTTTTTTGAACCCTTTACCTGTTACTTTAGATGGAATCGTTGCGTCTAAGCCCATCTTACAGGTTCTTGCCTTTTTTCCTTCAGTTAAATCTCCAGATGGGTCGAGGGAAGATCCTCTCTGGTTTGGTAGGATAACAGCGTCTTTATCTGCTTGGAATCTGGTTGCAATGGCCCATTCAACATCGTTTTGGTCATAAATGTTTACGTCTTCATCTACGATGACGCAGTACTTCAATGACTTGTGTCCTTCAAAGGCTGCTTTAATCGCTTTCTTTCCATCATCTGGATTATGTTTCTTTATTTGAACCAACGCGTGGAGCCAGCTGCAACCGCCAGGAGATATGTAAACATCCTTACATTCGCAGACTTTATTCACTTCGTCAAAGATTGTTGGTTCTCTAGGCATTCCCATCAATAACTTATGTTCATTTCTTCCAGCAAGTATGGTTTGGTAAATGGGGTCTTCTCTGTGAGTTATGCACTTAATTTCTATCACTGGTTGCTGTCTTGTCCTATCGACAATTCCTGTCAGATCTAAGAATGGTCCCTCTGATGTTGTCTCTTTCGTTATCCTTCCCTCTAATACAATCTCGCAGTCTCTTGGAACCTCAAGATCGATGGTCTTACACTTCACGAGTTCTGTTTTTTCTAGAGCATTGGCCATTCCTAGTTCGTCAACACCCTTTGGTAGAGATGTGGCAGCGGCAAGAAGAGCAGCGGTTGAGTTGCCTATGCACATTGCTATGTCGAGTTCACCGCCAGATTTTCTGAGGGCGGTGTCTGTTCCTCTCTCTTCAACGATTCTGGCTACGAACTTGTTCTTATTTATTAACATGAGCCTGTGGAAACATGTGTTTCTGCCCAACTCTGGGTCTTTTATCATGGCTATGGCAGATGCAATGTATTTTCCACCATCTTTTTCTGTGTACCTCATTATTGGAAGCTTTGTCAAATCAACGTCTTTCTCAACTATTTCTTGGCATTCTCCTTTCGCCACAACATCTGGAGGTAAGGGGTTTTCTATGGCATTGGATAATTTCCGCAGCAATTGTCCTTTCTTAATGTTCAAAGCTCTAGCAATCAGTTCTTTAGATGAGACGAGGCCGCCTACAACAGGAATACTTGATTCCTTCACGTTCTCAAAGAACACGGGTTTCTCGCCGAGAGCATCTATAATCCCCGCCATCTCATACTCGGTTGACACTTCTTTTCTTATTCTTATTAGTTCTCCATTTTGGTCGAGCTCTTCTAGAAAACTTCTAAAACCCAATCTTCTCCCTTCCTTAAAGGTAATTTCTAGTTTCTAATAAGGCTAATTTACTCATATTTTTGAATCCCGATCTTTGTTCTCAGTACTTGGAATCCCTCTTTTTCCATTGCTGCTGCAACTGCTTCTTGCAGTTCTTTTCCCGGTGTTAACGCTAACATGCAGCCTCCACCGCCACCTCCAGTTAGTTTTGCTCCAAACGCGCCCTGCTCTTGACCTAGGTTGACCAGATAATCCAATTCTTTACAAGAAACTTCAATCTCTTGCAGTAGGTCATGATTTTTGTTCATCAACCGCCCAACCCTTCTTAAATCAAAGCCTTCCAAGGCCTTTCTAGCCTCGAATGCTAACCGTTTTGCTTGATTGAACAATGGATCGTATTTCTCTGGATTCTCTTTCTTTCTTTCGGCAACGCCTGCAACCATTTCCTTCGTGTCAGCAACAACTCCCGTGTTGCCTATGACAATCTCAACAGGCTCCCCTACGCCCAATCTTTCAATTGTATTTGGGCCTCCGCTTAAATTCCTCCTGAACCAGATTAGCCCTCCATAGGTTGCCGCGGTGTTGTCGATGCCTGAGGGTGTTCCGGCGTAAGCTTTCTCAGCTTCATAGGCGATTTCGTTGATTCTTTCATCTGACAAAATCATTACAAACTCCTCTGCTATAGCTCTAGCGATTGCAACGCTGCTTGCCGCAGAAGCACCTATTCCGCTGAAACCCGGGAGGCTTCCTCCCAACCAAATCTCCAGAGAAATCTTTTCCAAATCGAGTCCCATGGTTTTCAGCACTCTCTCAATAGACTCTTTTTGTTGGGTTCTCTTCTTTTCAGTGTAACCTTTTGCGCCTTTTCTTTCATCCTTTACTGTGAGTCCTTCTCCAATTCTTTTCACTTCTGCGTCGGCTGTTAAATCAATTGCAGAAACAATTCCTGGTACGCCGTGAACAACGAAATGTTCGCCAAACAAGATGGCTTTTCCGAAGCCAGAACCTCTTCCCATCGAAACCACTCAGAAAAGACAATTACTTCTGGAAATTTAAATAAGATGTGGATTACGGAGGCTCCGAAGTTCAAGCCATCAAAGAGGCTAGGGCTCTCCGTGAAGCGATCGATAGATTGAGATGTGAGCGTTCCAAAATGGTGTTACAAGACTTTACGTAAATCTTGACATTCTTCAGTTACTAACCGAAGAGTCATTTCAGAAATAGAACGCGTATGTATCAATCTAACCCTTCATGAATGAGACAGATGCATAGCCCACAACTGAGGAGAAGTCGCCAGTGATGTCGCCGCTGGTCTTATAGCAAAGCAGCTGCGCCCTTTTTGCGCTCAACAACTTTGATGCTGTAATCGCTGCAACCACGGGACCGTAGCCACACGTAGAAATGCCGTTAGTCTCTACGGTAGAGTAGTAGAGCTCTTCATCCATTTTTAGGGCTGCATTAATGGCTAGTTTGTCTTTTTGTTCAGCTCTTTCTTGGGGTTCGTAGTGGGTCATGTCTGTTGAGGCTATCACTAGGCCATTCTTTCCAGACAACGCTTTTGCAACAGCTCGCCCAACCTCACGACTCGATTCGAGATCCTGCATAAGAAATGAGATGGGCACAAACTTGAAGCTTGAGCCGTACAGGTATTGAAGGAAGGGAAGCTGAAGTTCAATGGAGTGCTCTCTTGTATGGGCTATGTCGTCCACATCGATAATACGAGATTCACGCAAAATCTGATTGGCAGTCTGGGCATCAATCTCTACGTCTCCCAACGGGGTGCGCCAAACCCCTTCATTCATGATGGCCAGCCCACTTCCAAGCCCGTAATGATTTGGACCAAAGAGAACAGCCGTGTCTGGTCTGCCATCAACTGCAAGGTTATAATACGCACTTGCAGCCACTGATCCAGAATACATATAGCCTGCATGAGGAACGGTAAGCCCAAGCATGTTTCGCGGGCTCTCTTCTACGACTTTAGGGAGTTTGCCCGGTCCGAATTCGTGCATGAAGCAGTCTTCTATCTGTGCTCGCAGGGATTGTGAGGTGCCGGCGTACCATGAACCTGCAACAGCGGGACGCCTAACCTTCAACCTTCCCCCTCTTCTTCTCTTGCTAGTTTTACCTCGAAATCATCGATTGACAGACCCATATCTCCGTCAGGAGGAAGCTCCCCTCTCTCCCGCAATATTTGTCTAGCAAGAAGCCAATAAATCACCGCGAGGGCTCTTCTACCCTTATTGTTAGTGGGTATGACCACATCTAAATCACGAAACTCGTTATCGGTGCTACAGAGAGCCACAACCGGGATTCCGACAGTTGACGCCTCCCTCACAGCTTGGCCGTCGGCTCTGGGATCAGAGACAATCACAACCCCTGGCTCGATGCGGTTTGGATAGAGAGGATTTGACAGTAATCCAGGAACAAAACGGCTGATAACGGGAGTTGCCCCAGTTACTTCGCAAAATCTTTCAACAGGAGTACGGGCATACAATCTTGCCGCCACCGCTGCTATCTTACGTGGTTCAAACCTCGCTAGGAATTTGGCTGCGATTCGGATGCGTTCATCGGTTCTCTGAATGTCCAGAACAAACAATCCATCGGGTCTGATGCGGTAGATGAAGGGGCCCACATCCTTCGTTTTCATTCTTGTGCCTATGTGAATTCCGGCTGAGAGGAGGGTGTCTTGAGGCAGCAGAAGTCCCTCGCTCGGAATTTCGACTTCTTCATTTTCTTTCTCTGACATGTGTTTTCCTCACAATCGAAGAGCTGGCATCTTAGCTCTCTCACCAAGCATCTTTTCTACTCGGGTAAGTTCGTTGATTTTTGATATACGTGTTCCTCCGATTATCCCTGTTTTGATGATGGGACAGTGGAACGCTATCGCTAAGTGGGCTATATGTGCGTCGGTTGTTTCTCCAGATCTATGCGACATAATTGTGGTGTATCGGGCTTTCTGAGCAACTTCGGTGGCCGTCCAAGCGTCAGTGAGTGTCCCGACCTGATTAATTTTTATGATGACTGAGTTCGCAGCGCCGATTTTAATCCCCTTTTTTAATCTCTCTGTATTTGTTGCAAAAAGGTCGTCGCCGCATACTAGGCAATTTTTGGTGTTTTTCGTGAGCTCTGCGAAAGCCTCAAAGGTTTCTTCGTGGAAAGGATCTTCAATGTAAGCGAGGCTGTAGTTCTCGACGAGATCTAAAACGAAGTCTAGTTGCTCCTCTGGGCTTCTTCTGACCCCCTCTCGAGCGTACACATACCGTTTCTCTTTTGTTTTCCACAGGCTGGAAGCTGCAATGTCCAAGCCAACTCTACACTCGACTCCAGACTCCTCTGAAACTGCCTCACACGCCTTCAACATGATATCCAAGGCTTCTTCACTTTTTATGTTGGGCGCCCAAGCGCCCTCGTCTCCCCTTCCTCCAGTGAAGCTTCTATCTGCCTTCTTCAGGAGAGCACCAACTTTCTTATGAACTGATGTATTTGCCTTGGCTGCTTCATGGAAGGAGTCTGCTTTGAGGGGTAGAACTAGGAACTCCTGTATGTCGGGTGTCTTTCCGTATGCGTGTTTTCCCCCACCTACGACGTTTCCTAGGGGGTGTGGGATTTCATCTGCGAGATAGCCCGCAAGATATTCGAACAACGCCATGCTATAAGAGGCGGCGGCGGCTTCAGCGGTTGCTAGAGAGACGGCGTAGGCCGTATTTCCACCGATGTTGCTGAGGTCTGTGGTTCCATCGATTTCATGGAGAAGAGCGTCGATTTCCTTCTGTTCATCTGCGTTTCTACCGATCAGTTCTGGGGCGATTATGTTCATGAGTTTCTCTATCGCTTTGTCTACATCGCCTTGTGGATAGGAGACGACCTCGGCTTTTCCCTTGCTTGCCCCTGCTGGTGCGGAGGCTCTCCCGAATCCAGCCATGGTTGTTATGTCGACCTCTAGGGTTTCGTCTCCTCGGCTGTTGAAGGTCTTTCGTGCTCTGACATCCTCGATTACCGTTGACACCGCTATCCTCTCACCTTATACCTGTCTCGGCTGTCTTCTCCTTTCAACCTCATAAAACTTGAGAATTTCATCTATGATCTCCACGTGGGAGAGGAGCATGCGACGGCAGCAGTACCGCGTAACTCCTAGGCTGTCTAAGACTTTTTTAGGGTCTTCTCCACTTTTCACCCTTCTTGCGAATTCTTCCCACTTGTCGCCAATCAGCTTGCCGCAAGAGAAACAGCGTACAGGTATGATTATTCTTTTCAATCCTCCTCTAAATTATTCGTAAATGTCTAAAATTAATAAGCTGTTTGAATACGCGCTTTCCATTGAAAAATCCTTTTGACGACGAAATGACGGCATCTATTCTACCTTATCTATAGCTTTTTTGATCCCTAGCCCTCGCGCCAGGCCCGCCAAACTTCTTGGGCTCCTTCCGCCTCGGATCGCCAGCAATCATAGACCGGTCGTAATCCGTGAAGACAGTTTTAAGCCTAGCACTCTTAGTCCACCTCAACAGAGCCCTTGCGATAGCCATCCTTGAGGCCTCAGCCTGCCCCATGAAGCCTCCTCCGGACACGTTAACATCAATGTCGATCTGCTTCAATGTTTCCTCGTCTGTTAGGAGAAGAGGCTCCATAATATTGTCTCGGGCTATCCTTGGCCGATAGATCTCGAGGGGAATTTTATTTATGCGTACTCTTCCCTTTCCATCCCTCACCGTTGCTCTGGCGATGGCGGTTTTGCGCTTTCCGCTAGTTAATAGGATTCTCTCGCGACCAGGCATGTTATTCACCAGTCGAAGCCCATCCGATCTCTTTTGCCAACTTTCCAACAGTGATATACGGACATTTTAGCTTCTCCGATTTAGCGTCTGGTATTGTTTGTGTTTCCGTCTCTTTAAGCTCTTGAGGCACATCGACAAAAACTTTGAGCCTCCTATAGGCTTGCTGGCCTTTCGGTTTTCTCCTTGGAAGCATTCCCCTTATGGTTCGGCGGACGATCTCTTCCGGTCTTCTGGGGTGGAATGGCCCTTTCTTGGGGTGTCCGATCTCAAGCTTCTTTTTAGCCTCCTTGATTCTGCTAAGCCTCTTTCCGGAGATGACAGCCTTCTCCGCGTTCATGATTATGATGTTTTCTCCTTGGAGGAGACGCTTGGCTATCGTGCTTGCCATTCTGCCAAGGATGAGTCCTTTTGCGTCGACTACCACCATCTGCTGTCTGGCCATCTGTTTTCACTCAATAATTCTCAAGTTTATGCCTTTTGGATTTTTCTCGACCAGCCCCTGTATTGTGAGACATTTTCCTTTAGCTGCCAGAATTTTTGACTCTGCCTGTTTGGAAAAGTTGAAGGCAGCCACCGTTATGGGATGGTCGATCTTGCCTGAACCTAAAACTTTGCCGGGGACGGCTATTGTCTCCCCGTCTTTGGTGTGGCGGTTTAGACGACTTACATTTACGCTTGTGCGTCTTTGTCTTGAGCGCGATAGGCGATCCGCTATGTCCCGCCATATTCTTGCTTTGTTTTCTCGGGATTTCTTTTTCAGGATTCGGATAAGTTTTATAAGCTCTGGGTTTGTTGTTCTGATTTTCCTCATTTTTTCGTCGCCTTTAATTGTTTGACGAATTCTTCGGATTTTTTGTCGATTATTTTGATTGATTCCAGTATGATTCTTTCGACTGA
>Ga0209636_10001824_pt1 | contig 21544 bp, 18 predicted proteins | sample DeeMarSWOR152_54_FD_187464 | JGI IMG/M metagenome (GOLD analysis project Ga0209636, IMG submission 187464) | Marine sediment microbial communities from White Oak River estuary, North Carolina - WOR-1-52-54 (SPAdes) (version 2) | ecosystem: Environmental > Aquatic > Marine > Intertidal zone >...
AATCTCAATATGCATGATATCAAGAGCGCAAAAAGATTATGAGGCTATTAAGTTTGCGATGAAAAAAATATATTCACAACAAATATTAAATACCTTCCCTATTACCCTTTCTGGGATAAATATGTCCAAAACAGTTGCTGAAGTAAGAACACTAAAACCTAACAGGTACATGATAATTGATAACGAGCCTTGCAAGATAGTCAGCATCACCACCTCCAAGCCAGGGAAGCATGGAGAGGCCAAGGCCAGGATAGAGGCCTTTGGTATTTTCGACGGTCAAAAAAGGAGTATTGTTCATCCTGTCAAGCACAAGGTCCAAGTTCCCCTGATAGACAAAAGAACTGCACAGGTCATTGCAGTTATGGGCTCTGAGGTTCAATTGATGGACATGGATACCTATGAAACTTTCAACCTTCCAATACCTGAGGATTTAGAGGGTGAATTGGAGCCGGGAAAGGAGATTCAATACCTTGAGGCCTTGGGGCGGAGGAAGATAACGAGAACTTAGGGTTCAGGTTTATATGGATTCAAAAGAACTATTTTTCGCTGATGCAAATTCCTCATTTGAGGAGGCGCGATTCGTAATTTTTGGGGTACCTTTTGACGGAACATGCTCCTTTAGAAAAGGGGCCAGATTCGCTCCAAAAAGCATCAGGGAAGAGTCATATAATCTCGAAACATATCTTTTTGAGCACGATGTCGATTTAGAAGATGTACCGTTTCATGACTCAGGTGATGTTAAATGTGAAAGCCTGGAGGAAATGATGGGTGCAGTTGGAAGAACAGTTGGTAACATTTTAGAAAAAGATAAATTCCCGATTATAATAGGTGGAGAACATTCACTTACTCCCCCTGCAGTCAGGAAGTTCAATGATATCGGTGTAGTAATTCTTGATGCCCACCTGGATTTTAGAAATGAATATCTTGACGAACCAAACAGCCATGCATGCGTAACAAGGAGGGTCAGCGAGCTTGTGGGAACTGAAAATGTGATCTTACTTGGTGTTAGATCTTTTGATAGGAAGGAAAAGGAGGAGGGGGATAGTTTAGGTTTGAAGTATATTGATACCTCCAAGTTAAAAGAGAAGGGTATGAAAAAAGCACTGCAGGATGTGAGGTGGGAAAGAATTTACCTGAGTATAGACATGGACTTCTTTGATCCTTCTTTTGCACCCGGTGTGGGAAACCCCGAGTACTTCGGACTATCTCCTGAAGATGCCAAGGAATGCATAAACATTTTAGGCCCGAAACTTGTGGGCTTCGATATTGCGGAGGTGAGCCCTCCTTATGATAATGGAAACACAGCATCTTTGGCTGCTAGATTAATTAGAGAACTTATTGCTGTTTTATGGAAATCCAAGACGAAATGAAAATAATTTTTAAGGAAACTCCTTAACCCTGAAATATAAGACTCCAACCAAGAGGAAAATTACGGTAATCCATAAAATCACAAGAAAGGAATACCCTACACTAGAGGCATCGTAATTTGCTATGTCACCATGGGATATCCAACCCGAACCTATACTTCTTATGTAATGTTTTATGGCAACCTCCTGGATTTTTCCACCCAAGGAACCCACGAAGCCTTCCCATATGAATGCGTAGAAAAGGCCGAAATAAAGAGGTCTTTTCAGTGGGAGACTGATGAACTGAAATAAAGATGTGTAAACAATTGATCCGATGACCGCAAGTACGCAAACACTCAGATAAATTCCCAAAGCTTCGCCATCAATGCCCATCTGACCGAAAAATGCGATAAAGCCCACGGTAACAATAATCACCATTACTATGCTGATACTTATGACCAAAGACAAGTAATAACCTATGTATGCAAATGTCCTGTCCAAGGGTGAGGTTAAAATCTGTGTGATGCTCTTATCCTCTATTTCGTCCCTGATTATCGAACCTGCATAGATCATTGCTATTATAGGCATGAAGAAGAACAGGATAAGGTAATCTATGAGATTGGTGCCGTCCCTTAATCTATCTACATCCTGGGTGGCTGTGTACCCCATGACACCTGCAATAAATATCGCAATGAGAATGGTCATGATGACCTTTTTACTAAATAGTATCTTTTTTGTGGAGTACCTGATTATGGCCATCATCCCAATTAGGTTTCCCTTGATATCCACTCTAACCACCCACTAGATACCGAAATACAGCCTCCAGATTATCATCCAGACTGTACATCCTTGATATTTCACATCCTATGTCTGTAATAAGACCAGGTGCTGCATTGAAGAATTCATCAGGCTTGGAAACCTGGACTATGATTCCTTTCTTTTCCTGGTGAAAACCAACAGACACTATATAATCAAAATCTAATAGGGCCTTGGCCAATTCATTTAAATGGTCACCTTCGATTATTATATTGTGGGGGTGCTTGTCTATAAGGCCTCTGATTTCGGATATATGCCCTGTAGCCACTGCCCTGCCTTTATATATCAGAGCTACGTTCTTAGTGAGCCTTTCCACCTCGAAAAGGACATGTGAGCTGACTATGATATTATGCCCGTGCTCCCTATGCAATGATTTGATTAAATCCATTAGCTCCTTTCTTGCCAATGGGTCTGTTCCACTGAGTGGTTCGTCCAACAAAAGAAGCTCAGGATCATGTAACAGGGATCCGGCTATCTTTATTCTCTGCCTCATTCCCTTGCTGTACCCTTCAATTTTCCTTCCCAAAGCATCTGTCATCCCAACTATTTTGGAAACCTCGGATATTCTCTTGTTTAGAGGCTCACCTGTCATGGTATGAAGACCCCCCACAAGTTTCAGAAACTCTCTTCCTGTCATCTCCCCCGGGAGACTTTCGTAATCAGGGCAGAGTCCTAGTTTGGTGTGCAAAGGTGTGTTCATCCATGGATCCTCGCCTAACACAAAAAGCTCTCCAACATTGGCCTTAATCATTCCAGTAATGAGTTTAAAGAAAGTGGTTTTACCTGCACCATTTGGACCTACGATCCCGGTGATGCCAGGCATAATATCCAGATTAAAATAATTTAAACCGATGACCTGCCCGTACCATTTTGATAGATTCCTAGCAGAAATTATTGGCTGGCTCATTTCCCCACCGCCTTAAATTGTATTCTCAAATATACTGCGACAAGAGGAACGATGAGAATTATAAGGAAGGCCAGGCCAAATAGACCCGAATTTATGCCCTCAGGAATTGAAAAACCGAAAAGCACGTCATAGGAGTAAAGTATAAGATTAATCGGATTGATGAGCGCCCAGTTTCTGTTAAAATTCTGAAATATGCTTCCCACTATGGTCAGTACGAAAAATGACATGAAAATTCCCACTGTAGCATAGGCTTTTCTTTTTGTTACAGAGGATATAACCATACCATAGGGAATGAATATGAAGGAGGTAAGAAGACCTGCAACAATTGTGGAGCCAAGGACAGTTAGACTTGTGCCGTAATCACTACTGCTTTGGGTTCCCATCACAGCCAAGCAAAAAATAATTGGGGGAATAAAGCAGAAAATTATGAGAACCCATAACGCACCCAATATCTTTCCTCCGATGTAGTCTCTTGGTTTTAACGGTCTTGAAAAGTACAATATGAACGAATTGTCTGCAAGGTCCTCTGCTATAAGGTCAGCGCAGATTAAAGATGCAAGTAATATAGTAAATATTATGAACAATCCGCTTTTAAGGTAGCCCCCCTGCCTATCGATTATTTCTGCGGAATCCTCCTCAGATCCGAATCCTACCACTACACCGGATCCAGATATTATGAGTTCTCCTTCAAAATAACCTAATCCCATTAGGCTCCCATTGATCTCCATTTCTCCGTCAACTTGAATGGAATAAGTCACTGTAACAGAACCGTTTTCCGTGATTGTTGTGTTGGAAATGGTGCTGCCGTTTCCTGTGATTATGCCTGTACCCTTCACGTTTCCGTTGAGGTAAATTGAGCCGTTTAATTTCAGTGTACCGTTGATTTCAAATGAGCCGTCAACAATTATCTCACCTATGATTTGAACATCACCGGTTACAATAATATCCACTTCCTCCTCGGGCTCTTCACCCACCATAGTCTCAGCAGTGAGCTTTTCATGGGGTACTATAGTGTAAAAAATTATAGGAAATACATGAACCAGTACCACCCCAATAATAATCAGTGCCAGTATCCATTTGGATTTTAATTTTTGGGTCAGGATGTTCTTCGATATCACGATGAAACGCTGGTAGTAGGCTGTTCTCTTTCCCTGCCATGGACGGTACTCGATTGGACTGATACCCAACTCAGTCTCCCCCCCGAAAAGCTTTTAAGAATATGTCCTCCAGGGAGAGGGTTGCAGGCCCATAGTCCCTTATCTGGATGCCTTTGAGAGAGGCGAGCTGAAACACCTTTTTCCCCACTTTTTCCCCCCTCAGGAGAATGGATAATTGCCCCTCTTCATCCTCCATCGATACTATCTCGAATGATTTTCCGATATCAACGCAAAACTCCTCTATTTTCTTCTCAGGACCTCTGACTTTCACCCGACTCAACCCTTCCTCCCCTTTCATCAGCGTCTTCATCGGGCCTTCCTTGACCAGGAGACCGTTGTTAATGATTATCACATGTTCACTTACCCTTTCCACCTCCTGCAAAATGTGAGAAGAAACCAGGATAGTTTTACCAGAGGCTCCTATCTTCCTGATGAGAGCAAGCATTTCCTCTCTACCTTGAGGGTCCATTCCATTTGTAGGTTCGTCAAGAAATAATATGTTTGGGTCGTGCACTATTGCCTGGGCAAGTTTTGCCTTCTGCTTCATACCTGTGGAGTAAGATGATATTTCTCTGTACCTTTCCTCTCCTATACCAACAAAATCAAGCACTTCATGAGTTCTCTGCATCGCATCTTTTGGCGACATACCTGATATCTGTCCCATATATGATACAAGCCCCACAGTGTTCATTGAATTGATTAAGCAGTCATGTTCTGGCAGATAGCCCACCATGTCCCTAACAGCTGTGGTTTCCTTTCTTGGGTTAAGGCCATCTATACTTATGGTCCCCTCTGCAGTCTCCACAAGGCCTAGGACCGCCTTTATGAAAGTACTTTTACCTGCACCGTTTGGGCCGAGCAGACCAACTATGCCCTCTGGAACGCCAACAGAAAATGAATTGAGCGCAATTATAGGTCCAAACCTGACAGTTAAACCTTGGGCATTGATTCGTATGTATGTCTCAGATGGTTTTTCTTGAACCTCTTTTTCCGCCTTTTGCATGTAATCAAACCTTATCATCCTTCATAATATATTCAACAGAAAGGAGAGGGTTAATTAGTAATTGTATTAATAATTGTTTAGTAAAAATCTTTCGATAAGTTTTAAATATGAGGTTACCAGATTGTTTTTAATCAAACCTCTTTTACCCCCTCCCTCACCTTCACTGCCACTCCGATTTTAAAGGAGAGCATCTCTTCCCTGTTCATCAAAGCTCTCCCTATTGCTATCAAATCATCATTTTTATTTACCACCAAAACCTCGTCCATTGGTCTTAATTCCTCATCACACTCATCAACAAATTTCGCAAAGACGTTCATACCCTCTCTGTTGTAATGAACTGAATCGTCCTTAACGACCACCCTCAAACGAGGTGGGAAAAAATCCTTATGTAGTTTTCTTGCGCCCTCGATCTTCAACGTGAACATTCCGTCTGATGCCCGCATGGACAATACATGTTCCCCTTCGGATATCACATTTCTTATTTTTCCTGTTTTCTTGGATTTGATTAATTTTACATTTTTTCCCAAAAGGATTTCTCCTGCTCCTTTTCCAAACTGCATATCAGCTACACTCTTTACCCTCTGCGTATCCATATCGAACTTGCTTTTTTGTCTTCCCACCTCACCTAAAAGTCCCAGTGTTTGATCCCCATCCCACATCACAGCAAATGGAAACAATCCTCTATGCGAGTGCTTTTCCATGAGCCTGCGCATTCTTTCTGTGGTTTCTGGTTCTAGTTCATCTGGAATTAAAGATTGGGCAAAAGGGTACATCTCATCAAGTTCTATTGGCACAGGCCCGAATATCGAATTCACAATAAAGTGTGCATCTACCAATTCCGATATTTTTTCGATCTCATTTTTATAGTATTTTGAATAAGGTCGCCTCCCTTCCTCAAAGCCTACCTGGACACTTGTTCTTGGATGTTGATAACGCTCAAAGAACCTCTTTTCATAGCGGTAAACAATGGGCCGGTGAACCGATTCTGGTCCGGTATAGAAAAAAGCACTTTTTTTACTGATGGTCTCAAATCTTTCAAGATACTTTTTGTGATGTCTTAAGCTTTTTAATGCCGATAAAAGGTTTGGATGTGCCCTGCTTCTTTTCTCGACATACTCCCATAACCTCCCTTCGAATATTGCCTGTCTGATTCTTTTGATTTCTGCAAAGCTCACATGCAGATTGTGCATTGCCATTTCCCTGTAATCACCATTTTTATGCATATCTAAATAGTCTTTTACACTATTTTTGTTACATATTGGGCAGGAACAAGGAAGCTCCATCATTTCTTCAATTTTTCTTGTCCCATCCTGAAACATCAACCTCCCATCTTTCGCATACTTTATATAAGAGGCTGAATCAAAGAGGTCGCAACCTAAAAGTACTGCCATTGGGAAGAACATTGGATGGCCTGCCCCAAATAGATGAACAGGTCTTGATGGTAAAAGTCCTTTCTTCACCGCGATAATAATGTCTACAACTTCCTTGTAACGGTAGTTTTCCATTAGTGGAACCACACCGCCAATTGGGGAGAGCTCGCAGTCAAGTTTTGAAAGTTCTTCTGCACAGTATTTTCTGAGCTCTGGAAACACACCTCCCTGGACGGTACATGCAAGGGCCATCTCGTCTTTGATTTTCACTGCTTCTGAAGCTCTTTTTATGGTCTGCTCTACATCCTTTTTTACCTTTTCTTTTTTATCGTCCACCTCGGAAAAAATATCGAGAATAGTGCCAATATCAGTACCTATTTCTCTTTGGAATTGCACTATTTGCTGCGGTTCAACTTCAATATCTCCATAAACATGGCTTTGGAATGTGCCAGAATCTGTCATAATGGCCCCTTCAAAATTCAAAAGACCGTGAACTCCCTGATTTTGGGCTTTTTCCCTCAGCTCTTCATTTTTATAGATGATATATGCGTTTGTAATTACCATGTTCGTTCCAAAAAGTTTCTTCATTTCAGAAGGCGAAATATTCATCTGATTGGGATTGATGACTGGCAATAGAACAGGGGTATTTATGTCCCCATGTTTTGTATGTAATACTCCAATTCTACCTAAGCAGTCCCTTGCCACAAGCTCGAACATGATTTGAGAATAGTGATAGTGGATATTATTTTTTGTTATATTATGTTATTTTTTCTTTTTTCTGAAAAGCAACATCAATAAAATTAGAACAATAACCACAATTGGGATCAGAACCAGGAAAGTCCACGTGGACAGAACAATTTATTTAGCAGTAAAAAGTGAACTTGTTTTCATAAACATGTCTCCAGATTTATTATCTTCTGAACTGATTATAACCTAAAAATTACCCTTGTTTTAGATATGATTTTTCCATCCATTCATATATTTGATAGTAACTGGTTTGCCAGGCCTCATATTTTATTATCAAAACGATATTTCCTGAGGGGAATTATTAAATAATGAAAAATGATGTTACCTCTTGGCAATTACTATGCCAGAAAAGGAATGTTGGACGCTAAGTGGAAGAAAAAAGGTATTCCTAGTCGATGAGGAAAACAACATCATAAAGGAACTGGATGATCTCGGCCCACTATCGGAGCTTGAGATGAAGTGGGTCAGGTCAAACTGCGGAATGCCTTACAAGGAATGGCTGAAAATCCAGAAGGAAAAAGAAGGTGAAAAGGTAGGGCAGGAAGAATGAGCTTTTTTATCTTCCCGCTGCGATCTTCGCTATTTCTATTATAACTTGTACAGCCTTTTCCATGGACTGAATAGGTATAAACTCCTTTTTCCCGTGGAAGTTTATTCCACCCGCAAATATATTTGGAGTTGGAAGGCCCATAAAGCATAACCTGGCCCCGTCTGTTCCTCCACGGATATTCTTCATTCTTGGTTCAATTTTTACCCTTCTGCAAGCTTCCATTGCAATGTCAAGAACATGAGAATGCTGGTCTAAAACTATCTTCATATTCTTGTATGATTCTTTGATTTTTAGCTCGATTTTGATGTCAGGATATTTTTCATTTACCTTATTTTTGATGTTTTCTAGGATTTTTCTCTTCTCCTTCATGCCCTCTTCTTTAAAATCTCTTATTAATATCTTTATTACAGTTTCCTCCACTTCCCCGCTTGCACTATTTGGGTGAAGGTATCCTTCCCAGCCCTCGGTGGTTTCAGGTGCCATGTCCTCAGGTAATAGAGTGATGAAATGTCCTGCTGCCCGCATGGAATTCTTCATCTTATTTTTTGCATAACCTGGATGCACGTTATAACCCTTGAAAATAACTTTTGCTGTTTCTGCATTGAAGGTCTCATTTTCTACCTCACCTATCTCCCCACCATCGATTGTATAAGCGAATTTCGCACCGAATTTCTTCACATCAAAAAACTCTGTTCCCTTCCCAACCTCCTCATCGGGCGTAAAGGCAATTCTTATTTTTCCGTGTTTTATTGATGGATCGCCTACAATTGTTTCCACTGCGGACATTATCTCGGCCACACCGGCCTTGTCATCTGCACCGAGTAGTGAGGATCCGTCTGAGGTAATAATATCTTGACCAATGTATTTCTTCAACTCAGGATTCTCATCAGGGGAGATTACCACATCTTGCTTGGGAAGCTTTATTTCATTACCGTCGTAATTCTTCCAGATTATTGGGTTGGCTAGGCCTGGCGCGTCTGGTGAAGTGTCGATGTGGGCTATGAGGCCAATTGTAGATTTCTCCTCATATCCAAGGCTTGCTGGTAAAGTGGCCATTACATAGCAGTGCTCGTCCATCTCTGCATCGGATAGGCCCAATGCCTTTAATTCCTCAACCAAAATCTTTGCCAATTCGAATTGTTTCTCTGTGGAAGGAACTTTTTCTACCTCGTACTGTGATTGAGTATCGACCTTAACATATCTAATGAATTTAGTTTCGACAGGTTCAACCATCGTCATCACCTTTTACTTTGAATTTTAGGTAAAATGATGTCTTATTTATTATAATTTATTTCCTAATCAGGCAGAGATAGAAATACTTAACAACCAAGGTCCTGTTTCATTTTAAGGTCAAATACTGTTTAATAAGATTTTCTTCAGCAAAAGATAATGAAGCAAATAAAGGATCCCCCTGCAGCCATTATCATATTAACTAAGATAAAATAAAATAAATGGGGCCATTGGCATCTTTGGCCCGTTATGTATTTGACCAGATTCTGTAATGCTTATGATAAGCGATTATTTATTTTCTAGCCATCTTCGCTTCAGCTACGTAACCGGCCTTGTCAAGGTAGTACATGTAACCCTTTTTCTTGCTTACCTTCTCGGATCCTACCTTCTTCTTTCTACCTCGCTTATTTGTCTTCATCGGGGCTTGCCATACATATCCGTCCTTACCGATGTAGTACAAATAACCAGGTTCTCGCTTTATTTTTTCTTTACCTATTCGCTTTCCCATTAGGAAACCTCCTTAGTTCTAACCCCGTATCGATATACAGGTATATTAATCTTTAAGAGATTTACCGTCGAAAATTGGCAAGTTTTTTCTCCTTTAAACCGCTTTTTTCCTCGAGATTCGACCGCAAATCACAATAAATCCATTCTTACCGTAAGATTTTTCCCCTTGAAAATGGATACTAGGAAGGATGTATACTTGTTACGACTGTGAAAGATTCGGAAATGGCTGTGAGGGAATGATTCCCCCTTCTAAATATAGAAATAAACTGGAGGAATTTTGTGATAGATTCATTCTCGTAGCTTGGCGAAGAGAGATGTTCAAGGAGGGAGGTGCCGGAAGGTTAAGCAAGTGAGAGTTCTTCTTTTTTTTCAAAACGATAGATATTAAATGCCTAAATTCTATTTGGCTTTCATGACAAAGAAGATAGCAGGTAAGAAAAATGGAATAAAAGGCCTAAAAGAAAGAACCTTAAATATTATTGATATCCTTGAAAAAGAGTACCCCAAAGCCAAAACAGAGTTGAGATTCTCAAATTCTCTGGAATTACTGATAGCTGTGATGTTATCTGCTCAATGCACCGATGCCATGGTAAACAAAGTAACTTCTAGTCTCTTCAAAAAGTACAGCTCAGCAAAAGACTATGCAAAGGCAGATTTAAAAGAATTGGAGGATGACATTCGTAGTACAGGTTTTTTCCACCAGAAAGCGAAAAACCTCCAGAATTGTGCGAAAATGCTCCAGGAGGATTTTAAAGGAAAAATCCCAAAAACAATGGATGAGCTCACAAAGTGTCCTGGTGTTGCAAGAAAGACCGCAAATATAGTCCTTTACAATGCCTACGGAATAGTGGAGGGTATTGCAGTAGATACCCATGTAAAACGTTTAAGTCAGAGGCTAGGATTAAGCAAAAATAAGGAGGCTGATAAAATCGAATTTGACCTCATGGCTTTGGTACCAAAGGAAAAATGGGGGCCGTTTTCTTACCTTCTCATAGACCATGGCAGAGCCGTTTGCAATGCAAAAAAGCCCCTTTGTGATGATTGTGTCCTCTTAGACCTATGCCCAAAGATCGGAGTTTAAGATAAGAAAGGTATGAATTATGAAGAAAAGTACCAGCAAGACCCAGAGTAAAGAAGATTGGAAAAATACAGATACAGGTGATTTTTACAAATTGTTTGAAGGTAAAGAACCTGATTGGAACTATGGAAGACCGATTTACGTTATTCAGAAACATCAGGCTCGGAATCTTCATTGGGACCTCCGATTGGAAATAAAAGGTGTGCTCAAGTCCTGGGCAGTCCCTAAGGAACCCCCTGTAAAGCCAGGTATGAAACGATTGGCTGTTTTAGTGGAGGATCACCCTCTCGCCTACGCCTCCTTCGAAGGTGATATTCCCAATGGTGATTACGGTGCAGGTTCAGTAAAAATATGGGATAGAGGGCGATTTGATATTGTGGAGGAGGATCAGAATAAAATAATAGTTGACATTCAAGGAGTGAAATTAAATGGAATTTACATCCTGTTGAGGTTTAAAAAAGCTGGGAAGAATAACTGGCTTTTTTTCAAGAAGAAAAATTAATATTAACAATATTTTACCTTTAAACCTTGAAAAGGATAAAAAAGGTTGTTTTAAACCAATTATAAAATTCTCGGCAAATGACGATAATTATTATATATTCCTAATTGTATGCCCCGCAACAATAGGGGAGGTATTTATGAAATCAGACCTTGAAATAGCACAAGAAGCGAATCTTAAACCAATTATAGAAATCGCAAAGTCTATAGGACTGGATGAGGACGATATTGAATACTATGGTAAGTACAAAGCGAAGATTAAGCTAGAAGTCATGGAGAAATTCAAAGATAACCCAGATGGAAAACTAATAGATGTGACTGCGATTACACCAACGCCGCTCGGCGAGGGAAAGACCGTCACTTTGATAGGTGTCTCACAGGCTTTAGCAAAACTAGGTAAGAAAGTAATAACCACCATCCGAGAACCCTCAATGGGTCCCACTTTTGGCATAAAAGGTGGAGCAGCAGGCGGGGGATACTCTCAGGTTGTGCCCATGGAGGACATAAATCTACACTTCACTGGAGACATCCATGCGGTGGGAGCAGCTAACAACCTCCTGGCATCAATGCTTGATAATCAGATGTTCCACCCAACTTTCAAGAGGAGCAACCCGCTAAATATCGATCCAGACACAATTTCTTGGAACAGAGTCGTAGACCTGAATGACTCAGCTCTGACCAACATCAATGTTGGCAAAGTATCCAAACACAAATTTGATGGTTACCCCAGAGATTCTGGCTATGACATAACAGTAGCATCCGAGATCATGGCCATCCTTGCGCTGGCCTCTGACTTAAAAGACCTCAGAAAACGCCTTGGAAGAATCGTTGTAGCACAGACCAAGGATGGAAAACCTGTTACAGCTGAGAACCTAAAAGCCGCGGGGGCAATGACGGTAATTCTGAAAGATGCCCTGAAACCCAACCTCATACAAACATTGGAAAATACACCGGCAATAATGCATTGCGGCCCTTTTGCAAATATAGCTCAGGGGAACAACTCAATCATAGCTGACAAGATAGCTTTAAAGCTCGCGGATTATGTTGTCACAGAGAGCGGTTTTGGAGCTGACTGCGGTGCAGAGAAGTTTATGAACATCAAATGCCGAATTGCTGGCTTCAAACCCAATTGTGTGATATTGGTTGCAACAGTCAGAGCTCTAAAGCTGCATGGCGGTGCCTTTGAGTTCCCACCTGGTAAAACCCCGCCAAAGGAGGTTCTTGAGGCAGAGAATGTGGAGGCTGTTGAGAAGGGCTGCGAAAACTTGGCAAAACACATAGAAAATATGAAAAAATTCGGTGTCCCAGTTGTGGTGGCAATTAACAAGTTTGCCTCGGATACGGATGCTGAGATAGAAGCAGTAAGAAAGAAAGCCTTGGAAGCAGGTGCAGATGCTGCGGTTCCTGGCGACTTCCATGCACGGGGTGGTGATGGAGCCATAGAGATCGCTAAGGCGGTAATAGAGGCCTGTGACAAGCCCAGCGAGTTCAAGCTGCTCTACCCGGATGATATGCCTATTGCAGAAAAGATAGAGAGCATTGCAAAGGAAATTTACGGTGCAGATGGTGTGGATTTTTCAGAAGAGGCGAAGAAGAAGATAAAGTTGTTCACAGAATTCGGGTATAATAAGCTGCCCATTTGTATGGCAAAAACGCATCTGTCCCTTTCACATGATCCCAATCTGAAAGGACGACCTATAGGCTACAAACTGCCCATCAGAGACATAAGACCATCCATTGGAGCTGGTTTCCTCTATCCTCTCTGCGGAGCCATGAGAACCATGCCGGGGTTGCCATCTGTCCCTGCAGCAGAGGCTGTAGATATCGACGAAAACGGCAAGACCATTGGACTTTTCTAGGGCAAAAAAGAAGAGGTGAAATGGATTTCTTCCTTCACCTCGATTTCTTCTTTTTATTCTTACCCTATATTATTTTTTTTGTTTTAACCTGATTAATCTGAACTTTTTAGAGAAATTTTTTAAACCTCTGAGGCCCATTGGGTTAATGAAAGATATCTTTCAACCGGGAGGAGTAGTGTGAGGCAAAACCAAAGTTTGATCACCGTTTTGATGATTCTGTTATTAACTACAACATGTTTTTTTCCATTTGTAGAAGGCAAAGTTACCGTTCATAGCTTAACAGTCACTACAGACAAAAGCACCTATACAATCGGTTCAGAGGCAATTGCAAAGGCTGTTTTGGATTTCACAGGCTCCAAGAAGGATCTCTTGGGTGTGAACTTTACCTGGCATTATCCAAATGGCACAATTGCAAAATTTGATCCGAATGTTATGCCTGATGGAACTGGTACCGCTTATAGTTCATGGTGGCCGGATGAGGTAGATATGAACTTTATCGTAAATGCCACTTACACAGGAGATGAAACAAAATTCGATGATACGAGTTTCGATGTGGTTGATGCCCTAACATATACCAAGGTCAGCGGTCCGATAAGTTCTGATGTCACATGGTCTTTAACAAACAGTCCTTATATAGTGATAGGCGATGTGTTTGTGGAAAATGATGTCACCCTTACCATAGAGCCCGGTGTTGTTGTAGAGTTTAAAAACGGTACAGCCTTAATGATAAACGGTACCATTATAGCCATAGGTAATAAGACCTATATGATAACCTTCACATCCAACAATTCAAATCCACAACCAGGCGATTGGAGGGGGATAGAATTCAATTACGCAGAGGAAACTTCTGAGATCAGCTATGCTAGGATCGAATATGCAGATGACGGTATATACATCTTCGATTCCTCCCCAAAGATAACATATAATCTGATAAGAGATCTGACAGGCGATGGAATTAAGGCCTACAAAAGCTCTTCTTATATAGCTTACAATACGATTACAGAAATCGCTTGGATGTATACAGGTAACAAGGGTATCAATCTGCAAGGCGATTGCGATGTAACTCTCCTTCGGAATGTGATATCAAATGTGGAAGAGTACGGTATTAAGATCATGTACTCAAATCCCACGGTTTTGGAAAATATTATCTCTGGCGGTATTTTTGGAATCGAGTGCAGCAATTCCTATGCCGAAATTTTAAATAACAGCATTATGGGTGCTGCATCAGGTATTAGAATTGTAGATTGCACGGATTCCAAAATTATGAACAACACCATTTCTTATAATGAAAGAAAAGGAATAAGATGTGAGGAGTCCTCATTAAGAATTCAAGATAACCAAATCGAATATAATGGAGAAGGCGGTTTAGACGATAGTGGTATCTGGCTTTACAATAGCAGGGATGTTGAGGTGGTTAACAACATACTAAAAGGAAATACAAACGGCCTTTATATAAAAAACACAAATGCAACATTCGTTTTTAAAAATCTTATAACCAACAGTTTTTACAATGGATTATACGCAGATGATTCATCGAACTTAGAGGCTGCGGAAAATATCATTGATAACTCACAAAATGGATTCTATCTTCGGGATTCGACCGATATCACATTATCCCAGAACATTATTGAAAACAATACTGAGAAGGCTTTATTCTCGTACAATTCTCTAAATATAACCATTGAAAAAGATACATTTATTACAAATAAAAACGGGATTCATCTACAATCCTCTATTTTGACATTGGCAAACTCCACGATCTCAGGATGCTTTGAAAAAGATGTCTATCTTGTTCAAAACTCGCAGATGATCTCAATCAACTCAACGTTCAGTGATGATAAAGTTCTGGTTTCCGGGGATTGTGAACTAATTATAAAGAATTACCTTCACATTTTTATTCAGAACTTCACCTTCCAACCATTTGAGGGAGTCAGAGTAGATATTACAGATAACAATGTGCTAGTATATTCCAATCAGACCGATGAGAAAGGCATGTGCAGGTTTCTATTGCTTACAGATAGGATATTTATGTGTAGTAGCACCCCCACCGAGAATATCACCTTGGTAAAAGTACAAAATGGTAGTGTAATACTTCTTGATAACCCTAGGGAGGTGGACATGTATTCTTCTCATTTGGAAATTTTCAGTCCAGGTAATCCCTTGTCTTTGGAGATAACATCACCTGCGAATAATTCCCTGATTTTTAACATACTCAATATCACAGGCACCTCCTCAAGCTACGGAGAGAAGATAAATAGTGTGAATCTTCGAATGGATGATGGGGATTGGTTCTCAGCAAAACAAATACAGGATGATTGGTCTTTTTGGTTTTATGAATTGGATACAAAGATTCTTTCTGATGGACACCATAAAATCTCTGCCAGGGTTTCTACCCCCTATCACCAAAAAGAGATTTTCATACGAGTTATGGTGGATAATATTGGCAACAAACCTCCTATGATATGGATTACATCGCATAATTCGAACGAGACGGTAAATGGTACAATAAAATTGGAAGGCCGAACCTTTGATTACGATGGTGTAATTGTATCAGTAGACATCAGTATCGATTATGGAAGTTGGATTTCTGTCAATGAAACTGATCAGGATTGGTTAAATTGGAGTTTTAGCATAAATACAACCGATTATCATAATGGTATGCATAACATTACATTCATGGCAGTTGACAATTCATCTGAAAGCATGCTTTTCAATATCATCCTTATATTTGATAATGTGGACAAAGATAATGGCAATGACAACGGAAATGGAGGAGAAGGTGATGAAGATGATGGTGAAACTGAAGAGCTAGGAGATACCGTATTGTCTATACTTTGGTTGATTTTAATTGTGGCTCTGGTTGCTATCATTGTATTATTGATTTATCTTGCACTAAAAAGAAAAGAAAAAGAAGAAGAATAAAAAAATTACTAATTATCAAATTTAGGAGATAATTAGAGAATCTATCTCTGAGGTCATGATAGGGGTCTGTTCGAGTTCCGGATCCCAGTCTACATCAAATATTTCCACGTAAAATTTAACTTCTTTTCCGGTGTCAAACCCAGTTGAGGTGAAAAGCTCTGAGTGCCGCCAGAGGTTCTTGGAACCCGATGCCTTATACATGGTACCTTCACCATATGAGGTGAGCTGGCTTCCGTTGTAAACCTCTACATTGTATACAACATCATATGAAGAGGGGCAATTAACTATTTCCGCATAAAAATCCACTTGATCATCTGTTCCCGGCGACAATGGCTCATGATATACCCTTTTTATCTCAAGCTCACCGCCTTCATCCTCCTCTCCTGTTAAAAGAACATAAAGCACTCCTGCAATAATTATAACCACTACAATAACAATGATACCTATTATAACCGCTGGGGATTTTTTACCTTCTTTTTGAATTGGTGATTGTGTGGGGATAGGCAGCGTAGGCTGTGTGGGCTGTTGATACTGCTGCGGGTATTGCTGGGGTTGTTGATATTGTGGGGGTTGTTGCGGGGCTTGGGGGCTTATCCGTCCATAAAAATTGCAGAATGGGCAAGTAAATCCCTGTGTCTGGCTTGTGAGCTGAACGTACAATCTGTTCTGGCACTTTGGGCAAATAACCTGAAGTTGAGATGGTTGCATGAAATTTTTAATTGAGTTTGAATGATATAACACTTTTCATCGTTTTGGTGAATATTTCTTACCATCCCATAGGTATCTTGTCCTTATCTTGAAGGGGTTTTGGCCGATCATATTATTGTATACAAAAAAATTATCCATTTTTATCTGAAGATCTATTGCCTCCTGATGGTTGTGTTCATCTACGTTTCTTATACCCATTCTAATAACTCTTCCAGTTAAAGGAGCTTTAACATCAAATATGGTCAATCTAACGCTAGATGGGTGAAGTTCGAATCCTTCTCCTATTACTATTCCGTAATTCTCCTGTATTGTTCTGTAAGAATAACCGTAATGAACCAAAAATTGCTCGATCATTCCGTATAAAAAACCTAAGTATGTAGGAGGAAAATCGATGCTTGTACCTGAAAGTGATTTTTTGTTTTTTACCACCTCAATGAAAATACCTAAAAACAGGATGATCGCACCGATTACTATTATAAAAATTCCAGATAAACTGCCCATTAGATGATTTACTATCCCAAGTAATATTAGGAACCCGCCTCCCCCATATACCCAAAGTCTAATTTTTCTTAGCTGGTCAGCAGGTATACCAACGAATATTGCCCCGTTCCAATTTGCTCTAAGCTCGAATTCTGTTTGTTGATACATACATTCTCACCCTTCCTTTATCTTCACTGTCTAAAGAACTTTCTACAATCCGTAACAATATCCAAACTCAGCTTTAAATCTGGGATATAACCCTTGAAATTATCGGCCCTCATATCCAAAATCACGGCCACTCCCCTATCCTTCTCGTCCCTGATCAACCTACCAATGGTCTGAAGGAGCCTTCTTGTAGTTGGAGCTTTAACAGCGTATTCCCAGCCCCTTTTAAACTTTCTGTCATAGAATATCTCGAGAGCCTTCTGCTTGGCAGAGGGTTTTGGATATGGTATTCCCACTATTACCAAAATCTCCATCTGCTCCGCAGGGTAGTCCATACCCTCGCTGAGCCTTCCGCCAACCACAGATAAAAGAATTGCACCGGATTCAAAGTCTGACTTAAAACCCTCAACAAGTTTCATTATCTCCTGCTGTTTCATACCCTGCTCTTCCACATAACATTTTTTATTTAGGCAAAACTGCAGGCCATTTTTAAGAAAGATTTTCATCAATCTAAAGCTTGGGAAGAAAAAGGCTATATTTCTTTTAAAGGCGCTATTTAATCCAAGTAGATAATCCTCCATTTTCGGGATGATGGTGTTATCCACGGCCAGATCTTCATATCTTGTGGTAACATCATCTACATAATAAACAACCCTGTTTTCCTTTGGAAATGGTGAGGGAAACGAGGCTAATTTTGTATCAGATAAAAGCCCAACTGAATCCTTATATTCCTCCAACGGAGACAGGGTTCCCGACATGTGAATGGAAGCATGGCAATCCAAAATGGCCTTTGTGGCTACAGCAGGTTCTAGACAATATATCTCCAATTTGGTTTTCTCTTGATCATGAATCAACTTAACGAAATTCTCGTCCTGTTGATTTATCCAGAATATAAGAAAAGCTCCAGCAGAGCCAATGTAGCTTCTGGGAAGCATCCCATCCTTTAATCTAACATCCTTTATTATCTGACCGTGAATTATCAGGTCATCTGCCATGGCTTTTAATTTTCTGCTAGTGGTGGTGTATGCCTGCATCAGCTCTCCCAGAAACTCCCCCGGTGGAATGAAGGCGTCTTCTTCATCCCCGCTAAAATAATCGCTCTTTAACATGATTATTATTTCCCTTATTTTGTCCATCATTTCTGTTATTAAAAAACCGTCCGATGTTCGCAAATCACCGAATTCCTTTGACTCTCTTTTCGCATTCTCAAGGGTTTGTATTCCAAGTTCCATAGATTCTATTTCCCTGGCAAAATCAGGTAAATTATGGGCTTCGTCTACTATCAAGATAATGTCCTTTAGCTCGCAACTCATCCACTCAAGAATTCTTTCCCTTATGAATCGATTGAAGAAGTAGATATATGGTGCCGTTACCAAAACAGCCTCTCTCACCATGGATTTGTTAACCTCATAAGGGCAGAAACCTTTTTCTTCGCATCTTGCAGTGAGCTCTTCTACGGTGGGTAGCGTCTTTTTGGCCCAGACTTTTATAGGTGAGGTATCCTCTGTGCATACCTTTGCATAATATCTGCAAGTTCTTGGTGTCTTACCCTCAGAGATTGCCTTTAAGACCTCCATTTTTCTTTTGCTGCAGATTTTTGAAAGCTCATCGGGAGAACCGTTGGCTAGCTTTGAATCACTCTTTATTGAAGGGCACATCTGGTGTCTGCCTTGGATCCCCAAGCCGAAAATTTTCTTTTTCTTGTTAATTTTTCTGAGTTCATATATCACCTGTCTCTGCTGGGAATTTGTCCGAGTTAGGTAAAGCACATGCTTTTGGTTTTCCAAAGCGAATTTTAAAGTTGGAACTAGAGCACAAACAGTTTTACCAGAACCTGTACCAGACTCTATCACAAGATGGGACTTTTCATTTAGAGCATCATGGATAAGGTTCAATATTTCCTGCTGATTCTTTCGAAATTCGTAAGGAAATAGGGCGTGATCCATAAAAGGTGAATAAATAGGCCAGAATAAAAAAGTTTACTCTTCCTCTTCACTTTCCCTTTTCCAGATGTCATCTGGAATTTCAGAGTAGATGAGGCTCTCCTCCTCGGCTTCCCTACGCTCCTTCTCTTCTGCTGCCTCAACAAGTTCTCTAATCTTATCCTTCCTGAACAACCAGTAATGAATCCGCCATTCTCTTCCGTCGTACAAAGTGGTCTCTTCCCTTTCAGTTGTCAGAAGTCCTGAGTCTTCAAGCATGTAGAACGCATCTCTATCTTCAGGTTCTAACACATTGTCGATTATTCTATCGCTGTAGCCAAAGAAGTTCAAAACGTGGTTTGCCATGGCTCTTGCAGCCTCTGTTTCCATACCACTCTTGTCGATGCTGTTTTTGATTGCCTTGGTCAGGTCCTCGACCGTTAATGTATCTCCAGGTCCTTTTTTGAGTTTTGTAAGATATGCCATATCTCACCAGCTCCTTACCTCACAGACACGCTACAGATATTACAAACTAGGTGTATTTATAGTTTTCGAACGATGTACAGGTTTGTGTATTCATAAAAACATTCATAAAAATAGATTTTCAGCCTCTTTTTGCATTCTTTTTATAATATTTAATAAATTCCCCATATTGTCAAAAGCAGCGATCTCTTTTTTTATGACCCTTTTAGCAATTTTTTTCTTTCTAGTTACTTTTACATGAAAAATGATCCTCGGTATCGCCCTCACAACATCATCAACAATTGTGACAGCCGCGGCTTTTGAAGTTCTTGAAACAGGGTTTAAATCTATGGCTATAATGGTCTTCCCCATGTTTTTAAGTGCTTCTGCTCTGTCCCCATCTTCAAGTGGAATTAGGATTACATCCGCTTTTATGGTTCCCTTTTTTGTACATAATGCTCTTTTATGCTCCAAATTAGGGATTTTCGCATCAGGTTCTTCTCCTAATATCTGTTCTGCTCCATGTTTTCTAAGTAGGTCAGCAATTTTCCTGACCCTTTCCTCGCTTCTATAAAAAAGATTTATCTCCAGTTTGGCAGGTATTAAATTCGAAAGAGCCACTAAATTTTCCGGAGCCAGCACTGCTGTATTACCATTTACAGATATTACGGGATTCTCAGCCAATAAAAAATGGTAAGCAGCTATTTTTTCTGCCAAATCCGCCTCTGATAATGTTCTTTCCCCAATTAGGTAATCGAAGGCCTCACCCCTACCATGAGCAATAAGACCTGCATCAGCAACAATACCTGCCTTAATCCCTTCTATGATCTTTTCCCTTTTCATTAAGGATTCGTATCTAGGATGTGATTTTGGGGGTTTCATAATAAGGTGATTGTTGTTGTTAAAATAAATTCTTTCTGCTATTTTTAAAAATTGATAATATTTTTTATCATAATGGAGGATATTTTCAAAAATCGTTAAACGGTCCAAATGTACTCGATTCCGCCGGCAATCCTCAGCCTTAGATAGTTTTCCCCTACAATCACCACTGTCACCTTCCATTCCCCTGATTCGCTGGGAATCGTTCCAAGAGCATTTTCGAAAGTGTTTGGACCAAAAACCCTCCTCATCGCAGATTCAGATGCAGGATCAGTTACCACTATGGTTCCACCAGAGCTTTCCCCCGTGAGAACGTCATAGTGATAAACTAGGTAATCAAATGGGCCCCAATTCGGATGACCCTGGTCAATAAAGCTGTTGTAAAAATCAGTTTCCGGGGAACCCCTTTCCGACACGTACTCCTCATCATACAGGTCAACTGCCCTCACAAAATAAACCTCGCCCTCAAAACCCATTCCGTACGAAATCAAGTTCATTTCCAGCATTTTTGTTCCTGAAGAATCCTCCAAAATCAAAGAGCGCACCCATTTTGCAGAATTGTCATACGAATATGTGAGCTTTTCACCTGCGGAAGATGACGCTTGTATTTCCACAAGTACCGTCTTCCCGCTGGTAGGTAAATCAACACTTCTGACATTGATAACTCGGGCGTTAAATTCCTCTATGTCGAACATCGAGAAACTCCATTCTTTGTTTTTCTTTAGTGGAAATGAAAATAGAGGTTGTGGTATACCCTTCTCGTATATAGACAAATCCTCCAGAGTTATTCTTCCAAGCATAGGATTGTAATTCAAAACCGCATGACGTTGTGCATCTAGACGAGAAGCAACACCAACTAGGTAGTCTGTACCGTCATTAGAGGCAACAACGATCCTTGATATCACATCCTCGATCTCAGGAGTTTTGAAAGAGTACGT
>Ga0209636_10001825_pt1 | contig 21541 bp, 22 predicted proteins | sample DeeMarSWOR152_54_FD_187464 | JGI IMG/M metagenome (GOLD analysis project Ga0209636, IMG submission 187464) | Marine sediment microbial communities from White Oak River estuary, North Carolina - WOR-1-52-54 (SPAdes) (version 2) | ecosystem: Environmental > Aquatic > Marine > Intertidal zone >...
CTCTCTTCAAAATAAAGGGCTGAGGAATTTCGTTGTCTCATAGTGAAGTGGTTCCTCTGGAGAGATTTCATGAAGAGAAGTACGGTAGGATTTTGTGCTATCCAAGATTCGATTTGAAGGAGTTGCGCAGGCGTCTGAAAGAGCTGGAGGAACTTGAAGTGAAAGCGTTAAAGTTCACTGGAGAGAGGACAGTATTTAATGTGCCAGTTTTGGGTAAGGGTTATGTTGGTATCGTTGTGGCGGCTAGTATGGATGGACGGACGGGTGCCCTGAAGATTCGTAGAGTGGATGCAGATAGGACCGGGATGCGGCGTGAAGCTGAGATGTTGAGAAAGGCGAATGCGGTCAATGTTGGGCCGAATCTGATCGATGCCTCGAAGAACTTCCTTCTGATGGAGTTCATTGAAGGAACAATGCTGCCCAGATGGGCTGAAGAGCTAAAAGAGAGGATAAAATCTAGGATTCGAAATGTTCTGCGGGATGTTTTGGAGCAGTGTTGGAGGCTTGATAAAGTGGGCTTGGATCATGGAGAGCTGAGTAGGGCTCCCCGACACATTATCGTGGATGCCAAGGACAAGCCATGCGTTGTTGATTTCGAAACCGCCAGCACCAGCAGAAGAGTCTCAAACGTAACCTCCGTCTGCAATCACCTATTCATGAGAAGCCAGACAGCAAAGATCATAGCAACGGCACTAGGTGAAATCGGCAAAGAAGAGCTGATTAGGGCTTTGAGGAAGTATAAGCAGAAACACACACGAGAGGAGTTTGAGGAAGTTCTTGGCGTGTGTGATCTGGATAAGGGTTTAGACGGTTGGAGGATCAGCGGACAAAAAACCTACACCGTAAAACTGCAACTGCGATTCATACAACAAAAGAGATATAAGCACTTGCTTGGTTGAACACCTTTGAGGTTGAATTCATGAACTTATGGAAGCTTAGATTATCCGTATTCGGGACGCTAGCAGCCATCATAGGACTATCCACACTCTTCTTCACAGCCATCCTCACATTCACGGGCACTTTTAACTGGATAACCATGGGCGTATTCGTTGTGGTATTCAACTTTGCCCAATGGCTTTTTGCTCCGTACCTTATAGACGCCGTGTATCATGTCCGAGAGGTCTCAAGGTCCGACGACCCAGAACTATACGGAATGGTTGAGATGCTGAGCAAGAAGAGCGGAATAAAAATGCCGCGAGTTATGCTGGCTAAGATGCCGGTGCCGAATGCCTTCGCCTACGGCTCACCGATCGCCGGAACAAGAGTGGCTGTAACGACAGAGTTGCGGAAAACATTGGAGACCGAGGAGGTTGAAGCAGTAATCGGCCACGAGTTAGGCCACCTTAAGCATAGAGACGTCCAGGTGATGATGTTTGTCTCCCTCCTACCAGCGTTGTTCTACTGGATAGGCTTCTCGATGCTCCTATCCGGCGGATACGGCAGAAGGAATGAACGCGGCGGAGGAGCTGCACTGATAGGCATGGTAAGCATTCTCCTCTACTGGATACTCACCCTGTTCACTCTCCACCTAAGCCGATTGCGTGAGTACTACGCAGACCGCCACAGCGCCTCAATAGTCGAAGAAGGACCACGCAAGCTCTCCGAAGGCTTGGCGAAAATAGTGCACTCAACTAATAGAGTCAAGAAGAAGCGCCAAAAGGCGAGTAGTCTCAACTCGTTCAAGGCACTCTTCATAGCTGACCCAGACCGCGCGGAATCGGATGCTGTCTCCTTGATGCATGCCGGAGCATACATGCCCGATCAGAGACTAGTACAAGAGGTTCTCAGCAGAAAAGTTACCACGCTTGACAGAGTGGCAGAGCTCTTCTCTTCTCATCCCAACATAGTCAAACGCCTAAAAGCTCTGCAGGAGCTTCCCTAGCAACCAAACATCTCCCCTAATCCATTCTACTGGAGACCGCTTCCTTCACAGCCTCCACGAGCTCTCCATTCTTGATCAGTTCCGTCACCGCTTCTATATCTTTAGATATCACTCGGTCTTCCTTTAGAATAGGCGTTCTTTCTCTAATCAGTGAGTATGCTACTTGAGTCCCTTGACCGAGTTTTTCTGGACCTCGAAACTCTACTCCCTGAGCCGCACACAATAGCTCAATAGCCACGATACGCTCTACATTTCTAAGAATCTCTGTGGTTTTCCTCGCTGCAATCGATCCCATGCTCACAAAGTCTTCGAAATTCGCGGATGTGGGAATCGAGTCCACACTCGCCGGATGCGATAGGACTTTGTTTTCTGAAGCCAGAGCAGCCGCTGTGATTTGAGCTGACATGAAACCGCTGTGTATCCCCTTCTCAACTCCTCTGTGGATGAGGAAGGGTGGTAGTCCGTGGCTTAGCTTTTGGTCGATGAGTCTGGCGATTCTCCTCTCTGATATGTTGCCCATTATGGTCAATGATATTCCCAGCAGGTCCATCGCAACTGAAATCGGTTGCCCATGAAAGTTCCCGCCAGACAGACACTCTCCATCATCAGCAAAGACCAGAGGATTGTCTGTCGCTGAATTGATCTCCGTCTCCATAATTTTCCTTGCATACACAATTGCTTCCCTTGATGCTCCCAACACCTGTGGAACACATCTTAGGCTGTACGGGTCTTGAGGAGGCCTCATCTCAGACTTCTCTGCCTCTCTAATCGCCTCACCGCTTGACTTTATTATCTTGCTTCCTGCTGTAAGCAGCCGTATGTTTTTAGCGGTCTCAATCTGACCTGGATGCGGTCTTACAAGATGTATCCTCTCATCAAACGCGTCGGATATACCGCTTAGAGCTTCTAGACTTAGTGAGGCAGCGATTTCAGCGTTCTTGATCAGCCTTTCCGCGTCGTGAACCGCAAGGGCTCCAATCGCAGTCATCATCTGTGTGCCATTATTCAGGGCCAGTCCCTCTTTAGAGTCAAGTCTAACGGGACTGATGCCAGCTTTCTTAAGGGCGTCCTCTCCACTCGTCGTCTTTCCTTCAAATTCTGCTTCACCTTCCCCCATAATAACCAGCGTCATGTGCGAAAGCGGAGCGAGGTCACCACTGGCACTCACAGAGCCCTTTTCTGGGATTATGGGATGTACGCCCTTGTTGATCATCGCAACCAATGTCTCCAAGGTTTTCAGTTTTATTCCAGAGTTTCCCTTGGCCAAGGTGTTGGCCCTCAGCAACAGCAGTGCTCGTGTAGCGTCTCTATTTAGCGGCTTTCCGACCCCTGCAGAATGACTCCTAATCAGATTAGATTGCAGTTCTCTGATGTGCTCAGAGGGAACAATTACGTTGCCCAAGGCTCCGAATCCGGTCGTGACGCCGTAAACCACCTTCCTCTTTCTCACAAATTCTTCTAGAACTTGTCGGGATCTGTTCACCTTCTCCTTTACTTCCTGCGGAATCTCTACCTGAGCTCCACCGCGTGACACCGCAACTACATCTTCTACGGTGAGACCTTCTCCGTCAATAACCACTCTTCTCAAGCTTTCTTCCCTCTACCTTTGTGAAATCTAGTCTGCATGAATTAATAAGAATCGTGAAGAAAACCTTTAACCTTGAACCTAAAGAATGGAGTCCTAGGTTTCTCTCTCCCACGGTATGCGGGTGTCGGCGTATACGACTCCGCGTTTGGCTCTTGCCTCCTGTTCCTTAACCCACGCTTCGAGTCCTATTTTTCGCAGTCGTTTACCGTCCCGGATTGCCATGACATAATGTTCCGCAAGACCGTTGATTAGATTACATGGATATTCATCGCACAAAGGACAAATGTCAACGCCCTTTTCCTTGGCGCATACTCTTATCTTACAGTCGGGAGGGCCTCCTCCTGTTCTGCAGGTGCAGTCCATATTCGTCAGCTCATCCAGGAACTTCCAGAAAACGGGAAACGTCTTCTTCATTGACGGAATAAACTTGTACCACGAGTCCATGCCCTCCTCGTGAAGCGTTTCTCGCAGCAACTCTGCACGCCGAGGGATTCTGTTTCTGTGAGCACACAATCCACAGTAGAGTCCGCAGTATCCTACAAGTCGAAGCAGATTCTTACTCACAAACAAAACCCCTGAAGAGAACATCATTTAGGCATCGGGATTTGGATGCCTTTCTCCTTCGCTATCTTCTCGGCTTTCTCGTAGCCTGCGTCTGCGTGTCTGACTATGGCTGTTCCTGGGTCGGTGGTTAAGACCCTGATCAGTCTTTTCTCTGACTCTTTTGTACCATCTGCTACTAGGCACATTCCAGCGTGGATACTGTAGCCGATCCCTACGCCGCCACCATGATGCACTGAAACCCATGTTGCTCCCGCTACAGCGTTTAGGAGCGCATTTAGGATGGGCCAGTCTGCTATGGCGTCGCTTCCGTCTCGCATGCCTTCGGTTTCACGATTTGGTGATGCCACGCTTCCGCCGTCCAAGTGGTCTCTTCCTATCCATATGGGGCCTGAGAGCTCTTTTTCACGTACCATGTCGTTCATGATCTTCCCAAATCTTGCTCTCTCTCCGAACCCTAGCCAGCAGACTCTGGCTGGTAAGCCCTGAAACTGGACCTGTTCCTTCGCTTTTTCTATCCAGCGGCACAATTCCTCATTATATGAGAATTCTTCGAGGATGACGTCATCTAGCGTGTAAATGTCTGCAGGATCACCAACAAGAGAAGTCCATCTGAACGGTCCTCTTCCCTCACAAAACATTGGTCTTATGTATCTCTTCACAAATCCTGGGAAGGCGAACGCCTCTGTGAAACCGGCGTTGTAGGCCTCCTGTCTTATGTTGTTGCCATACTCGAAGGTGACTGCGCCCTTCTTCATCATCTGAACCATGGCTCTTACTTGGTTGTGAATGCTTTCCCTGGCCCTTTTCACGTACTCCTTAGGATCGTTTTCCCGAAGATCATCTGCTTCTTCCAAAGAAAGCCCAGCTGGGTAGTATCCGTTAAGCGGGTCGTGGGCAGCTGTCTGGTCGGTTAGAACGTCTGGAATAATTTCTCTTTTTACAAGCTCTGGGTGTACTTCGGCTGCGTTGCCGAGTAGCCCGATGCTTCTTGAAGTCTTCTCTTCTTTGGATTGTTTTGCCATGTCTATCGCCTCATCTAAGTCGTCGGTCCATGTTTCAAGATATCCATGCTTTAGCCTCCTCTCAATCGCCTTCTCATCGATTTCTACAACTAAAGCCACGCCTTGGTTCATTGTCACAGCTAGCGGTTGTGCCCCACCCATCTCGCCTAGGCCTGCCGTCAGGACCAGTCTTCCTCGCAGGGTTCCGCCGAAGTCCTCCTTCGCAACAGCCGCCAGCGTTTCGTACGTTCCCTGCAGGATGCCCTGTGTTCCGATGTATGCCCACGAGCCTGCTGTCATCTGTCCGAACATGATAAGCCCCTTTTGTTCTAGCTCGTAGAAGTAGTCCCATGTCGCCCACTTCGGCACAAGCATGCTGTTGACTATTAGAGCCCTAGGAGCCCATCCATGGGTCCTGAAGACTCCCACAGGTTTCCCGCTCTGTATGAGAAGCGTGTCGTTCCCTTCCAATTCTCTGAGCGTTTCATCGATCTTGTCGAAGCACGCCCAGCTCCTGGCAGCCTTTCCGGTGCCACCGTAAACGATGAGATTCTCGGCATCCTTCGCAACCTCGGGATCAACAACATTATATAGCATGCGGAGAATGCCCTCGATCTGCCAGTTCTTACAATGCAGCTCAGGGCCTGTTATACACTTTCTCGACTTCTTCAGCTTCAGCATGCCTCCAGCATAAGCCCTAGAGCGGAAAGGCCATTTATAAATAATCTTTACCTTTCAGGTCCTTTTTTATAAAAAGGGAGGGTGTGGGCGGTTATTTCTTCTTCATTGTGGCTATGAATTCATCTATTGGGATTGCAGGTAGGGTTTTGATTTGAACTGTGCCTCTCGAACCGAGCTCTACGGAGACTCTTGCGATAGTTTTGTTGTCTGGTGCTTCCACTATGTTGACGAAATCGTAGGGTCCCAGAACTGCGTATTGGTTGATTACTTTGGCTCCAAAGGCTTCGATCTCCTTGTTGACTTCCTTGATTCTATGTGGCTTTGCTTTCACTGTCTTCCACCCTTCGTCTGTGAGGGTGGAGAGTAGAATGTATAGGGGCATTTTGTTTTCCTCCCTCAAGTGGTTTGTTGTGATTTGGATTTGTGTTTTTCTGCTTTTATGTTTTATGAGTCAACCTTAAATCGCCTTACTCCATCCACAACAAGTCTCCCGTCTTTTATCACCTTGTCCACAAGATTCACCCCGAAGCGATAGCCCAAGAAATTGTGATTTGGGACGTTCAAAACTATGATATCCGCCCTTTTTCCCGGTTCTAGACTTCCGATTTCACGACCCCGATTTATGGCATGTGCAGCGTTTATCGTCGTCGCAACTGTCGCCTCCGCCGGCGTCATCCTCATCTGGCGACAGGCCAAAGAGATTATTGTCTGTTGACTCTCCACCCAACAACTAGGGTTATGATCAGTCCCTAAGGCAACTGGTACACCCAGCTCCACCATCCTTCTAGCATCGGCATACCGTTCCATCATGAGCGTAAAGGCTGCACCAGGAAGTAGAACGGCGACCACCCTTTGCTTAGCCATCGCCTTTAGACCATCGTCAGAAGAGAAGAGCATGTGCTCAGCTGAAACGGCTTGTATCTCTGCGGCCAACTCAGCCCCACCAAGCCTAGTCATTTCATCTGCGTGCAGTTTCGGCTTCAAGCCTTGTTCTTTTCCTTTCAAGAGGATTCTTCTTGATTGTTCGACATCGAATACGCCTTTTTCGCAGAATACGTCGCAGAACTCCGCTAGCTTGCGGGCTGCAATCTTGGGGATCATCTCGTCGGTTATGAGGTTGACATATTCGTCTGGGGTGTCCTTATATTCTGCGGGGACAGCGTGCGCCCCCAGAAAGGTTGGCACGATCTCTATTGGGTGCTCTTCGTTTGCGAGCTTCATGACTTCTAGGCACTTCATTTCATCTTTTGTGGTCAGTCCGTAGCCGCTTTTCGCCTCCACCGTCGTTGTGCCATGCTCCAGCATAACATCCAGTGTTTTCCTGCAACTTTCAAGCAGCTCCTCCTTGCTCGCTCTTCTAGTCTCCCACACTGTCTTCAAGATACCTCCTCCGCTTCGGAGGATTTCCATGTAAGAGGTGCCCTCTATCCTCATTTCAAACTCGTCTTCTCTCGAGCCTGCAAAAACCAGGTGAGTGTGAGGATCTACAAAGCCTGGCATGATAACCTTCTCACTCGCGTCTATGACTTCGCTACTTTCGAATTTTTTTCTGATCTCCTCGGTCTTTCCTACAGCTATTACTCTTCCGTTCCTAATGGCTACGCTGCCGTCCCTGATGATGCCTAAGTCTCTCATCCTTTCGCCAAGAAGTGGTTTTTCTGTTCCTCCTCGGATGGTGAGGAGTTCGCTCGCGTTCTTTATAAGCAGGTCTGCTTCTTCTTTAGCCACTTTTTCTCATCCTTTCTCCGTTGCCTTCAGTATCGCTGTCTCGAGTACTCTATCTTCGGTTAGGTTGTCTATCTTGAGGTAGTATCTGGCGGCATCTATTATCGCCTCTAACGGGGCTAGTCCGCAGAACTCGGAGCCTACTATCGGAACATTATATCTTTCGGCTTCAATTCTGATTAGTTCATAAACGCGATGTAGGGGCGTCTTCTCGAAGTTTGTTATGCTCATACCGATCTGAGTCAGTTCTCTCTCGGGTATCTCAGCAGCCATAGCCTTCACAAAGGCTAGTCCCCCCTTCTTTGCGTGTAGTGCCTTGGCTATCTTCTTGGCTATTCTTATGTCTGTGGTTCCGAGGTTAACGTTGAAGCCTACCATGATCTTGCGGGCGCCTGTTATAGTTGCGCCAGCCGTTGGGTGGGGCGAGGATGGCCCGAAGTCAGGTTTCCGTTCAGGTTTCTTCATCATCTGCTTAAGCTTTTCGAATTCGCCCTTTCTAATCCAATCTAGATCGCTTCTTTCAGGGTGGGCGGCGGCTTCTCCATAGAGATAAACTGGAACATCAAACTCTTCTGCCAGCGTCTTCCCAAATTTTTTCGCGAGTTTAATGCAGTCTTCAATATCTACCTGCTTAATGGGGATGAAGGGTACAACATCTACTGCTCCTATGCGTGGATGCTGACCTTTGTGCTTGTTCATATCTATGAGCTCAACGGCTTTTCCCGCCGCGTTCAAAGTTGCCAAAAGAACTGAGTCTCTGTTGCCAACGTAAGAGACAACAAGCCTGCTGTAGTAGTCGTCATATGTGTAGTCTAACACACAAACTTCCTTGGTCTTTTTTACCTCGTCTAAGATGGCTTCCACGATCTTGGGGTCTGACGTGCTAAAATTCGGCACGCATTCAACGACTTCACTCAATGCGCAACCTCTCCATGACTATAAGTCAGAGATCTATACGTTCTCACGTATCAAAGGAAAGAAGGTTATAAGTTTTCAGACTACGTGGATACGTCGGTGAGTAGGGGCTTTGGAGAACCGGATGTTCAGCTAGAGGGGTGTTTGCTAGGTGGTCTCTTGCAGATTGTTGACTGTCTCCTCTTTCAGTTCTTCCTTTTTCTCCGCTTTCTTCCGCTTTTTCCTAGAGCGGAAGTCAAGAATGGCCATCAATGCGTACGGGATCAACAAATAGCCAACGGCAAGAACGGGATTATGGAACAACACTGCCAAATTGAACAATTGGTCAACTGGACCACCACTGTAAGTTGCTAGGATGTCCTGAACCACGAAGGCCAGAAAGGTCACTGCTAAGCAAACGAGGAATTGGGCGAGAACGCCTTTTTCTTTTCCAAGGATGAATGATGGGATGGCGGATGATAAGAGGAAAACCCATGAAAAGGCGTAAATGAAAACGATCATCTCCATTCTCGATGTGAGCCACCCGCCTGCCAAAGGCCATAGCTCGCCGACGTACGTAATGACAGTTGTGACCGCTACTTGGGTGAATAACTGATAGCTAATCATCAGAATCCAAGCAAAAGAAATGTACAGAGGCGTTACTACAGCTGCTTTTCCCAATTTCGTCACTCTCTTAGTGTTAGTATTATTACGCTATCTTATATCTTAAGTTTTACGCTACCGTTGAAACATTTAACGTTTATGAACGCACAAAATATGAGTGTCGTCTGACTATTTGGAAGATCACAGTAAACGCTACGTCCAAATTCGGCCACAGCAAAAGAAGATATATGTATCAGCATCTTTCGATCGATCGAAGGGGTGAATATAGTTAAGTGGACCCAGGAGAAGAGGACAAGTTTCTGGAACCGTATGAGAGAGACTACACATATGAGGAGATGGCAGAGGCTTTACCGGGCAGGCCTGTCGGTGCTGTTCATGGGAAGCTACGGAGATTGAAGCGTGAGAAACGTGAGGACACTTATATAGGGGGCGGGGGAGTGCACACACAGAGAGGTCGCCCTTTTATTTTTTGAATTTTGGAGCAAAAATAAATCGGATAAACGTTCAGTATATATGAGAGTAAACCTAAAAGCCGAGACAGGATAGCCGATTTCACCCTTAAGAATTGATGCAGTTTGTGGTTCGCCCATGGTTGAGAGTCTGGAGTTTGAAATCCCTACTTGGGACAAAATCTATGAATTTCTTCTGAGGCTCGCTGAGAAAATCCGCGAAGACAAGTTCAAACCAGACGTAATTGTAGGGGTTTCGCGCGGCGGCTGGCCCGCGGCAAGGGTTATGTCTGATCTGCTAGAGAATCCTGAGATCGCAAACGTGAAATCAGAGTTCTACCTCGGAGTCGCTGAAACCAATGGTGAACCCCTCATAACTCAACCCGTCTCAGTGTCAGTAAGGGACAAAGAAGTACTTCTCATGGACGATGTCGCGGACACGGGAAAGAGCCTTCGGCTAGTAAAAGCGCACCTGAAGGAGAAGGGCGCAACTGAAGTCAAAATCGCGACCATCTACTACAAGCCTTGGAGCGTCGTCATCCCAGACTACTACGAGAAAGAAACAAGATCCTGGATCATCTTCCCCTGGGAACGGAAGGAGACCATCAGAAACATCATCAGACGCTACAAAAAAGAGGAAAAATCCGTCGAAGAGGCCAAGGATAAGCTTGTGAGTTCAGGGTTGGACTCTAAGCTCGTCGAGAGATTTGTACGAGAGATCTTAGAGGGGGAGACTTGATCAGGAAGCTGGAGGAGTTCGGAAGGTACGTCGCCATAGCAGGCTTCAGAGACGCCAAAATTGAAGACATCAACGCCTTCTTTAATCTTGTTAGGAAGAAGGCCGCAGATGCGGAGATTCAGATTTTCGATGCAAACCTGATAGCGAGTTGGGAGCATCTCTACTTCGCCGCCCTAAACGCCCTGAAGGCATTTCAAGGCAAGTTAAACATATCAAACAGCTTAGCTATGGAAACCTTGCTCTACGCGTCTGCCCAACGTCAAATAGACAAGGCAATAGACTTACTCGGAAAAAAGCCACAATGCTCAAAGGTCGCGGTTCTGATCATAGCTAAAACGTTGAAGGAAGCAAAATCGGCCTTAGAAACCGTCTCAAAGCTGGTTTCAGGAGAACGTGACGACACCACTCTACAACTGGCTGATGAAAAAATGGAGGGCATCAGGAGGCTGTTCGATATCTCTGATCTCGAGATGAAGTCAAAATTGAAGCGAAAAGGGCTTGAAAAGGAGACTTTGGTTGATCTGGTAATCGAACACGTAGCTCTTCTTGTGACTCAGCGCTGACCAAATCCTTCTTTCATTACAGACATTATGTCTCCAGGCTCTATGACTGATATGCCAGTTAATCTCCCAACAACTTCTACGAGAATGATTTTATCCGGACTCTCTAAGCCCACTTGTCTCTCAATCTTCGAAGCAGCAGCCTCAATTATCTCTTGAGACGAAAGGTCTGTGAACCTCTTCTCAACGGTTACTCGAAACGTTTCACTCTCCCTTATCTTGGAAGCCTGCTTTGTAACTGCCCTTTGGATCTCTCCTAAATCTGTACGCACAACGCTTTCGATTGGAATGACTCTAAGTGTGTAGCGGAATTCTTCGGGGCGCCTCTCTAATACGTCCCGAAGATTCTTGATGACGTCGAAAGGGTCTAGGGCACTTTTTACCGTTATTAGTCCAGTGATTCCCGTTTTTTCTACTTGGACGGCTTCATCTCCCATCTCCCTTAAAAAGTACCAAATTTCAGAGCACAGGTCCTCCTCATTCCCGCGCGAAGTCGTAGCGAGCAGGTTAAAATCTTTCAACAACCTGCTTCCCTCTACAGCCATATCAAGCTGACTGCCAATAGATGGCTTAGAAGTTGCGTCATGAGAGGGCTTCCAAAATGTCTTTAAGGGCTACAGGACCCTCGCGCAGAATTTTTGGCTCTTCTGTAGTTAAGTCCGCCACTGTCGAGGGCTCTTCAAGCAGTGCTTTTCCTCCATCCAGGACTACGTCTACTTCTTCTCCTAGCTGTTCTAAAGCCTCACTTGCCGTACACGCTGGTTTCTGCCCTGTCTTGTTGGCACTCGTCCCTACGAGAAGGCCTTCTGATAGGCGAATTAGTTGAATCGCCATATCATGCTTCGGAACCCGCACCCCCACCGAATCCAAATCGTTTGTAACGATGTCTGGGAGGGCTGGCTTCTTAGGGACTATTACAGTTAGAGGTCCCGGCCAGAACTTCGCAGCGATCTTTCGAGCGACATCAGACAGTCGAGCTATTTTTTCGAGATCAGCAACAGAACACGCCAGAATCGGCAACGGCTTCTTCCTGTCACCTTTCACTCTGAAAACGCGCTTCACCGCCTTCACGTTGAAAGGATCGCAACCCAACCCATAGACGGTGTCGGTAGGATACACAACAAGCCCCCCATTGCTCACTATTCGCGAGGCAACTCGAATATTTTGGGAAGTCGTTTTTAGCGCGCGCATATCTATTTTATTTTGAGTGGAAACGCCCAATATTAATGTCATTCTAAGGTTTTTCGGGAAGAACTAAACCATTCGATCTTCAAAAGACGCCTTGTCGTAAGAAACCCATTCTGGCTCGTTTCTAGAGGTGACTTAGCACAGAATTTAAATTCTTACCCTAGGAATTCTAATCCTCTCGCTCTGAATGTAAGTGGTGATAATGGTGCAAGAACCTGTGATGGTAGTCCATGGCGGCGCTGGCATGTGGCGAAAAGAAAGAAAGAGTACGGGGCTCGCTGGTGTAGGAGAGGCTGCGAGCGCTGGATTCGACATCTTGAGAGCAGGCGGCAGTGCTCTCGACGCGGTGGAGTCAGCCGTAATAGAGATGGAGAACAATGAGGTTTTCAACGCTGGACTCGGCTCAACCCTGACAATCGACAAGCGTATAGAAATGGAGGCATCTATAATGGATGGAAAGACCCTCAACGCCGGAGCTGTAGGGCTCTTGAAAGATATCAAGAACCCGGTTCGCTTGGCAAAGATTGTCATGGAAGCGACCGACCACGTATTCGTCACTGGAGAAGGCGCCGAAAAACTTGCCGAGATCTTCAATTTAGAGACAGCTGACCCATTCACAGAACTGAGAATGCGATATTGGCAGGAACTTAGGGAAAAACTCATGCATGGAGAACTAGATTACTTGCCCCAACTACATGAACTCATCAAATCGAATCCACAACTCTTCGACCTAGGAACTGTGGGTGCAGTGGCTCTGGACAAAAATGAAAGCGTGGCAGCAGCGACATCAACGGGGGGATTCTCCTTAAAGCTTCCCGGCAGAATCGGGGACTCTCCCCTCATTGGATGCGGCACATATGCGGATAACGAAGCAGGCGCTTGCTCAACAACTGGAATAGGCGAAGTAGCAGTGAAACTTGTCTTGGCAAAGAGCGCATGTGATTTCATGCGGAATGGAAAAATCGCGCTGGAAGCTGCTGAGAGTTCGATAAGGCTTGTGAATCGGAGAATGCAGGGGCGGTTTATGGGTTTGATCACAGTTGATATGTTGGGCAGAATCGGCGCAGCTCACAACTCTCCGAACCTCTGCTGGGCGTACATGACAACAAAGACTCTTCATCCGAAGGCTGCTTTGAAGGCAACCATCATAAGAGAATCCGCTTAAAGCTTTTCTGCTTTTCCAGCTGTGCTATAATGATTAGGTGTAGAAACGCTTAAAAGGAAACTATATGTTTCTGACTAAATTCGATTAAAGGAGCTATGGCAGCAAAGGAGGTGAAAATCCGTGGAGGAAGAGGAGGAATTGGAGGAGGAAGAAGAGGAAGAAGAGGAATGGGAAGAAGAAGAATGGTAGCCGATGCATGAAACGCTCCAACTTTACTTTTTTCTTTTTATAGCTTTTCTTAGTTCATAGAGACTCAAGTTTATTACTTACCTTTCCACCTTACACTGAAAGTGAACTGAAGAGACATGGTTCGAGTAGCTGTTCTTGATGAGGACCGCTGTAGACCAAAACGCTGTGACAGGGCATGCTATCGCTTTTGTCCAAAGGTAAGAAGCAATGTAGAGGCAATTCGATTTGAAGACGATAGACCCCTTGTTGTCGAGGCCCTGTGCGTAGGCTGCGGCATCTGCGTCAAAAAGTGCCCCTTCAACGCTTTATCAATCGTCAACCTCCCAGACGAGCTCGAGGAGGAGTGCAGCCACCGGTTCAGTGCAAACGCCTTCAAACTCTTCCGACTGCCCATACCCTCATCAGGCGTCGTGCTAGGTCTCCTAGGGCAAAACGGGATTGGAAAAACCACCGCTCTAAACATCCTTTCAGGGGAGACGAAGCTAAATCTTGGAAAATACGAAGAACCTCCGGATTGGCCAGAGATAATCCAGCACTTTCGAGGTTCAATTCTTCAAGAATACTTTCAGAGATTAAGCGACAATGAGCTCACTGTCGTGCACAAGCCTCAATACGTAGATAAGATCCCACGCGCGGTTTCGGGTGAGGTTGGAGAGCTTCTGGAAAACGTCGATGAACGAGGCAAATTGGATATTCTTGCAGAACAGCTTCAGCTCAAAACTGTGTGGGATAGGACTTTGGATGTTCTGAGCGGCGGCGAGCTACAGAGGGTTTCCATCGCCGCTACGATCTGCCATGAGGCAGATGTCTATCTCTTCGACGAACCTTCCAGCTACTTGGACGTCAAGCAGCGTCTCCAAGCGGCTAGAGCGATACGAAGCCTAAAGAAAGACGAAAAAACTGTGGTTGTCGCGGAACATGACCTGGCGATCCTAGACTATTTGTCTGACAGCATCTGCGTTTTCTATGGTGGCCCAAGAGTTTATGGCATCGTATCCCACGTTCAGGGCGTGAGAGTTGGAATCAACATCTACCTGCAGGGTTTCATCCCCGATGAAAACGTTCGTTTCAGGGATGCCCCGATCATCTTCCACGTAAAGCCTCCTGTAGCAAGCCATGAAGCTGGTGAGACTTTGTTGAGGTGGGACGGAATGAAGAAGTCCTTTGACGGATTTGAGCTTTCCGTGGTGCCTGGAGATGCAAGACAAGGTGAGGTTGTCGGGATTCTGGGGCCTAATGGGATCGGGAAGACAACATTTGTGAGATTACTTGCTGGAATCGAGAAACCCGACAGTGCGCGTGTAGCACAATCTGAACTCGCAGTAAGCTACAAGCCCCAGTATATCTCGGCGGAGTATGAGGGCACAGTTGGGGATCTGCTGAAAAACGTTGCAAAAGAAGACTTTGCGACAAGCTGGTATACAAGCGAGATTCTACAGCCCCTGAATGTGCATCTGATTCTAGATCGCAACGTGGCCGAGCTCAGCGGCGGCGAGCTTCAGAAGGTCGCCATCGCCGCCTGCCTGTCCAGAAAGGCTCAGCTTTATCTTCTAGACGAGCCCAGCGCCTATCTAGATGTGGAAGAGCGCTTGTCCATGGCTCGCACAATAAGGCGGGTTGTTGAGAGCCGGAACGTGACGGCGTTCGTAGTTGAGCACGACGTGGTGACTCAGGATTTCATAGCCGATCGCCTTATGATATTCATGGGAGCGCCTGGGGTCTATGGTGCTGCAAATCCGCCGACTGATCTGCGTAGAGGTATGAACGCATTTCTCAAGGATATGGGGATAACCTTCAGGAGAGACCCAGTAACAAAAAGGCCAAGAGTGAATAAAGAAGATTCAAAACTCGACAGACATCAGAAAAAGATCGGGGAATACTACTACGTGCCTCTCTCGGGAAAAACGCGCTGATTCATCGTCTAAATGGAAAATAGATATAGGATTTGCATTTGGATATGTACACGTTAGGCGTTAGAAACGTCCAAAATTGTTTTTAATAGTTTAGAGCATGCTATAACCCGTGATCGGCTTGACAAAGCTACGCACTCCTATAATTCTCATTAATTTCAAAACTTATGCGGAGGCTACCGGGAAGAAGGCGCTAAAGCTAGCCGAGACAGCGGCGAAGGTGAGTTTGGAAACTGAGATCTGCATCGGTTTAGCCCCTCAATCGACGGACCTTGCATCAGTAGCTCGTCTTGTAGCTCTTCCAGTCTTTGCACAACATATTGACCCTATCACCCCTGGAAGCTTCACGGGCCATGTACTTCCGGAATCTGTGAAAGAGGCTGGCGCCACGGGAACATTGATTAATCATTCTGAGAGGCGTTTGAGACTTGCTGACATTGACACTGCGATAAGGAGAGCTCGCGAGGCTGGCTTGATCTCTGTGGTTTGTGCCAACAACCCAGATGTTAGCGCGGCCGTAGCTGCGCTCAAACCACAGATGCTAGCTGTGGAACCCCCTGAACTGATTGGAACTGGAATTCCGGTGTCTAAGGCCAAACCTAAGGTTGTTTCAGGAACGGTTAAGCTCGTGAAGGAGATAAACTCTGATGTGGTGGTTCTCTGCGGGGCTGGCATAAGTAAAGGAGAAGATGTGCATGCTGCTCTGAAGCTTGGCACGGAGGGTGTTCTGGTGGCGAGTGCAATTGTGAAGGCAAAGGACCCGTATACGGTCTTGTTGGAGTTTGCTGAGGCTGTGACTAAGACATGAGGGACTACGATTGAAGGTTGAAGTTGAGTGTGCTACATGTCTGCTTCATCGGGGCGTGTTCGAGATTGCAAAGACAACAAATGATTCTTCTCTTAAGTTTGAAATCGCATCAGCCTTACTTAAGCTATTGGCAAAGGAGTTCAAGCCGACAGCTGTTCCTGCCTATCTCGGCACCGAAAGAGACCGGCTGATAAAACGTATGACTGATAACGCGGACCCGTATGCAGAAATAAAGCGGAGAAGTAACCAGAAAGCTCTAGAATTTCTCCCATTTGCAAGGGAATTGGTTTTGAATGAATCGTCTCCGGAGCTCAGATTCAGGAAGGCCTGCCTATGCTCAATTGTGGGCAACGTCATGGAATTTGACATCCCGGGTCATACTTTCAAATGCGAGGACATTGGAGGGCTGGTTCAGAGAGCCGAGGATGACTTAGCTATTGATGAGGTCGCAGAAATCTTTGACTTCATTAAGAAGGCGAGGAGAATTCTCTATCTCACAGATAACGCCGGGGAGATAGCACTCGACAAGTTGTTGGTGGGTGAATTGAAGACGGTTGGGGCTCAGGTTATAGTGGCGGTAAAAGGCGGACCAATAATCAATGACGCCACTATGGAAGACGCTAAGTATGTTGGGATGGAGAAAATTGCGGATGATGTAATTACGACGGGCACAGACGCGGTTGGGCTGATGCCTGAGCAGTGTTCCCGTGAATTTTTGAATGTTTATGGTTCAGTGGATTTGGTTTTGGCGAAGGGTATGGGATACGTTGAGACGTTGACTGAGCTTGATTTGGCCTTTCCCCACGCTTTATTGTTAAGAACCAAATGTCAGCCAGTCGCTAACTTTCTTAACGTCAAAAGGGGAAAGAACGTCGCCAAGTTAATGCTTTGATCCTGCTGCTAATTAACCAGAGACCTATCCGTTTTTTGTTTATAAAGGAAAAGAGGAGAGCTATTGACGCCCATTATCCCCCGAAAAGGATGATCCTGTCTTCTTTTTGGAATAAAATGCATATATGTGAGTTGTTGTGCTTAGGAATCCTCTCGGGGGTAAAGACATGTGCTTTAGACGTTCAGAGGAAGAATGGGAAGAAGCGGAAGAAGACTGGGAAGAGGACGACGGGAACGACGAGGAGCGGTAGAACAATGGCAAAGAAGAAAAAGAAGCCAAAAAAGAAGAAAGAGAAAGAATGAAACAGAATAGATTAGAGTTGCCTTAGTATCCTTTTCTTAAACTCCTTTTTTTTTACACTTTCATTAGGATTTTGCCATTATTTTCGTAATGAGTTAAGATAAGCTTGTTTTTCTGCTGGCGTCTTCCTGTCGGGATGATGTGTGATCTTGCAGATTAGTTTGCCATGTGGTTCACAACGGCTTCCGCTTTTTCGTCTCGGCGAGCTAGCAGAATCTGATGACAAAAAGCCTTTAAGAAAGGATTGTGTGAACTTCCAAGTTAAGGAGCTATAGAACGCTGTGTTAGCTTCAGCGGAGTGCATTGGTCCAGAAATGGATCAAAGAACGGGCATGATCATTCATGCGCTCCAAAGATGCATTGCGGGTGTAGTGTCCGAAGATTGGAGGCGATACCTGATGGATGAAGGTGGTTGCGATGACGGAGACCCCGGCAACGAAATTTGTGGCAAGTCTAGGCCAGTCCATATTCTCGCTGTCTTTCAATCTAGGCGGGATGTTGTCTGGAACACTGCTTGCCCTATCTTTCGAGGTGTTCTCTCTTGCTCCTTGGACATTTGCTCTGTTTCCAGGAATACTTAGTGTAAGAGGGGCAATAGGCGGCCTTTTTAGCGGCCGGTTGGGCACGGGCCTGCATCTAGGGACAGTAAGGTATAGCTACCGCAAAAACACGAGATACTTCTACTTGCTTCAAAACGCTGTTGTCACGCTCACATTTGTGAGTGGCACTGCCATAGGGTTGACAACGTGGATATTCGGTCTGTTTCTCTGGAGAGCAACCATAATAGACTTCGGAAGCATTTTGGCCGTGATTATTGGGACCATGGGTTTATCCTTAGTCTTTGTATCTCCAATAACAATGGCGGTTTCCGTCTTCTCTTTCAGGCGTGGCTTAGATCCTGATGTCATCATATATCCGGTGACGGCAACAGTAGCTGACATTGTTGTTACAGCCTGCTATGTTTTGTGTCTAAACATGTTCTTCTCGTTGGCATCGTTGGGATTTTTTCTAATTGGAGTGCTAGATTTCGTCTTCTTATCTATTGTACTCTATATCTTAGTTAAGAATGCTGCAGAGAAAGAATTCATCAAAACGATTAGAGAGTTCCTTTTTACTCTCATATTCGTTGCTTTCATAGTCAACATTACTGGTTCTCTGCTAAACCAAATAAGGCAGATTCCAGGTGTTAGGCCAGAGATATACATCGTATATCCTGCATTGATTAATACCGCAGGAGCCGTAGGTTCCATTGTAGGCTCAACTGCAACTACCAAACTCGCTTTAGGCGCCGTTGAGCCTTTCCTTTCCTCAATCAAGCAACACAAAACGGAGATAGGTAGCGCATGGATAGCATCAGTACTAATGTATGTGTTATACGCGATAATATCATTGTCTAGCCGCGGGTTAGCCACTTTAAATAATCTATCAACACTGACAGCAACGCTCTTAATTACGAACGCTTTAGCCGTGTCTACAATGGTAGTCATCGCCTACCTTGTGGCCATAGTCACCTACAGAAAGGGCTGGGACCCCGATAACTTTGTAATTCCGATTGAAAGTTCGTTGGCAGACAGCGTAACAACCGTTGCTCTTCTTACAGCATTGACTGCAATCGCGTAATCCGTAGTTTCGTTAGCCAGGCTCACTACTACCAGAAACTAATCGTTTCAGGTCTTCTACGCCTTCAGCGTAACCCGATGCAATCAAGACGTCACCTGTTTTAATCACCGTGTAGGGACGCGGTCTCAACCACCTCTTTCCTCTTCGAATCACCAGCACCCACATACCTGTTTCTTCTGGAATTTGGGCATCTCGCAGTTTTTTCCCTAGAAGTGGGGAGTTCCGTGAAACTCGCACCCGAGCTACGGTCTCCTCAGCCTCTTTTATCACTTGTTTCAGAATAGGGTGTGGTTCCAGACCCCTCAGAACGACATCGGCAATCTCCGCTGCGGCGTCGGCGATTTCCTCTGTAACTATTCCCAACCGTATCAAACCGAGAAAATCTCTGGATTCCTCTGGTTTGAAGCCGCTCGATAGAACAAGCAACTCAAATTCCGTGTGTAGTCTATCCACGTGTTCTTCAAGGGCCTGCACCTCTTCTGCAAGTTCTCGGCTGTTAAGAAGCAGTGAGGAGTATGACAGGTCTATCATAAGCTCAGAGGTGTCCTTTAGAGAGGCGAGCTTGCTCGCAATTTCCTTGAAAGGTTTTTTGATTTGCGCCACACTCTAGCCCTCCTTTGTGGCGTTTCTAGTCGGTACTTCAGCAAGTTTCTTTAGCTCGTCGATGCCGTGAGGGGCTCCCCTGGCGAAGAGAACATCGCCTCCGTCAATCATTTCTTCTTCATCGGGGTCAATAATCCACTCCTTTCCACGGCGAATGGCAATTACGTCAACACCGATTTCAGCTGCAAGTTCCAATTCTCCTAGCTTCTTCTTGGCAAAGATTGAGCCAGGTTTGACTTCAGCTCGGGCTAACTGTTCTTCAACTTTTTGAAAGGCCTCGCGAACTATCGGATGGACACCGATCTCTTGAAGCACGATAGTTGCGATATCGGCAGCGGCATCTGAAATCTTGTCGGTCGCAGCGGCCACCTTCGTTGCTCCGATGAGTGATTCCGCGTCTTCAGCGTCTCTTGCCGCGAGCATCGCGTTCATGTCCAGCATATAAGCGAGGTAATCCACACGCTCTTCTAGTTCCAATACTTCTTCGGCGAGGTCACGATTATGGAAGAGCGCTGCAGAATACGCTAGATCGATCATTATCTCTGACAGATCCTTCATCTCGGTGAGTACTTCCCGAACAGAGACAGGTCTATACTCAATTTTCTCTGATTCTGTCAAAGAGAGTAAACTCCTTCAGAATCCTTGTCGTAGACCGCCAAATCTTATTCGATGTTTAGTGATAAGACGCTGTCTTTTAATTTTATCTATGCGAACGAGTTGACTCAGAAACGGCTTGACGTCGTTCTAATGCCTAGCTATTATCCATTCATCTTATACTAATAAGGTTCACATATAAACCACAGTTTCGAAGTAAAGTGGGATAAGAAATGGAAGTCAACCTGCCAGAAATCCACATAGATTCGCAGATTCTCTCAGATTTTTACATGGCGATTCGGAAAGAATGGATTGTAACAAATGGGCTTGGTGGATACGCCTCATCTACTGCTTTGGGTGTAAACACCCGCAAGTTTCACGGTCTCCTAATAGCTGCTTTTAAACCGCCGACAGACCGAAGGGTGCTTCTCACAAAGCTAGATGAAGAACTGAAAATCGGAAAGAAGGCTTATCCCCTCGGATCCAACGAGTTTAAGCATGGCATCCAACCTGAGGGACATAGTTTCCTCTTGGGGTTCTCGTTGGCTCCCTTCCCAACCTTCAGATACTCAATAAATGGAGCAGAACTCCAAAAGACAATATTCATGCCGCAAGGGAAAAACGCCACCTTAGTAATCTATGAGATATTTAATCCTCACAAAAACCCAACATCAATTTGCATCTCACCCCTAGTCAACTCGAGGCATTTCTACTCCGTGACTGACAGAGATGAGTTGACCTGGGGGTTCAACCAAAAAGCCTCTCCACAAAAAGTGACTCTTCAGCCTTCCAACCAACTTTCAACTCTGACTATTTGCTCAAGCGATGGGCGGTATTTAGCAGGGAAAGGCGACTGGGTTGAAGAGATTTACTTTCGAGTGGATGATTCGCGGGGAGAAGCATGCTTAGACGACAGTTTTCATCCTGGGTGTTTTGAGATTAGAGTCGCTTCTCAAGAGAGGAAGCGATTCTTTGTTCTTGCGGTGGCGGGTAGGGATGAGAAGGAGGCCGAAACTGTTGTTTCATCCATTCCCGGAAGACTGGAAGATATCGACGCACTATACGATCGGGAATTTAATCGCCGAAGGGATTTGCTGGGAAGGTTCCAAGAGCGCTACAAAGATGTTGAAATGAAGGATTGGTTGAAGTGGCTTCTTCTGGCAACGGACTCCTTCATCGTCAACAGAGAGTCAACGAGAAAGAAGTCGGTGATCGCTGGATATCACTGGTTTGAAGATTGGGGTAGAGATTCGCTGATCTCGCTGCCAGGACTAACGCTTGTGACGGGCAGATTCGAGGACGCGAAGGAGATTCTTCTGACCTTCAAGCACTATTGCAGTGAAGGTGTAATCCCGAATCGATTTCCAGACCGAGCTGGAGACAAGCCGGACTACAACACTGTTGACGCCACGTTATGGTATGTCGATGCGGTGTTTCAGTTCCTCAAGTACACTGGAGACTTCGATTTTGTCCGAGAGGAATTGTGGGATACGCTGAAGTCGATCATTCATCATCATGTGGAGGGAACCTTGTATGATATACGTATGGAAGATGACGGCTTGATT
>Ga0209636_10001826_pt1 | contig 21537 bp, 18 predicted proteins | sample DeeMarSWOR152_54_FD_187464 | JGI IMG/M metagenome (GOLD analysis project Ga0209636, IMG submission 187464) | Marine sediment microbial communities from White Oak River estuary, North Carolina - WOR-1-52-54 (SPAdes) (version 2) | ecosystem: Environmental > Aquatic > Marine > Intertidal zone >...
CCCCAACATGGGTGTTAATCAGTTTAGTTTATGGCCGAACAAATTATCGAGAATTACTTAAGAGACGTATCTGGTATTTATCTTTGTTATATGGATTAAGTTTGGTTTTCTTTATTTTGATATGGAAGTTTGACGTTTTTACCGTACCCAGAACTTTTCCGAATGATATTTTTCTCATCAGCAATTTTGGCAAATATTTTCTCATTTTTGCGCTGCTGAGTGCGGTTTTAATATTAATTAATTTTGAAAATACCTTGCGTTTAACGAAAATATCATCTAGGAAAGGAAAAAAATTTCCATTATACGTTTTAACCAGCGCATTTCTTTTCTGGGTATATGCCATCAGTCAAATACTGATGTATTCGCGAATTAGTATTGGATTGGCATTGGCTGGATTTATCGTTATCATTGTAACGAACATTGTACTTATTTTTTATTCGATCAAATACGGCTTGCAACTGGAGGTAAACCTTAGTCGTGAGGTGGTCTACTCATCGGCGATGATTTTTATCATTGGTATCTATCTATTGATTATTGGAATCGCTGGTAAAATTGTTCAATACGCTGGCGGTAGTGTGAATCTTTTTCTCACTTTTCTTGCTGCATTAGTTGTATTTTTTGTATTATTAGCTTTGCTGGTATCAAAATCATTAAAAGAACGAGTTAAAATATTTGTCGATCGAAATTTTTACAAGAATCGGTATGATTATCGGGAACAATGGGGGAAATTTAGTGAGAGCCTTTCTGCAGTATTAAATTTTGATGAAGTACTTGACACGGTTATTGAAAATATCACGAATATCTTTTCTACAAATGAAACAGCAATTTTATTAACAAATGAAACCGCCAGAGCAATAGTTGTAAGAAAAACAAAAAACATCAGTGAAACTCATGACATAAAGTTTCATCAAGGCAGTGAATTTATAGACTGGTTACATCGTTTGGGAGAAGCCGTTGAAGTCTCGACACTCATTAATCAGCCCAAACAAGTCGGATTGACTGCTAAAGAGATAGAGAATCTAAAAAAACTTCAAGCAGTGGTTTGTGTCCCCATGATCCTTCAACAAAAATTTATGGGGATTTTAACGCTTGGTGCGAAAGATCAAAAAGACCCATACTCTAAAGAAGATTTTGATTTGCTGGAAACACTTGCCAATCAATCCTCGGTGGCAATACTGAATGCCAAAATAAGTGAAGATTTAATGATTTCCCGGGAGATGGAATCTTTTCACAAATTATCTTCATTTGTCTTACACGATTTAAGAAATTCTATGTCGATGTTATCCATGGTCATCAATAATGCAGAAGCCAATTGGGATAATCAGGAATTTCAGAGGGATATGCTGGTTACGATTTCGAATGCAGCAACCAAAATGAAATCTCTCATTTCAAAAATTTCTTCGTTACCAGACAAATTTGAAACAAAGGATAGGAATATCCAGCTTAATAATATTGTCGAAAATGTAATTCGAGAAACTAAAATAGAAAAGCTTAAAAACATTGATGTGAAAAAAGATCTACAATATTTACCAGCCTTCGCTGTTGATCCTGATCAGATTCAAAAAGTGATTGAGAATTTAGTCGTCAATGCATTAGAAGCATTGCCACAAGGCGGTAGCTTAAGTATCTCTACAAAATTAATGGGTGAAAACAACAATATGAATTCGGGGAATGGTGGGGTTGGATCGGAGAATAGAGTGGCAGAGATTACGATATCAGATACGGGGATTGGCATGACCGAAGAGTTTATACAAAATCGCCTGTTTAAGCCGTTCCAAACGACAAAGAGAAAAGGATTGGGTATTGGCTTGTATCACTGCAAAGAAATTATCATGGCACACAATGGTACGATCGAAGTAGCGAGCAAGATTAATGAAGGAACAACTTTTAAAATTTTACTGCCTATTTTAAATGACATCGTTTCTGTTCATGAGACCCAGCAAATTACTTGTGAAAATGAATGTGTTCTAAATTAGGTGTAAGTGAGACAGTGTGATGAAGAAGATTAATGAATTGAAAAGAGATAAAAATGTTATACTTGTTGTTGATGATGAAGAAGGAATTCGTTCCCAACTGAAATGGGCATTACGATCTGAATATGATATTTTAGAAGCCAGTGATGTAGAAGATTCATTAAAACTGATTAAAAATGACACACCCAATCTGGTCACTTTAGACATCACACTCTCATCCAACGGAAAATTAGATGGCATAAATATTCTGAAAAAAATTGTGGAGTTAGATTCAAAGATAAAAGTGATCATGATTACCGGGCATGATGATAAAGAAATTGCTTTAAAAGCGATTCTATTAGGTGCCTATGATTACTACCAAAAACCTATAAATATCGATGAATTAAAAATCATAATTAAAAGAGCGCTCTATATTCAACATTTAGAGATCGAAAACGAACTCTTATCCAGAAGGTTACAGGAAGAAAAACAATTCGAAGATATTATCGGCGATTCTCCACAAATGCTCGAAGTTTACGATGTGATGAAAAAAGTACTCTCCACTGATGTTCCTGTTTTAATTTATGGTGAGAGTGGTACCGGGAAAGAGTTAGTAGCACGGGCAATTCATTATCAAAGTTCACACAGAGATAAACCTTTTATTCCAATTAATTGTGGCGCTATACCAGAAAATTTGTTAGAAAGTGAATTATTTGGCCATGAAAAAGGAGCTTTTACTGGAGCATATTATCATAAGAAAGGTAAGTTTGAACTGGCTCATGAAGGAACCGCTTTTTTAGATGAAATTGGCGAGTTAAGTCCTGCATTACAGGTGAAACTGCTTCGTTTCTTGCAGGAAAAAGAGATCGAAAGAATTGGTGGAAAAGAACCGATTCATGTTGATGTAAGAATCCTTGCAGCGACAAATAAAAATTTAGAGAAAGAAATAGAAACACAAAATTTTAGGACTGATTTGTATTACCGGCTCAGTGTGATCACAATAAACATGCCACCTCTTCGAGAAAGAGGAGATGATATCTTATTACTGGCGAACTGTTTTTTAAATAAATATTCAAAAGAGTATGGTAAGAAGATTATTGGTTTTGATGCACTTGCTATCAAACGGATGGAGCATTACAAGTGGCCGGGCAATGTGAGAGAATTAGAAAATAAAATAAAAAGAGCTGTTATCATGACCAAAAAAAGTTTAATTACCGCAGAAGATTTGGATTTAAATGAAGAAAGACATGAAAATAAGGAATCACTTATTGAAATTGTAGATGATATTCAAAAGAAATATATAAATATGGCATTAACTCGAACAAGAGGAAATATCTCAAAAGCTGCAAGAGAACTCGGAATTAGCCGTGTAACGTTATATGATTTATTAAATAAATTTAATCTTGAAGTGAGTGAGTATCGAAAACATAACCTACATCAGTAGTCATTTATATACGTTAAAATTTTTGCTAAACTGAAAAAGGATCATCTAATGAAAAGCTCAATTGCATGGATTGTCATAAATCTAATCGTTCTAACTGGTATAATTTATGCCCAGGAATATAAAATTGGTCCCGAAGATGTTTTGTCAATTTCCTTCTGGCAACAACCCCAATTGAATACAAATGTACGGGTTAACCAGAATGGGACGATCGTGTTGCCTGTTATCGGTAGTATCACCGCTGCTGGGTTGACCCCAACAGAACTGGCTACCAAAATCGTTGGCAGGATTTCATTATTTAATAAAAATATTTCTCAAGCCTCAGTAGTGGTTGCGCAATACGACAGTAAAAAGATTTATGTTACCGGTCATGTTATGCAGCCGGGGAAGTATACCTTTGAAGTCATCCCTGATCTCTGGAAGATCATCTTAGAAGCTGGCGGACCTGCTGAAACAGCAAAATTGGATCAGGTTAAAATTATTCGAAGCGGTTCTGAAGCTGGCAAAACGTTTTCAGTTGATTTGACTGAATTTTTGGGTGGAGGCGATTTGTCAAGACTTCCACCAATTTATCCTGGCGACACGATTCAAATTCCGGGTGTAAGTCCACAAACTACCAGCGCGGGAACATCAGCGTCAGGAGGTATCACTTCAACTCAAGTGAATGAAGATGTAATCTATATTTATGGTCAGGTGGCTCGTCCCGGGGGATACCAATTCACCCGTAACCTGAGCTTATTAGAAGCCATAATCATTGCTGGGGGACCAACACCCGTCGCAAAGATGGATGAGGTGAAAATTATTGTGAAAGGGGAACAGTATTCAAGTATTGCTACGGTTAACTTAGAGAGTTATTCAAAACAAGGCACACCAGCACCTTTTTTACTTAATCCTGGCGATACGATTTATATTCCAGAAAAAACATCTTCACCCATTGTGCAGACCCTACAAAGAGGAATACTTTATGAAGTTATGAGGATCGTATTGACTGCGGGTACCTCTATTTTAATTTATTCTTTGATTCGATAGTGTGCTTATCGAACAGATTTCTGGAGGCTATTTATATGATCGATTCAAAAAATAAAATGAATATAGACATTCGTGAATACTGGCAGATTTTTTGGCGCAGGAAGTTTTTTTTCATCATCCCTTTTATGTTATCTTTAATTGGTGGAGTTATTCTGATTCTTATATCGAAACCAGTTTATCAATCTTCGTCTGTTGTACAGGTAAACCAGAGTCAATTGCTTTCTAATGCCATGCGAAGATTAGTTCCGGGTTTAACAGCACAAGAACGTCTTGACAATTTAAGGAGATTGATTACCAGTCGCGATTATTTAATACGCTTGATCCAATCTCTGAATTTATATACGGATCCAGAAATGAAAGCCAGAGCTGAGACGGACAAAGCGAAATATCCTGGTTTAGAACTTAATGAAATAATCGAATTGTTATGGGTAGATCAGCTAAAACGATTTTTATTTATAAAACAGTTGGGTACAGATTTCATTCAAATAAGCGCTTATGCATTAACTCCAGATTTAGCCTATAATTTTGTGAAAACCCTAACTCAAATTTTTATTGATGAATCTTTGAGAAAGGAAGTTGGCGGCATCAGAGGAGCACTAGAATTTGGCTCTGAGCAGTTAGCAATTTATAAACAAAAGCTTGAAGAATCTGAGGAACGCTTGCGAAAATACAAACAAGGTATTCTTCAGGAATCAATTGGAGAACAGACAATAATTTCTGCAAATCTAGATCAGGTCAAATCAATGTTGATGACAACAGGTTTCGATTTGAAGGAAGCGAAAAATCGGCTGTCATTTCTGGAATCTCGAATAAAAAGTTTGGGAATCGATTATAAAATATCAAACACGAACCAGTTTAAGATACTTAAAAGTCGATTGTTGGAAGCAAATCTAGAATTATCAAAATTGATGTTAAAATATTCCTGGAATGATGTTAAAATTTTAAAAATTAATGAAGATATTGATAAATTGCGAAGCCAAATTCGGAATGAAATCGAAACAGAAATAAATACCAAATATTCGACAGGTAATGGTCCCGATTTAAACATAATATTGGAAAAAGAGATAACCGCAATGGAATTCGAATTCTTGCAACAAAGAAAAAATTCACTAATAAATCTACAACAGGAATATAAGCAAAGATTATCACAAGGTCCTTCCAGAGAAATGGTCGTGAACCGTTTAACAAGAGATGTAGAAGCCAATAGAGAAATTTATCAATCATTAATGAAACAGACTCAAGGATCAGAAATTGAACAGGCGCTACAACGAACTACGGCTGAATTCAAATTTAAGGTTATCGAACCGGCTATAAAACCTGTGAAACCGGTAAAACCGGATCGAATCAAAATGATGCTCATGGCTGTTGTTTTTGGTGCAATCATAGGTGGATGTTTAATTTTTATTTTAGAATATATAGATCATTCATTCAAAAATGTTGAGGATGTCGAAAAATATTTGAATTTGCCAGTCCTTGGTACAATTCCGCGAATCGAATTGGATGTTAGTAATAAACCATAGGGAAAATAAAACTTTAAGAGACAATTCTGGATAGCTTCAGTTTTGATCTGACACCCATTTCTCGGAGAATCAATCACATGCAAAATTTCAGCCTAAATTCAACAATTCGTTTTCGAGAAAAAGAATATCAATTAATAACATCAAATAATGGTCAGGAAAACAAAATTATCTGTTCTATTTTTCGAAATGGCGAGTTCATTAATTCCAGAGAGCTAAAGTATGACAAAAAAAATAATAATGAACTTCAACAGATAATTAAAAAATTCCATGAGCAAAGGAAATCTGAGATAGAATATTTTTTTAATCTTTCTGAAAAATTGAAAGAAGAAAATAACTCTGATTTACAAAATATGCTTGGACTCATTTTTGCCAGAAATAACATGCATCTTGAAGCGATACGGGAGTTTGGAAATGTAATAAACAATAATCCCTCTAATACATGGGCACACGATAATTTAGGAAAAGCCCTTCTATCATTAAAAAAGTACGATTCTGCACTAAAAGCATTTCATCGCGCTATTGAATTAAATCCAAACTATGCGGATCTGTATAATAACTGTGGCTTAGTTTATCTTCAAATGGGGGCTTGTAGAAAAGCGGTTGAACAATTTGATAAAGCAATCGAATTAAATCCATATTACGCTGAGGCTTATTTTAATCGAGCGTTGGCTTACATTTTAAATCAGATAAATCGGGAGGATTTTAAATTAACACATAATTATCTTGAGGAAGTCAATAACAGTCTCGAGAAGGCTGGATTAATAAATCCAAGTTATCTAAACGATTATTACCGGAAAGGATTGCATTATATCAATTCGAATGAACCGCTAAAGGCTTTTGAAAATCTGAAAATTGCTAAATATAGAGGAACCCAATATTTCTATCGTTACGATAAATATGAACAGTACCTAAAACTTATCCTTATGGAGGATGGAAATCAATTTGAAGTAATCTGGAAATATATAAAATTTCTTCAGAAATTAATAAAAAAATATCCGAATCATGCAGATATATATAATGATTTGGGATCAGCATATTGTATGCTCAGAAATTATATCAATGACAAAGCAATCAGTTGTTTTAGGACGGCTCTGGATATCAATCCAAAGTTTGAAAAGGCACAACGTAATTTTAAATTATCTTCTTATGAAAAGACTGGGTCTGAATTATTTCTCAAAGCAATTACTTCAATGCGTCCGAATAACGGAAAAATAAAAATTCAATCGGAACCGAAAATCGAAAACATATCAAAAACAGCTATTGATGAAGAATTATGAAGGTGAGTGAAAAACAAGTCATTAAAGAAATCTCTAGATGGTACGATGAAGAGTCATTGCTGTCAACAGAATTTCGTCGCTTATATTCAAAGTTAAGACATCTAAATCCGGGAAAAGAAGTAAGAAATCTTTTAATAACCAGTGCAACTTTAGGTGAAGGGAAAAGTACAAGCGCTGCACTAATGGCAATAACGATAGCTAAGTATCGTGGGACTAATACATTATTGATTGATTGCGATTTAAGAAGACCTACGATTCACAAAATATTCGGTATAGAAAGGCAAAGTGGCTTTAGTGATATAATGCTTAGAAATAAGCCAGTGAAATCTGTACTAAAGGATACTTTTATTCCTAACCTACAAATTTTAACGAGTGGTGAGTTAGCAAAAAGTCCAGCAGAAATATTTAATCTTCCTGCTTTGAAAGATCTATTTGCAGAGAGTAAGTTCTATTTCGATACAATTGTTGTAGATAGCGCTCCTACCATTCCAGTGAGTGATACACTTATTCTTAGCTCTGAAATGGATGGAGCACTTATGGTGGTGAAAGCTGGTAAAACACCACGTGAGATAGTTAAACGTGCTACAGATTTAATGAGAGATGCTGGTGTAAATATTTTGGGAGTTATTTTGAATAATGTCGCAAGCGTTTTACCATATTATTATAACTATAGTAAAGATTACTATCAATATTCAAAACAAATTTAAAAATTCCATCAGGCAGGCATTTAAAATTTAATATCACTCAACTTAATTAATTTCTGTCTGAAATATATTACAAACTCTTTGTTTGTGAAAAATAATTTTTGTAACTACTTGTTTTCATAATTAATTTTTCGCAAACAAGAACGTTTGCGGCTAAAATACTGACGGATTAATTAGAATATCTTAAAACAAAGTCAGTTGAGTTCAATTATTATTACTTAAAATATTCTCTGTCTCGCTCCTTTTTAGGACTTGGCAGTTGCGTATGGAATATTTTACTTGTTTAGGCATTTAGACATGATGGGACTGACGTGGCGGAGCTATGCATAGACTTTATCATTTTTAAGTAAATAATCTAAAGTTAATCCATTTAACATCTCTCCTTCACAGCCCCCTTTAAAAAGACTAAGGTAATCAAACATTTCCTAAATAAGCATTTTATTATCTAATACCCAATCTCTTGAAATTTGGTTTAAAATACTAACTGCTCCAAATTCTTTAAGAAAACATACTAAGCCATTATCTTGAAGGTAAATCGTTTAGTGATGTTTGAATTTTTATTTTCTGGTTGATGATAAAATTATAATTTATCCCTACAACGACACTTAAAAATTCGAGCATTGATTTTATTCAATTTGAACAAATCGGATAATGACCATAATCACTTGAATTTCAAGCTTTCAAAAAATAACTGTCGTTGTAGGGTTATTTAGTATCTGAATATGAGATTTGAAGGAATAAATAAGTGACAAATATTTTAATTGGAATAGTTTGTTTTTTTTTGTGCATCGTTATTTATGTCTATTTTGGTTACCCTTTACTGCTGCATATTATCTCTCTATGGTATAATAGATCGGTTAAGAAAGGAAATATTTTTCCAAAAGTGAGTATGATTATCGCTGCGTATAACGAAGAAAAAGTCATCGAGAAAAAAATAGGAAATGCGATTAATCTTGATTATCCGAAAGATAGCCTTCAGATAATTGTTGCGTCCGACTGCTCAAATGATAAGACTAACGAGATAGTTGCCAAATATAAGAAAGATGGAGTAATATTGCATGTCCAAAAACAACGCAATGGAAAAACCGTGCTGCTCAACAACGCTGCTGCAAAAGCAGAGGGGGAAATTTTATTGTTTACAGACGCAACAGCCATGCTTGAAAAAGACTGCATAAAACGAATAGCAAGAAATTTTAATGACCCAAGCGTTGGTTGTGTATGTCCTAAAATGACATATAAGAACATTAATGACAACTGTATTACCAAAATTGAAGGGCTATATTGGAGATACGAATCTTTTCTTAAACAGCGAGAAAGCGGATTGGGCTCTCTTGCATTTGTGCCAGGCGCATGTTTCTCTATAAGAAGAGAACTACACCAACCGGTACAGCCTGAGTATGATTATGATTGTATTTCCCCTCTTGATGTAATAGCGAAAAAATATCGCGTCGTTTATGATCAAGAAGCAAAGTTCTATGAAACCGTGGTAACTTCAAGTCGCGATTTATTTAGAACTAAAGTAAGAATGATAACAAAAGACTTTGCAGGTACTTTAAGTAGAAAGAATTTACTTAATCCTTTTAAATATCGCCGGATTTCATTGACATTAATCTCCCATAAATTACTTCGGTGGATGATTCCATTTTTTTTAATTATTATCTTTATTTGCAACTTGTTTTTAGTTGATATTCAATTATTCCAATTTCTATTGCTTGGACAGATAATTTATTATTTTGGGGCTTTGATAGGATTAATTTCAAAAGAAAAGAAGGGATTTCTTTCAATTCCGTTCTATTTCTGTATTGTTAATTTAGCGGCTTTGATAGGTGTATATAGAGCGATGGCGGGTGAAAAAATTCCAGTGTGGCAGCCAATTAGATAGGATTAAGATACGGTGAGGGTAGTATGGAGGTTCAGAAATGAGTAAAAATATTAAGAGGAATAAATTTCTCCCATTCCATAAACCATCCATCGAGGATGAAGAGATTAGTGAAGTGATTGATACACTAAAATCAGGTTGGATTACAACAGGCCCAAAAACAAAGCTGTTTGAAGAAAAGTTTCGTGATTATGTTGGAAGTAAACATGCTATTGCAATTAATTCTTGTACAGCAGGGCTTCATTTAAGTTTGGTAGCCGCAGGAGTTGGGCAGGGAGATGAAGTCATAACTACACCTTACACCTTTGCTGCTACAGGGGAAGTTATCATTGAAGTTAGGGCTAAACCAATTTTTGTGGATGTTGAAAGAGATAGCCTGAACATCGATCCTGAAGAAATCCGAAAGAACGTAACCCCAAATACAAAAGCTATTATTCCGGTTCACTTTGCAGGTCAACCCTGTCGCATGGCAGAAATCATGGAAATTGCACAGGAAAACAACCTGGTAGTCATCGAAGACGCAGCTCATGCCTTGGCCGCTGAATACAATGGGAAAAGGATAGGCAATATCAGTGATATTACAGTATTTAGCTTCTATGCTACCAAGAATATTACCACTGGTGAAGGCGGGATGGTTACTACCAACAATTCAGAATTAGCAGAAAAAATTCGATTATTAAGTCTCCATGGATTGAGTCAGGATGCCTGGAAGCGATATACAACTGAAGGTTCCTGGTATTATGAGATTATTGATTCAGGATATAAATATAATATGTCTGATATTCAGGCAGCCATTGGTTTACATCAGTTGAGGAAAATAGATCGATTTCAAAATGTGCGAGAAAAGTATGCTCAAATGTATAATGATGGATTAAAAGATTTTCCTGAGATAATTAGGCCTTTTCAGGATAAAAACTCAAAACACGCATGGCACTTATATGTTATTCAATTAAATCTGGATTTAATAGATATAACTCGCGATGATTTTATTAAGGAACTATCTGAAAATAATATTGGCACAAGCGTCCACTTCATCCCTTTACATTTTCATCCATATTATAGAGATAATTATGTTTTTAATGGTGGATTCCCTAATGCTGAATATGCTTTTGAACGAGTCATTTCTTTGCCAATATATCCTGCTATGAGTTTGGAGGATGTTCAGGACGTTATCGAGACAGTTAAAAAAATTGTAACTAAACATCGTAAAGAAAATAGAGGGACAAAAAATGATTAAACGTCTGTTTGATATCGTTTTTTCTCTGGTAGGATTAATAATCACTTCTCCAATCCAATTAATTTGTGCCATCATTATAAAATTTAATTCAAAAGGTCCAGTCCTTTTTCTATAAGAACGAGTAGGCGGAGATGGAAAGCTAATTAAAATTTTAAAATTTCGAACAATGATTTCCGATAATGAATCGGGTGGATCAAAACTAAATTTAAAAAATATCATAATAGAATCTCTTAACATGAAGTGATTTAACGTTGAAATAATGATTAAATCAATAATATTATAAATTTAAATTTATTAGGAGCATTCAAATGAATGTAGTATTTATTACACCTGAGGAGCCTTTTCATCTGCCAGTCTTCTTTGATAAGATTTTAAAAGATAAGAACCATAATACGTTTAGCGTGGTTATCATTAGACCTATTTATAAAAAGAATACTTGGCTATCGCAAACTAAAAGAGTTATCAATGCCTTTGGATTTAAAATTTTCCTAGTTGAAGCTATAATATTTATTTATTACAAATTACTCAACTTTGTTAGCATTTTTTTTGCATTAAATCGATTTTATTCAGTAGAAAGAGTAGTGCATCACTATAATTGTCCTATATATACACCTGTGAACATAAATGACTCAATGTTTCTTGAAACTTTGAAAAGTATTTCTCCTGACGTAATTGTTTCCGTCTCATCTCCACAAATCTTTAAAAATGATTTAATTGACATTCCACATTTGGGGTGCATTAACATCCATGGTTCTATGTTACCGAAATACAGAGGAATACTACCAAGCTTTTGGATGCTAGCACATAATGAAAAAAAGGCAGGAATTACTATTCACTATATCAACAAAGGAATTGATGAGGGAAAGATCATTTTACAAAGGGAATTCGACATACTTCCTTCTGATACATTACATTCTCTCGTAATAAGGTCGAAGCGATTAGGAGCTGAGGCACTCCTAGAGGCATTAAAAATGCTGGAACAAGGCAAAGTAAAATTAAAACCTAATCCAAAGGAAAAAGGTGATTATTTCTCTTGGCCCACTAAGGAGGCTGTAACAATTTTCAGAGATTATGGGCGTCGTGTCAGATAATTCTAATTCTATTAAGATTTAGATAAGCAATTACTAAATCAGGATAGGGGGATAGATGATTACAAAAAGGATCTTTGATATCATTTTTTCATTTGTGATTATAATCGTTTCATTTCCACTTTGGATTGTTATTATAATAGCAATCAAGCTTGATACGAAAGGTAGTATTTTCTACAAAAGCGAGCGTGTCGGAAAGTATGGAAGATATTTCTACCTGTATAAGTTTCGTTCAATGGTCGAAAATGCAGATCAAATAGGTGGAAAGATTAACGGGCAATCTGATCCCCGTCAGACTCGTGTTGGACGGTTTATTCGAAAATGGAAAATTGATGAATTACCCAATCTTCTCAATGTTTTAAAGGGAGAAATGAGCATTGTAGGACCTAGACCTGAAGCGCCAGAATATGTCCAACATTATAAACCAGGGCAAATGGCTGTATTGAATGTGAAACCAGGAATAACTGATATGGCGATATCTGGCAAATATCGAAACGAACAACAGATTCTAGACCAAGTAAAGAATCCTCATTCTTATTATATTGATGTGATTTTACAAGAATCTTTATCTCTTAATCTTGAATATGTTCGCTTAAAACCATCTTTATTGCTGGATTTGAAGATCATTTTAAAAACCTTAGGTGCTATATTTTTTGAGCATAAAGTGAATTTCAATATAATAAGATGAAGATACCTATCTTATAAATCAAGAATAGTAGGAATTATAAAAGTGCATGTTGTAGCCTATTTAGCTCACGCAGATGATGAAGTTTTGGGATGTGGTGGATTATTAGCCAAGTTCTCCACGTTAAATCACGATGTTACTGTTGTGATTGCTTCGGACGCGGTTATAGGACGGTCAGACAAGAAGAATATTAAAAGCTATGCTTACAAAGCAGCAGAAGTTTTAGGAGTACGGAAATTAATTTTTCTAGACTTTAAGGATCAATATTTTGATGATTACCCACTTATTGAATTCAACCGTTCCTTTGAAAAACTGCAATTGAATCCAGATCTTTTGATCACCCATGCGCCTTACGATGTTAATAAGGACCATCAAGTAATTTTCCGTAGCGCGCTGGTTGTTACACGTCCAATACTAAAACAAATTAATGTATTAGGTTGTGAAATTCTCGGTGCAACCGAATGGGGACCAGTAGCTTTCTCTCCTACGTTGTATGTAGATATTTCTGATTTTTTAAAAAAGAAATTGGAAGCAATGAAAATGTATAGCACTGAGCTCAGAAAATTTCCACATCCTAGAAGCCTAGAAGGTATCCAAATTAAAGCAAAACAGAGAGGGATGGAAATGGGGTGCCAGGCTGCCGAAGCATATCAAGTTATACGTTGGTTCGCATTTAAATCTTTGACTTAAAAAAACTCAAGTTCAAAATCTAATTGATAGGTAACATTATTTAAATTAAGTCTACATAGGTTTAGCAAAGATGCCTGGAAGCGATACATAGCAGAAGATTCATGGTATTATGAAATAGTTGATTCAGGATATAAATATAATATGTCTGATATTCAAGCATCTATTGGTTTACATCAATTAAAAAATTGATCGCTTTCAGGGTATTAGAGAAAAGTATGCCTTGATGTATAATGATGGATTAAAGAATATGCCGGAAATCATTACTCCTGCTCAGGCTACAAATTTAAAACACCTCTGGCATCTATATATTATCCAAGTAAATCTCGATTTATTAGATATAAAAAGGAACGAATTCATACAAAAATTATCCGATAATAACATTAGTTCAAGCGTTAATTTTATAGCTTTACATCTTCATCCTTTTTATCGAAACAATTTTATCTTTTATGGAGAATTCCTTAATGCTGAGAAAGCTTATGAATGTATCATATCTTTACCTATATATCCAGCAATGAGTTCAGAAGAGGTGCAGTTATAGTCAGAACAATTAAAAAGATTGTAACCAAATGCCGTATGGGAATGGGGGGCAAAAAATGATAAAACGTCTGTTTGATATTGTCTTTTCTCTAGTAGGATTAATAAGCACTTCTCCAATTCTATTAATTTGTGCCATCATTATAAAATTTAATTCAAAAGGTCCAATCTTTTTTCTACAAGAACGAGTAGGCAAAGATGAAAAGCTATTTAAAATTATAAAATTCCGAACAATGATTGTCAATAATGAATCGGGCGGATCAAAAATAACTTCAAAAAATAGTAGTCGTCTTACATCAATTGGTAATATCTTAAGATGGTCTAAACTTGATGAACTACCCCAATTGATCAATATTTTGATCGGTGATATGAGTTTTGTTGGTCCAAGACCAGAAGTTCCTCATGTTGTTGAATATTATACTGAAGAACAGAAACAAGTACTGTCAGTAAGACCTGGTATTATTGGTGCAAATCAAATTTTAGCCAGAAATGAATCGGATTTATATCCTGAAGGAATTGAAGACACCGAATCGTATTATATCAAACACGTCCTCCCAGAAAAACTAAAAGTAGATTTGGATTATGTTAAGAAGAATTCTTTCAGGTATGATATGAAGCTAATACTTATTGGAATAATTACAACCATATTAGGTGCGGCGCAAGCTCGGGTCTTTATAGAAGCTAAAATTCCAGCATTTTTATTACCTATCGATATGGTTCTTGTGGGTTTGGCTTATTTCTTAGCCTATGCACTTCGTTTTGATTGGCATATTCCCCATGTGGATAATAAATTGTTTGCGTTAAGCTTACCAATAGTTATGGCATCAAGGACAGGTGTGTTCTTGATCTTTCGAATCTATAAAAATATCTGGAGATATGTTAGCATCAATGACTTATTCATCATCGTTAAAGCTTGTACGTTAAGTTCGGTGATCTCAGTAGTCCTAATATTCTTTCTAGGTATCAGAATCATATCACGCTCTGTGTTTCTAATCGACTGGATTTTGGCTATGTTATTAATTGGCGGTTTTCGGGTTGTGCTGAGGATTCTTACCGAGAGGATTTCAATTCGAGAGAGATTTGAAAATATTAATGTAGAACGAAAAAATATTTTAATCATTGGTGCTGGTGACGTTGGGGAAATGGCATTAAGAGAGTTGGAAAGAAATGTCAAATATCGATATACTATGCTTGGCTTTATTGATGATGATTTTCAAAAACTCGGTAAAAGGATTCACGGTGTCAAAGTTTTAGGAACGATAGAAGATATTCCCAATATCGCCAAATCATATCGAGTAGATGAAGCATTTCTGGCGATATCCAGATTATCCTCAGCAGAAATAAAATCCATTGTCAGGCATTGTGAAGAGGCAGGAATTAAATGTCGTATCGTTCCTGCAGTGGTAGATGCCTTGAACGGTAAAATTCATCTCAACAAGATCAGGGATATTGTGATATCCGATCTTTTTGGTCGAAAACCTATAGAACTTGATTTCTCGTCAATTGAGAAATTTATATCGAATAAAATAATATTGGTTACCGGAGCCGGCGGTTCAATAGGCTCTGAGCTGTGTCGGCAAATTGCAGAATATAATCCTCGAAATTTGATACTGGTGGATAGAAATGAGAATTATCTCCATGAAATTCAATGTGAATTGGAAAGTAATTTTATTACATTACCAATGGAGTTTACAATTGCAGATATTACAATCAAATCAAAAATGGAAAAGATTTTAAGAACCGTGCAGCCAGAAATTATTTTTCATGCGGCTGCTCAAAAACATGTCCCATTAAGCGAGGGCAATCCAGATGAAGCCGTGAAAAATAATATTATTGGAACTCAGATATTAGTAAAATTGGCTGATAAATATAAAACAGACTATTTTGTAATGGTTTCAACAGATAAAGCGGTATATCCAACCAGTATCATGGGAGTTACTAAAAGGGTAGCGGAATTATACGTTCAGTCGTTCTCTCGTCAGAGCCATACAAGATTTGTAACAGTTCGATTTGGAAATGTGATGAATAGCAACGGCAGTGTGGTTCCGATGTTCATCAAACAGATAGAAAGGGGTGGACCTATTACAGTCACTCACCCTGATATAGAACGATTTTTCATGAGTATACCAGAAGCTGTTCAGCTCATCCTTCAGGCTGTCACTATGGGCAGGAATGGCGAGATATTTATTCTTGATATGGGTGAACCAATTAAAATATTGGACTTAGCTACGGAATTAATTAAACGTTCTGGTTTAATACCGAATAAGGATATTAAGATAGAGTTTACTGGATTAAGAGCGGGGGAAAAATTATACGAAGAACTTATTGGAAAAGGAGAGCAGGTTTTATTAACTGCTCATAGCCAGCTTAATGTTTTGCGATTTAATAATGTAACAAAAATTAGCGATCTCGAACAAAAGATCGATGAATTATTGAGTTTAACGAAGGACATGGAGCATGAGAATATAAAAGAAAAACTCAAGGAAATGGTACCAGAATATATGCCAGAGGAAATAACAAATAAACGTGAAAATCTCAAACCTATACCTTACAAAAATCTAACTTCTATCACTACTGAATTATCAGAAAGAAATTTTGTGTCTGATGATAGGAAGGCAAAAATAGATGATCTCCCTACGAAGCAATATAGTGTTGAAAAATCATAACTAAATTAAGGAACTTAGATCTAAAATCGATTAAGCTATTGTTAATTTATTTTATAACCAGAAATAAAAATTTGAACTATACTTCAATAATATCTGACTTACTATAACTTAATAATTCATAGAAAATGATAATTCGAGTCGGGTGGATTTTATTTTGACAAAAAAGAAAAGCAAACCTTTGAGGAGGAACTATGGTGCGAAATGATATTCCAATGGTCGCGGGTAGAAAAGCTTCGCTACCTACTATTTACGGGGATACTCCCTCGTTTATTGGATGCCCTATAATAACGAAGAAGAACATAGAAAACACTGATGTGGCTATCTTTGGTGTCCCTTGGGAAGGAACAATCACTTGGGGTAGTTACACTGGTTGTGAATTGGCACCCAAAGCCGTGCGTCACGCGGCAGCTCGCTATGGTGGATTTTTACCTGAATATGACATAAACCTATTCGACTATTTGACTATTGGTGATTTTGGGGATGTTAATGTTAGTCCCGGTGATCCAACTGAAACAATGGAAAAGGTAGAGATGAAAGCAAGGGAAATTTATCGAGGGAATGCGATCCCATTCGCTATAGGTGGAGATCATTCCTTTACACCAGCAATAGTGAAAGCACTATGTGAAAAGGTAACTGGAAAGGTAGGCATTATACATTTTGATTGCCACTTGGACAATGTTAAAAAATTTGCTGATGATGAATTCCCGAGATGCGGTCCCCTTTATCGAGTGGCTCAAATTCCTCAGATAAAGACTACTAGCATAGTTCATTTTGGAGTTCGCGGTCCGCGAAATGCTCCTAGCCAAGCCGAATATGTTAAGGAAATTGGAGCAAAAGTTTTTACCATAAAGGAAATTCATGAGTTAGGAATAGAAAAGGCAATAGATCAAGCGGCTCATATTGCGCATGAGGGGACAAATGCTATGTACATTACTATTTGTAGTGATATATTTGATGCGGCTTATAACCCAGGTGGCCCTCCCGATTTTGATGGATTAACTCCTCGTGAGCTTTTTTATTCTCTTTTTAGTTTAGGCCAGCGGGGAATAGCTGGTTTAGACTTTGTAGAAATTTATCCTTTACAGGATGCTAATGGAGTTTCCTCCCATTTAGCAGCTTGGTCCCTTATCTATGCTTTAGCAGGAATAGCTATGAGAAGAAAAAGTGGTTTAGCTTTGCTTTTTAATAGCAAAAAGCCTGTTTTTACTAAAAAAGAAATTCCGGAAGGAAACCATTTGGTTTTGAAATCATAATCCAACAGAATAATTCTCAAATTACAAAATCCTAATTCTCGAAACAAAATAGATTTAAGAAATTAATTAATCTCACTTATAGAGACGTATCATTACCAAAGTACAAAATATTTTTATTGGAGGTGGAGATGGAATCCAAAAACGTAATTAAACAATTTATTTTGACCAAACTCATGACAAGCGAATCAGGAGATTCTTTAGAGGAAAATCAATCACTCATAGAATCAGGCGTCATAGACTCTTTAAGTGTTATGAAACTTTTAAATTTTCTTGAGGAAACATTCAACATAAAAGTTACGGATGAAGAGTTGATTGCAGAAAATTTTGAAACCTTAAATGCTATCAATGATCTAACACAAAGAAAGATAAAAATCAAATAGTTTCTTAGTTACTTAGCCCTACAACGACAGTTATTTTTTGACGGCTTGAAATTCAACTGATTTATGGTTTTATTTCGATTTGCACAAATTGAATAAAATCAAGGCTCAAATTTTTAAGTGTCGTTGTAGGATTAGAATTGTTTTTGATAGTGGTAACCAATAAATTTTGTGAGGTTCTAATGGATTTTTCGTGGAATGATGACCAGGTGGCATTAAAAGATACTATAATAAAATTTGCCAAAAAAGAGTTGAATAATAACATCATAGAGCGAGATAAAAAAGGTGAATTTTCATGGGATGGTTGGAAAAAATGCGCTGAATTAGGTATCCAGGGATTACCTATTCCAGAAAGATACGGGGGTACTAATGCGGACATTCTGACGATCATCCTGGCAATGGAAGGTTTAGGTTATGGTTGTCAGGATAATGGTTTGTTATTTGCGATAAATTCCCATATGTGGAGTGGTGAAATTCCTATTTTACATTTTGGCAATGAGACCCAAAAGAGCAAGTACTTGCCAAAACTATGTAAAGGTGAATTCATTGGTGGACATGCAATGACCGAACCTGAATCTGGTTCGGATGCTTTTAGCTTACGGACCACAGCAATTAAGAAAAAGGATAAATATATATTAAATGGGAGCAAGATATTTATAACTAATGCCCCAATTGCTGACGTAATGATTGTTTTTGCAATAACTGATAAGACAAAAGGTTTTGCTGGTGTTTCAGCATTTATTGTTGACAGAGATTCTCCTGGATTAATTATTAGTCGAGAAATAGAGAAGATGGGATTGAAAACATCACCCATAGGTGAATTAGTTTTTGAGGATTGTGAAGTTCCCGCTGAAAATTTGCTTGGGCGAGAGGGCCTTGGAGTATCTGTCTTCAATTCCGAGATGGAATGGGAGCGAAGTTGTTTATTCGCATGCCATTTGGGCGTCATGGAGAGGCAATTAGAAAATTGCATAAAGTATGCCAAAGAGCGGCGACAATTCGGTCAGCCAATAGGTAAATTTCAATCTATTTCCAATAAAATAGTGGATATGAAAGTCCAAATAGAGTTATCAAAGTTAATGCTGTTTAAGATAGGATGGTTGAAAAAGAGTGGTAAGCAAGCTATACTTGAAGCTGCCATTGCAAAATTATATACAAGTGAAAGTTTTGTCAAGTCCTGTCTTGACGCTATACAAATTCATGGTGGATATGGTTACACAACAGAATTTGAGATTGAGCGGGATTTAAGGGATTCTGTGGCGGCAACTATTTACTCTGGTACTTCAGAAATTCAGAGGAATATTATTGCCCGCTGGTTGGGATTATAACATAAGGAGTAAAAAAGATGGTCTATTTACTGCAACACCTATTATCGGAGAGCGCAAACAAATTCACTGACAGACAGGCCATAGTTTTTAAAGATGAAAGTATTACTTACAAAGAATTAGAAAATATAACCAATAAGTTGGCAAACACTCTATTTAATAAAGGGATTTCAAAAGGTGATCGGATAGGAATTTTCTTGAATAAATCCATTGCCTCTATTATTGGTATTTTTGGCATTTTAAAAGCTGGGGCTGCTTATGTACCTATTGACCCTTTAACACCTGTTAAACGCCTGCGCTACATAATCAATAACTGCGGCATTGAGTGTCTCATAACTTCGCCAGATAAGATAGCAAAAATTAACCAAGCCTTTGAAGATAATTTACTATTGAAAACGATCATTTTAACAAATGATTTGCCAGATTATCTTGAATCTCAACTTTGTGCGAAATTAGTTCCATGGCAAGCTGTTTCAAGTGTGAATGATCAAAGATTACTTTCTATGAAACCTATAGATTCAGATATTGCCTATATTTTATATACGTCAGGCTCAACAGGAAATCCTAAAGGAGTAATGATTTCTCATTTAAATTCTTTAACCTTTGTAAATATGGCATGCGAATTTTTCCACATACAAAAAGAGGATATACTCTCTAATCATGCACCTTTACATTTTGACTTGTCTGTCTTTGATATATTTACGGCTATTAAAGCTGGCGCTACTCTTGTCATAGTTCCTGAGAGCACATCACTTTTCCCGATCAATTTGGCCGAATTTATAGAGAATAATAAAATATCAGTTTGGAATTCGGTACCTTCAGCCCTTTCTCTTTTGGCAAATTGTGGAGCCTTACAGAAATATGACTTTACAAGCCTTCGATTAATTTTGTTTGCTGGTGAAATTTTCCCAGTAAAATATTTACGTTTACTTAAACAGTATATGCCCTATGCACAGTTCTACAATTTATACGGCCAAACAGAAGCGAATTCTTCTACTTATTATCATATAAAAGATATTCCATTAGATGACAAATGGAATATTCCAATTGGGAAAGCATTTCCGAATTTTGAAGTATTTGCCGTAGATGAAAATCAAACAATCATCAATATGCCTGGACAGGAAGGAGAGTTATATGTACGAGGATCCTCAGTAGCTCAAGGTTATTGGGGAAATTTCGAAAAAACACAATCTAATTTCGTAGGTAATAAAAAACAAAATCATTATCAAGAAAGGGTTTACATAACAGGGGATCTGGTTACTCTCGATAAGGATGGGAATTACATTTTTATCGGTCGAAAAGATCATTTGATTAAAAGCCGAGGTTATAGAATCGAGATAGGAGAAATAGAGGCAACGTTATATAGTCATCCCCAAATAAAGGAGGCGACAATAGTAACTATCCCTGATGATCTTATTGGAAACAGAATCGTTGCATTCCTTGTATCCGATGAGGATAACCTAACCAGGGAAGACATAATTAGTTTTTGTTCGAATTCACTACCTGCATATATGATACCTGAGAAAATAGAATTCCGTGAATCCTTGCCTAAAACATCAACGGGAAAAATAGATAGAAAACTTTTGGCATCTGAAGTTTACCTTGAGCCGCTAAAATTCTAGCTTTCTATTAAACAGATGTTTGTAGGCCATGTAAAGAGTCTTAGATTTTCTTTATAAGTGGATGAAGTATGGGTGAAATAATCCTCTTTACTTCGGGTTCAAATTAGTTAATTATATTATAGAGATTATTTGCAGCTATGGAAAACTTTAGACTAAGAAAGTATGAGAGGTCAGATCTTGATAAGATCAAACAAATGCTTAAAACTCATTTTGATGCCGAGTATGTGCCAAAAAGAAGAATATTATTTGATTGGATTG